>Ga0315291_10004598_pt1 | contig 17525 bp, 14 predicted proteins | sample YL17G12_20_MG_FD_203070 | JGI IMG/M metagenome (GOLD analysis project Ga0315291, IMG submission 203070) | Sediment microbial communities from Yellowstone Lake, YNP, Wyoming, USA - YL17G12_20 | ecosystem: Environmental > Aquatic > Freshwater > Lake > Sediment | place: USA: Wyoming | collected...
TAGAAGTCCTTGAGCGAGAACTGCCCCTGGAGCATGCGCAGCGTGTCTTCTTCGCGCTTGCCTTCGGCGACGCGTTCAAAGTCCTGGACCAAACCGACGATGTCGCCCATGCCGAGGATACGGCTAGCCAAGCCTTCCGGACGAAATTCTTCGAGCCGATCCAGCCCTTCGCCGATACCGAGAAATTTAATCGGCTTACCGGTGACTTCTTTGATGCTCAAGGCCGCGCCGCCTCGAGCATCGCCATCGAGCTTGGTCATCACCACGCCGCTCAGGTCCAAGCGCTCGTCGAAGGACTTAGCCGTAGTCACGGCATCCTGACCCATCATGGCATCGCAGACAAACAAGATGTTGTCAGGGTGAACCAGGGCCTTAATATCGTCTAGTTCCTGCATCAATGTGTCATCGATCGCGAGGCGGCCCGCGGTATCGATCAGCATGACGTCGCAGCCAAGCTCCTTGACCTTGGCCATGGCCAGGCGGCAAATTTCGACTGGCGTCGCACCCGCGGCATGAAAAAGCGGCACGCCAAGGCGCTCAGCCAGAACTCGTAGCTGCTCAACGGCGGCAGGGCGGTAAATATCGGCCGCGACCAGAAGTGGCTTTCGCTGCTTCTTTTCAATCAGGTATTTGGTCAGCTTGCCGGCGGTAGTGGTCTTGCCGCTGCCTTGGAGCCCGACCATCATGATCGAGGCAGGTCGGTGGCTAGGTAGACTTAGCGAGGCATCGCCCGGCCCCATCAACTTGACGAGCTCATCCTGGCAAATCTTGACGAAGTGGTCCCCAGCGCTGACACGCATGCCACCGCTGCCGGCCTTGAGCTGGACCGAGCGGCCGAGCGCCTCAGTCTTGACGTCGTTTAGGAACTTCTTGGCCACTGTGTACTCGACGTCAGCTTCGAGCAAACTCTGCCGAATGGCGCCGATCGCCTCGTCGATATTGTCGCTGGTCAGAGTGGTTTTGCCGCGAAACTTATCCCGCGCTTGGCGAAAGCCATCACTTAAGACATCCAACATGTTGAACTCCAGGAACCGAAGAATAATGGGTCGCTAAGCGTATATCTTTTGGAGTTGCCTTAGTCAAACCTGGCGCACCTAAATGGGAGGCCGGTTATACAATTAAAAAGATCGTAAAATCAATTGGATAGGGACGACGAACCCGGCAAGCGCCGAGCCATGCTGTGAGTGGCGCATATTTATCCAACAGAAACAGTGGCTTAATCTGCCCGAGCCGGCTCATCTTGGGAGCACAAGGCTGCGACGGTCGGTTGGTGTTTTTTCAGTAATTTGCTACAATTTAAGCAGCGAATCACCGCCCAAAGCTCATCAACCGGCGAGTCTGGTGCCCCCAGCGGAAGGTCCCCGATGCGGTTCTCCATCATCATTCCGGTGAAGGAGATCAATCATTACATCATTAGTTGCGTCCCGATTACCCTACAGCTCGACTATCCGGAATTTGAGATCCTGATTGTGCCCAACGAGCTGCCAGAGGGTAAGTTGCCAGATTTTCTGCACGACCCCCGCGTCAGGCTGATAGCGTCGGGACGAGTAAGTCCAGCGATTAAAAGAGACCTCGCCGCTGCAGCCAGCCGCTTCGAGTACCTGGCATTTCTCGATGACGACGCCTATCCAGCAAAGGACTGGCTGCAGGTGGCGGCGGCCTATTTTCGTGAACACAAGGTCGAGGCCGTGGGTGGCCCGGGGATGACCCCAGTCGGCAGCACACTAGGTGAACAGGCATCAGGACTATTCTATGAAACCACCGTCGGCGGTGGCGGCCTGGTGTTTCGCTACCGGCCGGTAGGTCGGCCGTTTTTCGTGGACGATTATCCGACGGTTAATTTGCTGGTGACAAAGGCGGCCTTTAACCAGGTCGGCGGCTTTGATAACAACTACTGGCCAGGTGAAGACACCAAATTCTGCTTGGACTTAATCAATTCTGGTGGCCGAATTCTCTATGTTCCAGAGCTCCTGGTCTGGCACCATCGTCGCGCTTTGTTGATGCCGCATCTTAAGCAGGTGGGCGGCTACGGGCGGCATCGCGGCTATTTCGTCAAAGCTTTTCCGGCGACATCGCTACGCTTGACCTACTTTATCCCTAGCCTGTTTCTCATCGGAAACATCGGACTGGCACTGCTATCTCTTGTTTATATCGAAGCGCTAGCGGTATGGCTAGGCTTGATGTCGACGTATATTTTGGCGTGTTTCGCCGATAGTTTATTGCGAGCTAGGCGCCTGGGTCTAGCATTGCTTACGACCGCTGTCATCTTCTGTTCTCATTTGGCCTATGGCTGGATGTTTATTCGGGGTCTGAGTTCTTCGACTCATTTCAAAAGTCATTTGCGCTAAGGGGGTTTTGTGCCCAGAGGGTTGCATCGGGTACTTGGAATCGACCGGTTGACTGACGACACCATTTCCTTGAGGCTATCTCGCGACGGCGTCGAATTTGTGCCGGGTCAATGTTTCAATGTCGGCGTGCCGGAAACGGCTGTCAACCGCGAGTATTCATCCTACTCTGGCATGAACGATCCAGAGCTGCAGTTCCTGATCCGTATCATTGCAGGCGGTGAAGTCAGCCAACGCTTGAGTCGGGTCAAGGCTGGTGACCTAATTGAGGTAGACGGCGCTTATGGCTTGTTTGTGATCGATCCCAGCTTAGTACCGACGACTGATTTCTGCTTCATTGGGACAGGTACTGGCATCGCGCCGTTTCATTGCTTTGTTAAGTCCTACCCGCGACTCAGGTATCGCATTATCCATGGCACGCGCTACGGTGCGGAGGCCTATAATCGCAGCGACTACGCGCCAGGCTCGTTGGTCAATTGCACCTCAAGGGACAGCAAAGGCGACTTTCAAGGGCGTGTGACCGACTATTTGCAGGTCCAGCCCCTAGCGACGGCGGCCTACTACTACCTCTGCGGCAACCGCAATATGATCAACGACGTTTACGATATTTTACGTGCCAAGGATATCTCGAGTTCGCAAATTATCACCGAAGTCTTTTTCTAGATGAGGCCGATATGAAGGTCGCTGTTTCCTATCCACCCATAGTCAATGCCCACGGGCAAAAGGCGATGGTGTCGCAAAACCGCAACGTCCAGTTTTTCAAGACACCAACCTACTTGATGCCGATGGTGCAGGCCCAGGCTGCCACATGGCTAAAGCAGCTCGGCCATGAGCTGCTGTGGGACGATGGCAATGCACAGCTAAAGAGCTACCAGCAGTGGTTTGATGATTTGGTCGCGGCGCAGCCAGATGTCATAGTCTTTGAAAGCACGACTCCGGTGATGAAGTTCTATTGGCGGGTTACAGATGAGCTTAAAGCGAAACTACCTGGCACATTATTTGTCATGACTGGCTACCATTCGATGCGTAAGCCCGAGGAGACCTGCGAACGGTCTCAAACGGATGTGGTGTTGCGCAGCAATCACGTCGACTTTGTCTTGTCAAAATTGATTCCATTGATAGCCGCAGATAAGAACTGGCGAACAAACTGCAAGATCGAAGGTTTAGTCATCCGGATGAACGACGGTCAGCTACGTTCAACCGGACATTTCCGCCAAGTCGAACCATTGGAAAAATCACCTTTGGTTGATCGCGACCTAGTACAGTGGCGCAATTACGCCATGGAAAATGGCAATTTTCTGCAGATGCCTGGGACCTATGCGAGCAGTGTGATCCGCGACTGCATGTTTGGTAAGTGCACATTCTGTCGCTACAACGGCCCTGACCTCACCTTCTCGATGCTTCCGGTGCAAAAAAGCTTGGATGAATATGAACGTCTAATTAATGACTACGGCGTCAAGGAGATATTCGATGACTCCGGCGTATGGTACCGCGGCAAGGAGGCGCGCGAGTTTGCCCAGGGGATTATCGATCGAGGCTTGCACAAAAAGGGCTGCTACTTCGGCTTTAATACCCGGTTTGAATACCTCGACGAAGAGACCATAAAATTATTGGCCAAGGCAAATTTCCGCTTTGTGCTCATCGGGCTTGAAGCGGCTGACGATGAGACCTTGCAGCGGCTAAAAAAGGGCTACCAGCTACAGCATGTCGAACGTAGCCTGAAGTGGATGAGCCAACATGGACTGCATCCACATTTAACCATCATGGTCGGCTACTATTGGCAGACTCGCGAGCAACTTGATGGCACGGTGAGCTTTGTCAAGAAGTTGATGTATCGCGGGCTAGCCAGGACCTTGCAGGTGACTCTTTGCACGCCCTTAGACTACACACCGTATCACCAGGAGTGCATCGACCAAAAGGTGCTTCTCACTGATGATTATGACGATCACGACATGAGTAAACTGATCGTGAAGACGCCGCTACCACACGCTGCCTACTATCAGGCGGTACGAGATATGTATGGAATTGCCTTTAGCCCAAGATTCGTGGCTCGCCAGGTCATGTATCTGTTTACCTGGAGAAGGAGAGATTGGCAGTTTTTGTTCACCTATAGCTGGCGGGCCATTCGGCGAGTAAGGAATCATGTGTTTAATTTAACTAGGCACGAGCATTCACTCAAGTAAATAGTCGCGAAGAGACACGTCTAAGCGGCGAATTTAAGCCGCAAATTGATCGTTTTTACTAATGGCGCCCTCGGCCTTAAAGGGATTCTTCTGCGGGACCGGCAATTTTTTGAGTAGCAGGTAGAGTTTAAGCGTATCTAGGACCACCGACATTCCGACTCGGAACACGTGCGTCAACTCGTGAGCAGATGATCTTCTGTTGCTAAGAAAATAATCCATTCTGATTGGCGCTTCGAGTATACGGCGAAATCCGCGTAGGCGGGCGAGCGCCAGAATTTCAAGGTCCGCGCCATACCTATTCAAGGTAAGGTCGGACAATACTGCATCAATCACGCTTCGCTTGAATAGTTTCAGGCCCACTTGGGTGTCGGTGACATTCATGTGGAACAGCACTTTGACCAATTGTTGGTAACAAAAACTTAGGATCCGACGCAGCTTTGGGTAATCGACACGAGACTGCGGATGACGCTTGGAGCCAATGATAATGTCAGCATCATAGAGCGCCATGAGGCCAAGAAAAATACGTATTTCTCTCGGGTGTAGCTCCATGCCACCATCGATGAAAAAGACGAAATCGCCTGTCGCCTCCTTAAACCCCGACCGCACGGCAAAACCCTTACCCATATTCTGTTCGTAGATAATCGAACGGACATTGCGGTGTTTAAAGCCTCTGAGAACCGCAGCTGTTTCGTCTGTGCTGCCGTCACAAATCACTAAAATTTCGAAAGAAGAAAAGTACGGACTAATTTCGGCAATGAGCCGCTCGAGGTTGACCTTGATCGCGGCTGCCTCGTTGTATACTGGGACAATTACGGATAAGTTTAGTTCGCGTAACGATGCGAAGACATCGGTAGGCTGTACAAGAGCTTGTTTGGGTGAATTGCTCATGGATGAATCCGACAGTCAGGGTCCAGACCTAGACCCTTACCCATATAGTAACGGCATATCAGGCCGTGAACTTAATTGCGGCAGCATGGCAAGGATTCGCAAATACCTGCGAGACTGAGGAATAATTCAATGAATCCATTGCTATATGGCGGGCTAGTCGTTCCAGACAATCATCTGAACATGGTCCCATCTGCAGCCAATGGGTCAATCAGCTAAAGACAACCATCGACGAAGATGTTTTCGGTAAGAGCCCTAAGGGCCCGTCAGGAAATAACTTGCACAGTCGGCCTCCTCGCCTAACCTAGGTTTGGCCCGATTGACCAGACCTTGACCCATAGGTCCGCTGGGCGCTGGTGAATGGCCATGTCACCACCCAGTACCCGCAACATCCAAGCAAAAAAATGACACCGAAGACCACATACCCAGTCATATAATCCATTTCGCCACACCTCCAGTGTTACAGCCGCAGTCTAGCGAAAAAACGCGTAAAAATCGCAGGAAATTTCGCCCTGCGAGGGATCGCTGGTCTGCAGATAGACCTTGCCGTGGACACTGCCAACGGCGCTGGCAGTGTTCTTCAAATCGATCGTCACCACCTGCTCATCCTTGCCCTTGCGCTTGGTCTCGACCTTAATCAGCGGCGCCGAATCAGCAAGGCGCCCACCGTTGATCCAAAGATCAATCCTCGATCCGGTCAGGTCAAAAGGCAACGTGCCGTGCAGGGTGACGGAACGCTGCGCCGCTTCGCCCTTGGCAATGGCGCCGAATTCCAGGTAGCCTGGCCTAAAATCGATGTTTCCCAGCACGTTGGCCCGCACGGGCAGAGGCAAAGAGCGCAGGTGCAACGACGAATTACGCACGCCGACCTGTTCCTTTAAGAAGCCAGGAGCGATGCTCGGCTTTAGCTTCAGAGTGACCAGCCAATCATCCTTGTCCTTTAAAAGCTCGGCTGTAAATAGAGCTTTGTTGTAAACGAGGTCCTCGACCACCAGCTTCGGTGCTACCGCAGCACGGACACGTACCGTGCGGCTAGCCCCGGATGCCGGACGGACATCGCCAAAATCAAAAAGCGGCGGAATGGCTTCGAGCTCGCTTTTGATGCGCGCCTTCAATGTCAAGGTACGGTCAGGCAACAGCGCTTCATTGCTCATCACTGTGACCGTCTTCATCAGAGGGCCATCGAAGTTGGTGGTGTCAAGGCGGATATCCACCTGACCACTTTCACCGGGCTGGTAGGTGTGCCCCTTTTCAAACTGTGCGACTGTACAGCCACAAGCAGCATGTACGCCCTGGATAGTCAGAGGCCCCGGACCGACATTGGTGAATTTAAACCGGTGGATCTGCTCGCTGCCGCGAAATACCTCGCCGAAATCAAAATCGTTATCCTCGAACTTCAAAGTGCCATAGGTCAGGCCTTCGGCACTAAGCCCCTGGCCCGGGGCCACGCCCAAGCTCAAAAGGCCCGCCACCCCCCACATCGACACCCACGACCACAACCAATCCCTAGAGCTGTGCACTGTCCTACCTCGTCATGGCTCGACTTAGAGTCCCTACAGAATAGTCTAATTCCGCCCATTCGTGCAGGGAAAAACTTGCCTATTAACTCCACCGCACAAGCTGCCGAAGGGGTGAGTGAGGAGACCTGCATGGGACTATTCGACAACACCGCCTTTAAGGAGCTAGGTGGCTCGCTTCCTAGCCTAGGCGATGCCCTTAAGGCTTTCGCCGACATCGCAGCGGCCGATTGGATGATGCTATTTGGCGGAATGCTATGGCTGATCATACTGAAGCTTTCTCTGCGTCAGATCGATCGCCGCGATCATCAGACTGGCTTAACCTATATATTTTTTATGACGGCTGCCGGGGTCACCCTGATGGTTGCCTTACCATCGCGCTTTAGGGCAGACGCCGGTTTTAGCAAAACCCAGCTCGTAATGTGCTTGCTTCTACTCATGGTCGCAGCAATGCGTTGGTATCTGCAGCCATCAACACGTCCGCAGACCTCCGTCCAAATTCTTGATAGCGCCGCAGCCACACCACAGATCCCGACACCCACAAAGGAGGCCGCCAGTGGCCAATGAAACAGCAGCCGAGTTACTAAAGCAAATGAAAGTAGCTGAGAGTGCCAGCAAGGCTGTGCCTGACGGCAAGGCCAGCACCGTCAGTAACGATCAATTTTACGTTAAGCTGCGAGTGCTCGTGCTGCGGCGCCAGCAGCTCACTTTTGCTGTGGTAGCGGGATTTATCGCCTTTACGATCCTGATCTCCACCGACTATCATAAAAACCGTGCTTGGTGGCTTACTGGTTTGCCAATCACCGTGGTGGGTCTTATGATCAGTCTCATTCCATTGTCCGAGGAATGGGAGTACAAGCCGTGGCAAGCCCGAGCAAGACAGTACGAACGAAACGAAATCCACAATTGATCCGACGCCGACGTGATTGGCAGTCGACAAGAAGGTCCCTGCTGGCCGGGGCCCTCATGGCCTCCGCTGTGCTCGGAGGCTTCCCGGCAGCGGCTGCTCCAGGCCAGCCGGGGATACACGGCAGCACTGCCGGGTTGCTGACACCGGCGCCGGTATGGAGCCTTGGTGCCCAGGTCGGCAACTACGGCGGAACAGGCCTCAGCGCGCAGCGATTGGCAGTGCCTGGCGGGGGTGCCGTCAACCTCAGTGTCGGTATCGAGGCCGGCACCATCGGCGTAAATGGTGACTATATCTTTTTTGCCAGCGACCAGTTTCACCTGCTGCAGCTCAAAGCCAACGGCGACTACAACGTCCTACGCGGGCAGGTGCTGTTGTACGTTGGTGGTGGCCTTGGTTTGCAACATGGAGCTTGGGTACGCGTGCCCATCGGCGTGCAATACACCATGCTGCGCGACCCTTGCACTTTTTATGGCGGCTTTGCTTTGGCCTTGGGCCCATTTTTGTCCGATCACGGCTTAGGCCCCGAGGCCTGGCTAAGCTTCGGCATGCGCCTGCTGCTATAGCGGCACCTGAATCTTTACCAAATATCACGATTTAAGCCGGTCATTCCTTTGTTCCGCTAAAGCTAAGTTCAAGCCAAGCTCAAGCATCTTTTGCGACCTGCCGATTTAATTATGAGAAATTGGGCAGGAGCATCTGTGGTAAGCCGTTTCCCTACACAATTGAATAGCTCCAAGATGGACAATCAACCGGTGCCTTTGGCGCACTCGCAAAGGCGTCTTCGCTACTTGCTTGTGCTGGCGGCGGTGCTGGCCCCAGGCTGGGCCGGGGTGCTGGCCTTGACAACCTCAGAAGCCGCCCCATCTCTGGCCGCACGATTCGGGACTAGCTTGCTCGCTCTCGGCATTTTGGGCCTCTCCTTCGTTTGGGGGCCGGCCAGCAAGCATCTCGAGCGACTAGCCTTGGCTCTCGCAGGTTATAATCTCCTATTCCTTGCGTATGAAGTGCACGCGACTAGCCTGAGCAACGCCGCGGCAATTGGCTATATCGTTGCCACCCTCGGCACGGCCATGGTCTTTGAATCTCAGCGCTTATTGGTCAGCTACCTGGGGTGTTCCGTCCTGCTTTCCCTGTTGATAGGTGGTCCCGACCCGCATGTACCGAGACTATTGTTTATCGCCGCCAACATCTGCGCTATAGGCATGGCGGTTATTTCATTTTATGATAAAAATTATTTGATTAACCAAATCAAGAACCGCTTGAAAACTGAAGAGCGACACAACATCAATCTCCGCGACATGCAGCTAGTATCCAGGATTGGAGGGTGGAGCCTGACGCTTGAATCGAATGCGGTATGGTGGAGCGAGCAGTCCTATGCCATCTACGAAGTAGCAAGTGATACGCCTATGAGCATAGACTCAGCCATGGCCATGGTCGCTCCGGAAGCGCGCTATTTGGTGACCTCGGCATTTCGCGACGCCAGGCTACACGGCAAGTCATTTGAAATCGAGGTACCAATCGATACCGCTCTAGGCAAGCGCAAGTGGGTGCGCCTATCTTGTAAGGCCAAAATGAAGGACGACAACCTTACCCGCCTTGTCGGTTCGATACAAGACATCACCAGCGAGAAGCATCTCAGCAATGAGCTGATCGCCCGCGAGGCTCATGTCCGCGCCGTGATTGACGCCATCCCAGGCTTCGTCTCGTGGACCGATTCCGACCTTCGCTACCTCGGGGTAAATGCAGCGCTGGCAGCGGCCTGTGACTTAAAACCAGCGGACTTTGTCGCCAAGCAGGCAGGCTTTTTGCTCCACCAGGGTATGGACCCAGTCACAGAGTTCATGCGGGAGATATTCAGCCGCGACAACACGGACTCTAGCCGAGAAGTGACGTTTAGTTTCTCTGGAAATGACGAACGTCATTTCTTACTTTCGGCTAAGAAATACCACTCGGGCAATCGGGCCGTGTTGATCGGCCTAGACATCACTGAGCAGAAGCGTGCAGAGCAAGAGTTGCGGCAGCAAAAGGACCTTTTAGTCCAGATCCTCGATAGTATCCCACTCGGAATCTACGCCAAAGATGCCACCACGGACTACCGCTATTTGATGTGGAACAAGCACATGGAAAGCCTGACCGGCCGCACTCGCCTATCGCTCATCAACCAAGGTGATGCCGCAATCTATCCGCCGCAAGAATCCGACAAACAGCGGCGTATCGACAGCCAGGTGCTGTCCAGTCGCAGGCAACTAGACCATCTTGATGAAGCGCTACTAACCTTAAACGGACCTCTATCAACCCACTGGGTACGCGTGCCGGTATTTAACCACACCGGAGACCCAATCTTGCTGCTTGGAGTAGTCCAGGATATCTCAGAGAAAAAGGCCCGTGAGGAATTGATCCAATTGCAGCAGACGCAGCTCCACCATGCCGGCAAAATGTCGACATTGGGTGAGCTCTCCGGCGGCGTCGCACACGAGATCAATAACCCCCTCACGGTGATTAAGGGCTTTGCCGGCCGCTTGGTCACACTGAGTGAATCAGCAACCATAGATCTAGCCGAAGTCAAGCGCTATACTGAACGGATTGTAGTCATGGCCGGGCGCATCGAAAAAATCGTACACGGCCTAAAAACCTTCTCTCGTGACGGCTCGAAGGACCCATTTGCACGCACCTCCGTTCAAGGGATCATCACCGACACGCTAGAGCTATGTCATCAGCGCTTCCTCGCCAATCATGTGCGTCTTGAACTGCCAAGCGCCACGCTCGACGCCAGCATCGAGTGCCGCGCTGTACAAATCTCTCAGGTCTTGCTTAACATGCTTAATAACGCCTTTGACGCGGTGCAGAGCCTTTCCGAAAAATGGGTTCGCTTGGATCTTGTCGACCTTGGCGAGGCTATATCATTCGCCGTCACCGACAGCGGCAACGGCATTCCTCCAGCTATCGCCGAAAAGATGTTAAACCCCTTCTTCACGACCAAAGGAATTGGCCAAGGAACAGGCCTGGGCCTCAGCATCTCCCTGGGCCTCGTTCAATTGCACAATGGCAATCTCTACTACGACTCGTCAGTCGCCAACACTCGCTTCGTCTTCGTCATTCCAAAGCAGCACTTTGATCGCCAGGCACAACAGCCACTGATAAACGCCGCATAGATTACTACGATCTGGTCATTCGATGCGCCTAGGTGGAACTTGCGACAGCATGGTTCGACTTTTGGGCGAACCATTCTTGGCGAACGCCGCCCCATTCTCCTCAATCAACGCCCATCAAACCAGCTCATCGGCGTCCCGCAATTTTGGAAAACGCCACGCCCACAGCGCAACCACGATGATCGTGCCAATGCCGCCGATCAGGGTCGCAGGGACCGTGCCAAACCACGCTGCCGTCAGCCCCGACTCGAACTCACCCAGCTCATTAGATGCGCCGACAAAGACTTGGTTGACGGCACCGACACGCCCACGCATCGCAGGCGGCGTCCGCATCTGCACCAGAGAAGTGCGAACATAGACGCTAATTAGATCCGCGGCGCCGATGACCACCAGGCAGATGAGGGACAAAGTAAATGAAGTCGATAGCGCAAAGACGCAGGTCCCAGCGCCAAACACCGCGACGCAGGCGAGCATCATTCTACCGGCATTGCGGCGCAGCGGCCGGTAGGCCAGAAAGACCGCCATGACCGCAGCCCCGAAGGCCGGAGCGCTGCGCAGGATGCCCAAGCCAAGCGGCCCAATGTACAAAATATCGCGAGCGTAGATCGGCAGCAACGCGACAGCACCCCCCAGCAGCACTGCGAATAGATCGAGTGAGATCGCCCCGAGCAGTACTTGATGGGAACGGACATAGGTAATCCCCGCAAGTAAGCGCGCCCAGCTAGCGCCGCCTTGCTCCATGCGTCCGGTGCGAATACGCAGTGCCGCAGTCGCGCCCAAAGCAACGAGTTCGAGCACACCAAAGGCCAAGTAAACTGAGGCAGGCCCTTGACTCAGCCCGTAAAGCACGCCACCTAAGGCCGGACCTAATACCGTAGCGATTTGCCACATGCTGGAATTCCACGCCAAGGCATTACCAAAGTGCGCCGGCGGGACCAGGCTTGGCAGCAAGGCCGAGGCCGCTGGCCCACCAAAGGCGCGGGCAGTGCCGAGGATGATTAATATCGCATAGATCGGCATCAGGCCATGTTGCGTGGTCATGCCACTCTGCGTGATCCCGTAGAGCGCACCGGCACAAAGGGCCATTAAGGCCTGGCAAATGAGCAAAATCAAGCGTCGATCGAAGCGATCGGCAACGTGACCAGTGACCAGCGCCAAGACCAAGGCAGGTGCAAATTGCAGCAGACCAACCATGCCGAGATCGAAGGCGCTCTTGCTGAGCTCGTAGATTTGCCAGCCGACCGCGACCGACTGCATCTGAGTGCCGAGGGTGCCGGCGAGGCGCGCGACTTGATAGCAACGAAAGTCGCGGTGCGCAAAGGCGACAAGTGGTCCTAATGCCGGAGGCTTGGGCATCGCTATGATCCTAAGAGGGAGCGGGAGGGGCCTCGTACAGTCTGCCACATTCATCTGGCTATTCGTGTTAAAATCGCCGCAGATCAATCAGCAGCACAGCGAAAGGGAATCCATGCCCACCAGCAATGACGGCAGGTCCAAAGCCGGGGCCGAGGGCTCGGTCGCGGCGGCAGAGCAGTTGGCGCGCTTATACCGGAGCAGCTTGGGCGATGGTCTTGCCTTGTCGACCAGAACCCTGCTAAAGCGCTTGCTCTTAGAAGAATTAGGGGCTTTACCAGCAGCCCTGACACCGTCAACCAACCCGGTAGAAGCGGTCGCTAGCCAGCATCCAGCCCCGGCTGAACCGCTAGATTCTACTTATTTCCAGACCCAGCCCCCAGTGGCTCAGGACCAGCCATCAACCCATCTAACACCGCGTCTAGATACCGTGGGCGGCAACCTTCTGGCGGCCCAATCAGTAACGACCGTGCTTGGTTCTAGTTTTGAACAGTTAGACGTCCGGTTGCGGCATCTGGTCGAAGCTGATGCACCCTGGTCTGTGCTTGAGCCAGTAGCAATCGCTCTTTATAAAAAGCGGCGCGATGCTGAGGCCGCAGCCCGGGTTATTGAATTGGCATTTCTTAGCGCCGAAACACCGCAGCTCGTTGAATTGATCGCCAGGTTCAAAGGGGAAAACCCTGGTTTCTACCGAGCTTTGCACCCCTCCGTGCGCCTGCATTTGGTGCTGCGCTTGTGGCTGGATGGCACGAAGGAGGTAATCGGGAGCCTGCTTTACCGCGAGCGTGAGGCGGCCTTTTTACTGCCGATTGAGCGCTTGTTTATTTTTCTAGCAATGGCTGAGGCCAAAGACGCGGCTACGCCCTTTATGTACGGCCAACGCTTTTTCGCTGACCTAATGCAAGGGACTGAGGAGCACGGCGAACGGCTAGGGCTGGCGCCAGGTCAGCTGCGACTGCGGCTAGGGCGCATGGCCTTGGACCTAGGCTATCATGCGGAAGCCGTGCAGCTACTTGAGCCTATTGGAGACCTCGCGCCAGAGCGCGACGAAGCCTTGCGCCTCCTGTTGCAGACTACCGTCGACAAGCACAAGGCCGGACGCGGCTCGTTAGTCGAGAAGATCATGGCCGAGCCAAGTTCATTAGCGCGCCTTGAAATCCTCAGTCAAATGCTGCATCAGACCCGTGAACTAGGCGGCTTTAAAGACCGCAATCGCCCAGCTTTAAACGAGCTACTAGCGGACCCCTTAGCCTGGCTTGGCGAGGAGCCAGAAATCTGGGGTGCGCTGTCGGATCTACTTACGGCCCACCGCGACCTAGAGCCGTTATTGCCCCAGCTATTCCAGGTTTTTCGCATGCAAGCGGCAAAATTCCACGCGCCGGCCCTAGACCTCGCCTTATGGCAAGGGCCAGCGCGCAAACATGCGCCAACCTCTGAGGCTAGGTATTGGCGTGGTGTGGCGCTAATGCACTACTACGTTAACGGTGGTGCCACTTGTGAAGCGGAGCTCTGGCAGGCACATAACCTGCTCGCCCAGGCGCAGGGACAACTGGCAACAACGCTGCCTGTGATTTGGAAGGACTTGCACAAGGCCAGCTTTACCTGGGTGGCGCGTAGCCATTATATCCTCGAAGTGGAGCGCGCGCGTATGCTGCGCCAGCTGCGCATCGCGGCGCCCGCGGGTGCTGTAACGCTGGCGGATCTCGAAGACTACGTGGGACAAGAAGGGACCGCTCCAATTGCTGTCTTAGCCTCGATGCAAGCTTTATCAGAGGCCAAGCAGGCGCCGGCGCTAGCTAGCCGCTACCTGCTGCGGCGGGCGCAGCAGACGCATTTAATCAATGCCGATCTGAACCGTATTTGGCAACTTGCCAATGAGCGCCAGGAACCTGACTTGGCATGGCGTGCAGCGACCGTATTGCAGGCTCGCGGCGGGCTTTGCACTACCGTCCGCCACGCCTGGGACATCAGTGGCGAAAAGCGCGCACAATATGGATTTACCGTGCCAAGCCGGGCAATGCTGGACCTTTGTTTAGCCGGGATGACCCCTGCCGCAGCGAGGCTGGCCCATGCCTGCGTCCAGGTCGGCGGCATTTTACCAGAGCTGCTCGCGATCCTAGACCCGGGCGCGGTGCCGATCAGGAGCCTGGCGCATCCCGCTGCTAGCGTCGAGGCGCAGGTGGACAAGGCCTTACTAGATATCGACTGGATTCCGGTAGCAAAAAGACGCTACCGCTTCAGCTTCGAGTCCGCCTTGGGTGGTACTGCCTTACCGGCATTTATGCAGGTGCTGCCGGGCAACGCTTGGAGTCTGCTGACCGTGCGACTGGCCGAGCGACTTGGCATCAACGCGTGGGGATGGCGCCTAAGCCGCTTGCAAGCACAGATTATCGACCTCATCCCGCGCTTGGCTAGCCGCCAGGATTTGCGCCGGCATTCTGGCCGAGTCGCCACTTGGCTTAAAGAACTGCGGCCAGAACAACGCGCGGCTTGGCAGGATCTGGCGACGTTGACCCGTACCCTGGACGACCAAGAAGCCGCTCTAGCACTTGCCTCATTTATTTGCCGCCTAGCGACTGTGATACTACAAAACCACCTTGCGGCACTGACGTCGCTGCAGACGATGCGCGCGCATGTGGCGATGATTTGGGACCTCGAGGTCTGGTTGCTAGGCGAGCCGTACAGCAAAATTCGCGCGGCATGTGGCCGTGAGAACCGCGTCTTGGTGCCAAGCATCCTGCAGCGCTTACCGACTATTGTTGCACCGAGTGCTGCTCAGACAGCGGAGTAACCTCCCCCATACCGCGAGTGCTGACCTCGCGGCGGGGTACTGAAAGCCTGCGGCGGTGTCCACCGCAGTCTAGCCTCAGCTTAGATTATGGTAACTCTTTGGATCAATGCCATACTTTTCAAGCTTACGCAGCAGGGTGACCTTAGTCATCTGCGTATGCTCAGCGGTTTGATTGATGCGGCCATTGAAAGCGCGAAGGGCACGGATCAGAAACTCGCGCTCAAAACGCTCCTTAAGCTGCGGATAATTAAGATCCGACACCTGTGATAAGGTCGGATCAATCTCGCTAACCACTGCTGCTAGGCAGTCACCCTCAGCAAGGTCCTTCTTGCCGGAGGCCATCAACTGAATATGCTCTGGCAAGGCCTCGATCCGAACCAGCTCAGAGGTTTCGACGATAAATGCATGCTCTACAACGTTTTCTAGCTCTCGGATGTTACCTGGCCAGTTGTACATACGCAGCGCGCCAAGGGCTCGGTTATCAAAGCCCTTAATCGAACGCTGATGGAGCTTATTGAACTTCTGCACCATAAACTGGGCTAGTGGTGCAATGTCCTCACGCCGCTCGCGCAACGGCGGCAAGGTGATTGGCATGACGTTGAGGCGATAAAAAAGATCGGCCCGGAAGGCGCCCGTTTGCGTCATCTTCTCCAACGGCTGGTTGGTGGCTGCCACGACCCGGACATTGCTCTTGATCTCCTGATTGGAGCCCACCGGGGTAAACACTCGTTCTTGTAGGACGCGCAACAGCTTAACCTGCATCTGCGCCGAGATGTCGCCGATCTCATCGAGAAATAGCGTACCGCCCTCGGCGAATTGAAACTTGCCGATTTTCTTACGGTCGGCGCCAGTAAAAGCGCCTTTCTCATGCCCGAAAATCTCACTCTCGATAAGGTTTTCCGGAATCGCCGCGCAATTTACGCCGACAAATGGGCCCTTCATGCGATGCGAATTGACATGGATCGCTCGGGCGACCAGCTCCTTGCCGGTGCCGCTTTCGCCGCGCACCATCACCGAGGTGTCGACCTTAGCGAGGCGGTGGATGATCTCGAATACTTTTTGAATCTGCGTCGAGCTGCCGACTATTTTACGACCAGTGTCGAATTCAAGCTGCGGCGCCGAAAAACGCAACTGCGCCACCAAGGCATTGGCGGCGATCGCCGAGTCCATGACCTTGAGCAAGCGCTCGCCGTCGATGGGCTTTTCTAGGTAATCAAATGCCCCGTGTTTAATCGCAGCCACGGCATCCTGGACATTGGTATAGGCCGTGAGCATGAGGCAAAAAGTTGTAGGGCTGAGTTCTTTGATGCGAATTAGTGCGTCTATACCCGAAAGGCGCGGCATATTGACGTCGAGCAAGACGGCATCGAAGGGACCCGAATGGGTGACTAGCTGCACGGCCTTCTCGCCGTCTTCAGCTTCTACTACCTGATCGCCGCGGCTCTCTAGGGTCGAGCGCACGATCATGCGTAGTGTTTCATCATCATCCACAACTAATACGCGCATAGGCAGCACCCCAGTGACTCAAAATAACTACTGATTTCGCGCCAAAACGACGCAACCGTCTAGTCTCAACCGAAATATATACCTAATACCAAATACGTGGACGTAGCATTGCCAGATTTAGCAATCAAAGTCAATACATTTCATTAACTTAATCACATGATCATGAAATAATATTCGCACTTGATATATTTATTTAAAGTTAGCTATGAGCGCCCTGCCATCCCATGCGCTCGGGTGCCACTTTTTATGGGCACAGCCAAAGATTCAGGCCACTTACGGGTAAGCTGTAGGCCAAAGCATAGGCCAATGGCCAAGGCATCGGTGACGTCGTGAGGCAGAGTCCCGCGGTCGAATCCGAGCAGGGTCTTCAGCGCCATTTCGACCATCACTTTGTCGGCCCTGCCATTACCGGTAATCGACTTTTTGACTTCGGCTGGAGTGATTTCTTCGACTGGAATGGAGCAACGCGCACAGGCTGCAATATAGGCTCCGCGCAGCTCGCCCAATTTCAAGGCGCTGCTAGCGTTGTCGCCAAAGAAAGCTTTTTCGAGCACGCAGATGTCGGGCTTTAGCTCGACGGCAAGCTCATAGAGAGCCACATGCAGGAGGCCAAGCCGCTCACGGTGTGGCAGGTCGCCATCGGCCCGCAGCACGCCAGCTGTTACAACGATAAAATCGCCGGGCAGCATGGGCTTAGAGCAGCGACTCCGCAACAAGGCGAAGCCAGTAAGGCGCGAACCGGGGTCGACGCCCAGAATCGTCTGCGGCAGTGGCTTTGACAAGGCGGGCCCTTTTGATAAAAGTGATGATATTAAAACACGGTTGATGGAATAATCATAGGTCATCGCCACTTACGGAGACCAGATGCTGCCAAACCGAACCTTCC
>Ga0315291_10004600_pt1 | contig 17524 bp, 23 predicted proteins | sample YL17G12_20_MG_FD_203070 | JGI IMG/M metagenome (GOLD analysis project Ga0315291, IMG submission 203070) | Sediment microbial communities from Yellowstone Lake, YNP, Wyoming, USA - YL17G12_20 | ecosystem: Environmental > Aquatic > Freshwater > Lake > Sediment | place: USA: Wyoming | collected...
TAAAATTAAAGCATACGAAGAAATTTTTAAAGGCTGCCTAAATGGTTGCAGAAAAACCTTTAGAAAAATGGGGATAGTTCCGACCGAGATCCTCCTTCGCTAAAAGCTACGGACGGGCAAGCGTCCAATCGGGCCCGCCTGCAACGCTGTAGCAACTGCGGGCAGGGGAGCTACGATTTCCGCCTATTTATTTGGGCGGTTTTTTTTAGCTTGAATTTTTCAAAAATAGGGGATATTGTGAAGGTAGAAATCGCTCCAAATGGCGGTTTTGAGTTATCCACAGATAAGGGTATTGACAATATCATAAGGGTATGATATCCTTACGTTAGAAATAATAAATTGAATAATAGTAAAAAATAACAAATTATATGGTTTCACAAATAGAAAAAAGAGAAAGGTTTAAAAAACTAGCCGTTTATAGGACAAACGAGGTTTTGAAACGACTTAAAGTTCTCGGTAATTGTGCCAACCGGAGTGCTTATGAGTATACGGAAGACGAAGTAAATAAAATTTTCTCGGAAGTTGATAAAAGAATGAAAGAAATAAAAGCGAAATTTCATTTTCCTAAAAAAGAAGAATTCAAATTATGAATCACATTATGAAAGCTAAAAAAAGCAAAAAATTAATCCCTTACAGCGAGGGAACATATACAAAAATTTCAGCAACACATTTAATAATTTTTGGGATATATTCAATTCTACTAAGAGGAGAGAATTGTACTTTTGAGAAAGTAATCGAAGAGTGTTTTTACCTGTTTCCCAAAGTATTTAGTTTTAGCAGACATCCCGAATGGCCTGATGCCCTTAAATTTGACAGAACACTTCGAATCTTGAGAGAAAAAGGATTAGTGGTAGGAAGCCCTAACACTTTTCTTTCTTTAACTAAATTTGGAGAAAAAATCGCTAAAAAAACTTCACAGAATTTAAAAATAGGTATATTCAAAAGAACCATTGCTGAAAAGCCAAGAAGAGATGCCGAAATAAATTGGATTCGCAATTTGCAAAAAAGCGATGTTTTTCAACGGTTTTTAAAGGGAAAAAATATTTTTACTATTAGCAATATGGAATTGAGGAGTTTATTACATTGTACACTTGAAACACCATTGCGAATTGTTAAACAAAACCTTTCTTATAGTATAAATTTAGCTGAAGAATTTAAAGAAAAAGATCTACTTGAATTTCTAAAATTGTGTCAAACAAAATTAAACAAAAAATAATATGCCATTAATCCCATATTCAAAAGATTCCCGCGTGTTAATACAACAAGCAGAAGCTACAATTCAGAATCTTCCAGATGCTGCAGTAGAACTTATCACTAATTGTGATGATAGTTACAATCGGTTAAAAAATACTGATCAGCTCTGCGGTAAAATTGAACTTTATGTAAATAGAGAAAGCGGTGGTAAATGTCAAATATTTTGGATTAGAGACTATGCTGAAGGCATGGATAGAGAAAAGCTCGAAAAAGCAATAACCTATGGAGAAGAAAGTAGTGGATTTAAAGAGGGGAAGGGCGTAAGAGGATTACTGGGTAGAGGTCTTAAAGAGTCAATTATTGGTTTAGGGGAGGGTATAATTTTTACAAGGAGAGGTAGGGTATTAAATATTGCAAAACTATGGAGAGAGGGTAAATACGCATATTATGATTTTATAGAAAAAGATAATGTTGAACAAAATGATCAGGATATAAACGATTTTTTAAATTCGGATGAAAGTGGCACTTTAATTAAGATAAAAGTAAAAAATGAAAAAATTAGAATCCCCGAATACGAGAAATTTATCACGCAGATTACAGACCATTACGCCCTACGAGACATAAATTTCTCTAAAAACAGGGAGATTATTTTAAGCTTTGAAGATTTAAGACGGAAATTAAAAAATTCTTCGCCTATAAAATTTATTCCTTCGAACGGAGAATTAATAGTTAATGAACCTCTTTCTTTACCGGGATATGGAGATTCGATGCAAATAAAAATATGGGAAAGTCCAACTAGCTTAGGTTCGCAGCCTGTTCGCTACGACCCCTTTTCGAGAACAGGGATTCTAATAAAAACAGAGGACGCAATTTTAGACAATCAATTATTTAAGTATGACGGTGACCAGGCAGCTTACTATTTTTGGGGCGAAGTTTATTGTAATGGCATTGCTTTAAAATTAAGAGAGGCGGCCAAGCAAGGAAAAGAATCAGAAATTATTGATTTGACTAGAAAAGGATTAAATTGGAGGTCGGATTATTGTGGTGCCATAAAGAAGGTAATTGAAAAACAATTAACTCCTTTAATCCAAAAAAAGAAAAAATCACTAGAATCGGGCGAGAAAAGAATCACGTCTAGAAAGACGGGAGAAATGCTCAAAAATATGTGTAAAGTATTGGATAAATTGGCAAGAGGAGAATTTAAAGACTGGGAGGGACCAACAGATCCAACAAAACTTGAGGTCGAATCTCTTATTATTATTCCATCAAAAGCAAATATTGAGGTTAACGAACCCCGTACATTATCTATTTATGCCCCGAAAGATCTAATTAAATCAGTAGGAACTAAGGCTATTATTACCTCAGATTGTTCTGATATTAAGATTGTGTTTCCTGGAAGTAAGCAACTTAGTATGTATCTAGAGCTTAATTTAAAACCACATCCAAAAGATCCAGATATATATTATAATTTCTTTAAAATAAAGGGACGAGAGTTAAATAAACAAGCATATATTTCATGTAAACTTGGTAATCAGGAGGCAAGCACCTTAGCAGTTGTGAAGAAGCCAACCGAAAGGGGAAAAAATAAGAAAGGTTTTATTACCGACATTAAGGAGGACTATATATCAAATCCGATACAACGAGTTCAGTATGAAGAAAGTACCGGTATAATAAAAATTTATGTAAAATTCCCTGGCGTAGAAAGATATTTTTCCTCTGGCTTAAAAGAAGTTGAACAAAGCGGAGAAAGTAGAGTAATGTTAGCTGAGCTAGTCGGAGAAACATTTTGTAAAGTATTAGCAATAAGAAAAGTAGAACAAGGTGGAATAACCGGATCTCAGCAGGAGGCTCAAATATACGCTTTTAATAGTGAGGTTAATAATTTCCAAAAGAAATATTTAGATAAAATTCATGAATTAATTTTGAATTGGAATTTTTAATAAAAAGTCGAAGAATTAATTTAAAATTATTTTTTAAATTTTATGTATAATAGTTTTAATTTTATGCACTTTTCTATGAGCGGTTTCGTAATAGGAATTATAATAATTCTTGTTTTATTTTTACTTTTCCGTTCAATTAATCTGTGGTACTGGAAAATTAATGAGATAGTTAGTTTATTAAAAGAAATCCGTGATAATCAAAAGAAAAAATCGGGAGAAAGTGAAGGATAATTAAAATTAGCCCGAAGCTGAAGAAAATTGAAATGACGCCTATTTCGTATAATTCTAAAAGAAAGTTACAAGAGTGCCATACCCATCTAGAATTAGCTTCTAAAAGCAAAGATTCGTTAGAATTTGAAACTCATCTTTACTCTTTTATTACAACAGCAAGAAGCATAACTTGGGTTATTCAAAAAGAACTTGCTAAAGAGCCTGGTTTTGCATCATGGTGGGAAGAAAAACAATTATTTATGGAGAACGATGAATTGTGTAAATTTTTTGTCGAATTAAGAAATAAAATAGAAAAAGAAGGCGCAGCACCTATAATAGCCCAAACTGAAATTAAAAGGATTGACACGCGTCAACTCATGAATAAACCTGAGAATACAACAGGGATAGTAATTACCGGAAAAGGAATTTTTTGGGTGGTGAATGGAAAATCTCCAAAAGAAATGCTTGTTCCTATACACGATAAAACAATTAGCGCTGTAACTAAACTCGCTTTCCCTAATTTTCCTAAAAAACATAAAGGAAAAATATTGCAAAGACTTTCGTCAATCTCATTGTGCGAATTATATTATAAATTCCTTTCCGATTTAGTTGTAGAAGCTTTCGAAAAATTTAGTATTATTAATGAAAAAAAGGAAATTTAGCCCGAAGTTGAGGAAATTATGTTCAATTTTAATATCTTCGAAAAATTTAGTGTTAATTTTAACGGAAAAGGAGGAAATTTCCTTACATTTTTAAAGATAATTTTCAGGTTAATGATAGTAGCTGGTTTTATTTTATTGATTAAGGGCTTCAACGAGGGATGGGAAAATAGTTTGTCTTTTTGGATAGGTTTTTCAATTACTCCTATTGGATTATTTTTTAGTTGGTTAATCCATTAAAAATAATCAAAATTTAGCCAAAGATATAAATTAATTAAATAAAATTATGGAAGAAAATAAAGAAAAAAATTTTTGGATAAACATAAGAAGAGATAGTGGAGAGCTTAGATTTTTGATATCTTTATTATTCGTCTTAATTTCGGGTGCTTTTCTTTTTGCGGGTTATAGATTAATAAAGGATGGAGTTTTTGGTAATTGGGAAATTGTTTCAAGTTTTAAAGGATTGACGCTTTATTTAACTAGTATTTCGCCAGGTTTATTGGTTATTATTTTGGCGACCGTTATAATCACTTGGGGACTACGAGAAGTGATTAAAAATTTGTAGATCGAAGAATTAATTGAGAAATAATTTATAAAAAAGAGTATTTTATAAGTATGAATAAATATAAAAGTTTTGTAAAAATGGATTATCCCGAAAAGTTTGATTATGAGACGGCAGACCTAAAAAATGGTGGTTACGAATTTAAATTACGTGTCGATAAAAGAAATATAGATTTTGAAAAATATTGCGATGATTTAAAATCCAAAGGGAAAGATTTTAAAATAGTAGATCTTAAAATTGAAAATAAAATCGATATCTGGGTAAAAAATAATCAAAATTTAGCCCGAAGTTGAAAAATTTATAAAAATTATGGGTATACAAGTTGAATTTAATCCGGATTTGGCTCTAAGGAATATAGCTGAATCTAAAAATGGAAATCGAAAAATTGAGGAGTGTATTCCTGAGAACCTTGAAGTTGGGAAAATTTACCCGTTTTTAAAGGAAGGACAGCGAAATTACTGGCTTGACGGCGAAATGCCTTTGGTCGAGACCAAAGGCAATCAAAACCTTTCCCGGCCAAAAGCCAGTATTTTAATTTTGGAAGCCACGCATTTTAAAGAAAACGGGAAAATTTACACAAAAGGGAGATATAAAGTTATGGGAATATTTAATGACGACAAAATACATTTTGAAGGTTTTAATAAATTAAAATAATCAAAATTTAGGCTAAATATGAAAAATTTGGCAGAAGTTGAAATTTTAATTGAGGGATATGCTAAGAGAACTAAAGACGGTTGGATCGCTTCGCCATCCACAGTTCTAATTAGAGACAGCGGATTGAATATCCTTGCAGATCCTGGTTCAAACAAAAAACTATTGTTAAAAAGGCTTACTGAAGAGAAACTAAAGCCAGAAGACATAGATATGATATTTTTAACTCATTATCATCTAGACCACAGTCTGAATATAAGACTTTTTCCTGATTGCGACGTATTAGACGGAAATGAAATCAACAAAGACGATAAGATATTGAGTTATTCTGGTAAAATTCCGAATACAAATATAAAAGTTATAGAAACTCCTGGTCACTCTGTTGAGCATGCATCGTTATTAGTTGAAACAGAAAGGGGAAAGATTGTTGTCGCTGGCGATGTATTTTGGTGGATTGATGATGAAAAACAAGTAGTTGATATTAGCAGACCAGATCAGGCACATAGCTGTGACATGAAAAAACTTATTGCCTCTCGTAAAAAAGTTCTAGAGATTGCAGATTATATAATTCCTGGTCACGGAAAGATGTTTAAAGTTGAAAAATAACTAAAATTTAGCCCGAAGTTGAAAATATAAAATTATGGAAAATAAAATAAAACATTTAGAATTTATTCAAGGAATCATAAATAGAACGGCAAATAATTCGTTTCTTCTGAAGGGATGGACTGTTACCTTGCTTACCGTATTATTTGTTTTTGTAACAAGAGAAATGATCGACTTAAATTTTTTATGTGTTTTGGTCGCGATTTTCCCTATTTTTATATTTTGGTTGCTCGATAGCTTTTTTCTACAGAAAGAAAGATTATATCGAGACTTATATAATGAGGTACGGCTCAAAAATGAAGATCAGATTGATTTTTCACTAGACATCGAAAAATTCAAAGAAAATAAACAAAATGATTACAAAAATATTCTTTTTTCAAAAACAATCTGGTCATTCTACATTCTGTTAATGGTAACCATAATTTTATTAGCATTAATAGCAAAATTTATATTTTGAAAAATGGCAAGACAAGTTTTTTACAGTTTTCATTATAAGCCTGATTGTTGGCGCGCATCGCAGGTTAGAAATATCGGTGTTATCGAAGGAAACAGACCCGCTCCCGACAATGAATGGGAAGAAATTACGAAAGGTGGAGATGAGGCAATTAAAAGGTGGACAAAAGATCAGATGAAATATAGATCTTGTACACTTGTTCTTATAGGGAATAATACTGCTAATAGAAAATGGATAAATTATGAAATCATAGAATCTTGGAACGCTGGCATGGGAGTAGTTGGTATATATATTCATGGTTTGAAAAATCAAGAAGGATATATTTCCGAAAAAGGAGAGAATCCTTTTGATTATATAACCTATGGCAATACTGGTAAAAAGTTATCAACGATAGTAAGGTGTTACGATCCCAGCGGGGTAAATAGTAAAGAAAGATATGAGTGGATATCAAAATATATATCTGCTGCGGTTGAGGAGGCAATAAAAATTAGAGAAAATAATTAAAATTTAGGCCGAAGTTGAAAATATGGAACAATCATTCGACATATTTCATTTTTTTATATTTGTTATACCGGGATTTATTACAGTTTGGTCATTCCGTTATTTTACCAATTCTAAAAAATCAGCAGATTTTGAATATTTTGCACTAAGTGTATTTTGGGGACTTTTAAATATTCTATTATACGAATTAATTTCATCACAAGAGCAAACCGACAAACTTATTCAAAATCCTTATGTTGCCGCAACTGTATTATCAATTGGAGGACTAATCATTGGTTGGATTGGAGGTGTATTATCGAGGACAAGTTGGATCCAAAAAATAATTAATTGGCTAAAGAACTATCATTTTTAAAATGATCAAAATTTAGGCCGAAGTTGAGGAAATATAATTAAAATTTTAAATAATTAATAAAAATATGATAAATCTTAATACCCCAACACAATTACCAGCGAAACTTAAATGGTACTGGTTGACTAAAATCATTATTTTAATATTACTGCCAACCCTATTTTGGCGTCCGTTGTTTTGGATTTTAACTATCTTTTTTGGCCTCCCAATCTTTATTTGTCTTTTACTTTTTTATAACTCTTTTAGTTTTACGGTTGAGGATAATAAAATTACGATAAACTCTGGGGTTATTATAAAACATTCTAAATCTATTCCGTTTAATATTATCCAAAATGTAGAGAATGTACGCGGAATATTACACCGAATATTTGGTCTTTCTAGGGTAGATATTTGGACGTCCTCTCCTGAACAAATTAGAGCCTATAAAGGTTCGACTACGCACAAACCAGATGGTAGCTTAGATCTCGTTACCAAAGACGGCGATTGGCTTAAGAATTTTATTTTAGGAAAACGTTCATAATCAAAATTTAGCCCGAGTATGCATTATCATCAACAAATAGACTGGGGATCAATTGGGACTTTTGTCGCTAGCGTAACTGCTTTATTTATAGCTATCTTTAAAGAATGGTTAGAAAGCTTGATTTTTAAACCAGGATTAAGGATCTATTTTGAGAATCGGCCTGTTTACGGTCATAGAACAGTAATGGATTTTCATGTAAATGATTCTATTACCGGAAAACTCATCGGTGTTTTTAGTGTTCCAGTTGATTATTTTAGTTTTCTAGTGATAAATGAAGGGAAAAAACAAGCGAAGGATTGTGAAGTTGTTCTCGAGGAGGTTAGTAAAAAAAACGAACAAGGTATTTGGATTAAAGAAGAACATATACCGACTAACCTGAAATGGGTTTGGAAAGATAATCCTCAATTCGTTTCAATTAATCCTGGAAGACGTATATATTGTAATATTGGCCACATATTAAAGTTAGATTCTCAAGAAAGAGAACCTTCCCATTGGCGTTTTATGCCGTCTCAAGATAAGGGAAAACCAATATTTATGCTTGAATTAATGCATTTTTTTTATTGGCAAAGGGATTGCTTTGTTCCTGGAGAATATAAAATAAAAATAGTTGTTTATAGCGAGAACGCTAAAAGACAAGAGAAGACTTTTAAAATTGAATGGACAGGTAATTGGGCAGAAAAAGAAGAAGCAATTTTTCGCGAAGAAATTAAAATTAACTAAAATTTAGGCCGAAGTTGAGGAAATAAAATTATAGAAAACGAAAAATAGGTATAAGAGATATTCCGTTTTCGATTTATAATTCTTAATGTTTTAAATGAGTATAAATATAAACCAAAAAATTTGGATTTACGTTGAAAGGTTATATGTACACTGCTATAGCGCGGAGGAATTTATAGATTTTTTAAAAAAATTTGGTATTGAATATGACAATGAAATATATAAAAAATTTAATGAAACTGGCCCAACTTCTGAAATCCCTTTGTATAAATTTATGAGTGAAGAGAATTATACTTTTGGGCATTTTATGCAAGGCGTTCCATTTTATAAATATATTCCAATATTAGAAAAAATTATTTTTGATAATAAAATTATTACGACAAAACAGGACAACTGGAATTACTATGGCGAAGCAATAAAAGAGTGGTATCCGAGTATTGTTAATTTGCTGAAAATAGAAGGGATAACTTTTGATGAAAAAAATAAAAAATTAATTTGCGATTTTGAAAAAGAGAACGAGACAAATATTTTAGATTTTTTACCCCATGATTTTTACGATATGTTTCTAGATTATATTAGAAAAGAAATAAATGAATGTTATAAGGGAGAACAATTTCTAGCAGTAATGATATTAAGCAGAAAATTACTCGAAGCGATGTTTATAAGGATTCTTATGTCTGTTTTTCCTAAAATCGTTAATCAGGTTTATTCAGAAGAAAACCATTTCATTTGGTATTATAAAAAATATAATCGATACCACAGTTTTGATAAACTAATTGAAAATACAAAAGATAATGCCGATAAATTTCAGGAAGATAGAGATTTAATTATAGAAATTTGCTCCTTAGTTAAACCATTTAAGGATGAAACTAATCTCTATGTCCATTATGATTATAAAATACCAGACGAGAAATATTTAAAAGAATGGAGGGTAGACAGAATCGTGGAAATGGTAAGAAAGGTTTATAGAAAATATTGCAACCCGTAAATTAGATAAAAAGTAATAAAATTTGGGAGTGTAATGTCGTACAAGGTATAAAAAACGATGAATTTAGATAGTGGGGTGGGGGAGTTTGCCGATCAGCTAAGTTTGACAAAAATTTAGTTTTATGATAATATAAGGCTAAGAAAGGAGGTGATGACTTATGATTGTAACTGGGTACCGATTTAATCTCAACAGTAAAATTGTTTAATCGCCCGGTGCCATGGCTACCATCATCGAGGCCAACAAGGCAAGAAGGGTTCATATTCTTGTGGACCCCTCTTCTGTTTTTCTTGGCTTCAATTAATATTGTGCGATATTTAATTAAGGAGAGGGAACCGTTAGAACCCGCCTTCGCCGAGGCTTCGGCGAGGCAGAACAGGGGACTAATGGTTTTTTTATTGAGAAATTAAAAGGGGGACTGAGGAGTCCCCTTTGTGGTAAGAGTCTGAATTTGGTATCGTTGTTTTGTCTACCAATCCAAATCTGGATTGGAAAAATCTATATTCTTACCATTTAAATGTTCGATGATTTCGGCTACCGAACAATCATGGAAGTCTCTGGCATTAATACAGTCTTTCCTATAGAGATAGAGGACATCGTCGTCAGTCATAAGGGCCAGGACGAGCGCAGGGTTAACGTCTCCAATTAATGTAGTTTTAGACAGGAAAGAATAAACTCTTCCCAGAATTTCAGCGCTGTTTTGCAAATTAACCAAACTGTAAACTTTATCCATATTATGTTTAAGTTCGGCAAAAATCTGCGCTGGTTCAGACGTCTTAAAAGAAACGTATCCTTTTTCCGCTGATTCTCGGCAAAGACCTGCTATATAGAATGCCACTCGTTCACGTTGGCTATCTCCGCACAGGCGAAGCAGCTTGTCGATTTGAGGGAAAGCGCCGAGATCTAAAATCTTGGTTCTTCTGAAGATGTCATTAACATCGGCCAAGGTAAAGCTGATTTTATCTGAATACTTTACTACCTTGGCTTCTTCGGAAATCTCTACTCCCTTAGTTCCCGGTAAAACATTGCTACTTCCGGAGTGACCCAAAATTCCTTCCAGAACCTGGTGGGTTAAGTTCAGACCATTGCCCTGGCGTTCAATACGTTGGGCTATAACAACCCCGAATATTGCATGGCGAAAATCTTTACCAGTAATTTCAGAAATAAAAGCTTCGCCCAGATGCCCGAAAGGTGTATGCCCGATGTCGTGGCCGTAAGCAATCGCGCGGCATAGATCTTCATTAAGGCCTGAAATCCTGGCGATAACCGTGGCAATATTTGCCACTTCGAACGTGTGGGTGAGACGCTTCCGTACATGGGCATTGATATTTGCCGTTAGAACCTGGGTTTTGGCACCAAGTCTCCTGAGGGCTTTGCTTGTAGCAATTTTCCCTGAGGCATCGACAGAAAAATCATCTCCGCGTATCATCATCCACTGATCTTCGTCTGACTTAGACGGTTGTCGTCTACGCGCAACACTGTCAGGTGTTTTTTTGTGAGCAAGACAATCCAATATTTTTTCTAACTCGAACATTCTACCCCTCTTTTTTAGGTGATTCGAGCTCTCTGATATCAAAGAGCAGATATTATTTCTTTCATCATTCTAATGATAAATAGTAAAAAAATCAAGTAGCACTTAATATTGTGCGACATTTAGTAGATATGAAGAAACCGTTAGCTTGCCTAACGGTTTTTTTATTCACCGAGATGAAATGAAAGCTCATCGAAGGTGCGAAATGAATCGAAGATTCATTAAGCTTTCAGTTTTCTTCCGCTTTGGAACTAACGATGAATTACTCTTTCAAAGGATGGTATTTTCGATGGATTCTTTCTGCGTAACGATTTGAAGTATAGCGAAATTATTACTGGCCGCGTTTATTTAAGTTAAGTAATTTTTGATATATTTCTTCCTCTATTGTATATGATGTTGCCCCACGATATGGCCCATAAATACGTTTTGCATTTTTCCTTGTATCTATAAAAGTAAGTAAAAGCTCACATTGCTTTTGTTTAATACGTAAATAAGGTTGAATAAATTCCAAAAGATGTTTCAGCGGTTCCATCTTAGTTAATTTATACTGAAAACTTTGTTTTTGTTTATAATTTTTTCGAGATAATTTGTATATATAACCCGATCCAACAAATTTTTTAATATCATTTAAAATTTTGTAATTATTATTTGCAATAATTAAATAAGGATGATAGTGAACAGAAGCTGATTGATAAGAAGTTTCTTTCTTCCTTTGAAAAGTTATTCCAATATAACCTTCACCGTCAATAAATCCTGCAATGTATTCTCCCGATAGTACTTCTTTTTTTATATCATCCATAAAATTTTATTCTTTAAGATTTTTACCAGAATGAAACTGGCGATGCACGTCTCTTAATCTTTTGTTTGTTACGTGCGTGTAGATTTGGGTGCTGGTTATACTGCGGTGGCCTAAAAATTCCTGGATAGTTCTGATGTCAACGCCTTGATTTAATAAATCAGTTGCATACGAATGCCGGATTGTGTGTGGAGTGGTAAAAACCGGCACGCCGCCTAAAATGGCGTATTTTTTGACAATTCTTTCTATGGAACGAGTAATTAAACGACCTTCAACACCTTTTTTTGCTCTAAAATGGATAAATAAAGCTTTTTCTTTATCGTGGCGAGTTTCTGAATACTTTCTAATCCACGACAATGCTCTTTCTGAAAAATAAACTGTTCTGGGGTAACTTCCTTTACCGATAATACTCAATTCAAAGTCTTTTTTATCTTTTATATTGGTGAATTGGTCCCGATTAAGGGCGGCTAATTCAGCCACTCTCATCCCGGTTGAGAAAAGAGCTTCTAAAATAGCCCTATCTCTTATACCAGCCGGTTTTTTAGTGTTAGGAGCTAATAAAAGCCGTTCTATTTGCTCTAAGTTAAGGAATTTTACCGTTTTTTCGCTTTCTAGGGCCTTTGGGAGCGTTATTTTGTCGGCAGGAAGCGAAACTATGTCTTTGGCAGTAAAATAGCCTAAAATGGCTCGTAGGGCGATTAAATAGTAGTTCTGGCTTATCTTCTTCAAAGAGCGGCCTTTTTCGTTTTTATACCGGCTTAAATATAGACGATAAGCCCAAATATCGTCTGCCGTAAGTTCATGAGGCAAAAGACCCTCTTTTTCACTGCCTTTTAGCCAGTTTATAAACTTCTGAAGATACCTTTGGTAGTTTTCTTGGGTTTTTGAAGAGAGGCCTTTTTCCACCTCACAGTAATCCAGAAAGTCGGGGATATGTTTTATAATTGGAATGTCAGATTTTTTCATAAAATTATTTTTAAAAAATTTTTTACAATTTTTATATTATTTCTTATATTTAAGGGATTCCCCGGGAAGTCCTCTTTAAAGAGCTTCCGAGAGGGGTTTGAATAAGTCCCTTCTATGACGCCTATTTACTTTCATTGTGCGGCGTTATCTATATTCATAATATCAGGCCGAAAAGGCCTGTCAAGCATCTCCCCTACGATAATTAAGGGTAGTAAAAAGGATAAGGGAGTACAGAGGTACTCCCAGAAAAACGCGAATATTGCTCGAGCTCAACTATAAATGAGAGAAGGTTGGTAAAGGGCTATTGAGATCGGGCAAATTGGGCCCGGTCGGAGAGAGAAAGATATAGTTGCGTTAATGGACGTCGACATCTGCGCGATGTAACAACCGGGCCGTCATACAGACCTATTGTTTTCTTCTGTGCCTTTATTCACCCAGCTGTGCCTTAGGTTTCGGCATATCCTTTCATGTATCCGTAATTTAGGATATATAAGAGAGTTATCATCCAGGCTCTCGGTGGCCACCATTAATGAGTCTGGTTCTCTCTCGGCTGGAAAACCTCGAGGCATTGGGTGAGAACGGCGAAACGCAACATCTAGTTCTCTCTCCTACTTTTATAATAAATCGTCATTAATTCTTGTCAAGAGAAAAACCGTTAGTCCCCTGCTTTACCCAGCCGTAGCCTTATTAACCCGCCGAAGCTTTAGCGAAGGCGGGGCGAAGGCGGGCCCTAACGGCTCCACCACAAATTAAACGTCGCACAATATTAATACTTAGAAATAAAAGCCGTCCTATTAAGGACGGCTCAAATACTAATTTTTATTGTTTTTTTAAAAGGCGACGCATTTTGTTCCGTTAAAGCACTTATCGGTTCCGCATTCGCAAATTTTCACTTCATGACTGTTTGTCGGCGAACAACCGCAAGCGCCAATAAGACAGAGGTTTGGAAAATCACTAACTGATTCACAACATAATGACGTTGAAACTTCGCCTCCGGAATTCAAACATTTCTGTTCTTCTTTAGTGCGTCCGGTAAATTTTTCAAGAACCTTGCTTGAGGATTCCAAAGCCGTCTCAATTCCTTTTTTTGCAGTTTCAGGAACTTTTTGAAGATTTTCTTCCAAAACCGCAATGTGTTTTAAAATAGTTTCTTCCAATTTTTGGGAAACATCTTTAATGTCTTCCTCTTTTTGTTTTAACTCTTCGATTTTGGCAATGGCATGATTCAGCTGTTTTTCATATTTCTCTAAAGTTTTTTGAGCAATCTCGGTTTTTCCTTTTTCTATCATTTTTTGGTATTCGGCTAACCTGACGTCGGACAGGTGCAAATATTGTTTGGCTTTATTCTCGGCACCGAAAGTAAAAAATGTCTGAATTGTTTCTTTCCAGGCCTTTAGGAAATAAAGAGGATTATCAGGAGTCATTCCGCTTGATGGCAAATTATTTTCCTGAGCTAAAACGCTTAAACCTCCAATTAAAAAAGACAAAACGATTAAAGAAAAAAGTATTTTTTTCATATTTTTTTTAATTTTATTGCTGAAACGACCTTTTAATTATTACTTATCAGTTCCTTGAGCTTTTCCCAGAGGGTTTTTCCAATCTGGGGGGCTTCTTCTTTCAATTCTTCTTTTTCCTTTTCTAGCTCCTCTTTAACAGCTGGTTTTCTTTTTTCAATTTCTTCTTTTATCGAAGTCTCAATTTTCTTGAACCAATCCACAATTCTCGGCCAAATATTGGCCTTGAACCAATCGTACATTTTTTGCCAGAAGGGCAAGACCTCTTCCTTCCAGATTCTTTCTAAAATTCCCGGAAGTTCTTCTTCAGTAGTTTTTAAAGCTTTTTCTCCCAGTTTCCCTGCTTCTTCTAAAGTGTCAGGAGTGGTTACTGATTCAGTTTGGGCAAGGGAAAAAATGGGCGACAAAATCCCAACTATCGCTAAAATTATTATGATTTTATTCGCTTTCATTTTAATTTTTTAATAAAACCTGAGCCGCTTCCATAGCACATAAACTTCATTTATGTGCTCGGTCGAGCACATAATATATTACGTGCTCTGATAATTCTTTTTATTGTTTTTTCCTTTCCTAAAATTTCAGCGATTTCAAAGGGACCTGCCGAGGATTTCTTTCCGGTAAGGGCTATCCTTAATGGCCACAAAAGATATCCCCTATCCCCCGCTTTGCTAAGTTCTTTAGCAAATTTTTCGGCCTCCGGGATTAAAATATTTTCTAAATTTTCCTTATTCCATTCTTCTATAGTTTTTATTTTTGACAATATCTTTTCTGATTTATCAAGCGAAACTTCAATTTCTTTATCTGTCATTTCGCCCCATTTCAACAAGTTCTTATCATATTCCAGTTTATCCCTAAAGAAAAAATCGGTCAATTCTGAAATTTCCGACATTTTTTTTAACCTTTCTTTGTAAATGGAAACAATTTTTTGTAATGATTCTAAGGTTATTTCTTCTTCGGTTTGGGCGATTTTGTATTCCTGAACGATTTCTTGACCGCCATAAGCCGGAGGATATTGCTTGGTTTTAAAACCAGGCGTAATTAATCCGGCTTCAATTAAATAAGGAAGGCAGAGATCGGTTAATTTTTCAACCGATTTTTGACGGATGTAAAAGCCATTTAAAAAATCCAGTCTTTTAACATTGAAAATTGCTCCCCCTTTTTGAACTCCTTCTAAGGAAAATTCTTTGATCAAAGACGGGATAGCATAAATTTCCCGTTCTCCGCCCGGATTCCAGCCCAAAAAAGCCATAAAATTAACCAGAGTTTCGGGAAAATATCCATCCTTTCTGTAATCGGCAATTCCGACAGCCCCGTGTCTTTTTGATAATTTACTGCGGTCAGATCCCAGAATTATTGGTAAATGCGCATATTTAGGTTGAGGAAGTCCTAAGGCTTCCTGTATTAGAATTTGTTTAGGAGTATTAGAAATATGGTCTTCTCCTCTGATAACGTGGCTGATTTTCATTTCATAATCATCAATCACTACCGAAAAATTATACAAAGGGGTATTCACATTTTTAGCAATAACGGTATCGCCTATTAAAGAGGTATCAAATTCCAATTTACCCCTGATTAAATCATTAAATTCTATTTTTTTTGCCGGAACCCTAAATCTTATTACCGCCGGTTTTCCTTCAGCTAAATACTTTTTCACCTCTTCTTTTGAAAGCTGTCCGCATTTTCCTGAATAACGGGGAGCTTCGCCAATCGATAGTAAATATTGTCTCTGGACTTCCAATTCTTCTTCTGAACAAAAACAATAATAAGCCTTGTTTTCAGACAAGAGTTTTTCAATATATTTAGCATAGATTTCTAATCTCTGGCTTTGGCGGTAAGGTCCGTAGTTTCCTCCTGTATCCGGCCCTTCGTCCCATTCAATTCCCAACCATTTTAAACTCTCCATAATATCTTTTTCAAATTGAGGGCTACTTCTTTCAATATCGGTATCTTCAATTCTTAGAATAAAGCTTCCTTGAAATTCTTTGGCAAAAAGATAGTTAAAAAGAGCGGTTCTGGCTCCGCCAACGTGTATAAAGCCCGTTGGAGAAGGGGCAAATCTGGTCCTTATCTCTCCAGGTTTTATAAATTTAAATTCTTCAGAAATCATAAATTTAATCTTGAGACAAATTGCTTACTTAGTCAAATAACTAACGATGTATTCAGCGATTATTTTGGCGGCCAGAGGTTCAGCAAATCCTTTAGCTGCTTTTTGCATTTTTTCCATTTCTTCCGGATTTGAAAAGAGGTGTTTTAATTTTTCTAAGAAAAAATGAGGCATAAAATTAGCTTCTTCCATAACCAAAGTTGCTCCATTTTCAGCATAGGCGTAGGCATTTTTTATTTGATGGTTCTGGGCGGATTCTGGCAAAGGAATTAAAATACTTGGTTTCCCCAGAGCAGCAATTTCAAAGATACTTCCCGAACCTGCCCGGCTGACGATAAAATCTGCTGCCGCATAAGCATATTTTAATTCCTCTTCCTTTAAAAAAGGAAAAAGATGATAGTATTTTACAAGCATTCCACCAACCATGACGCTTGATTCGGTTTTGACCCGTTCATAATTTTGTTCACCGCATTGATGTATGATTTCAAAATTAATCAAAAGGTCCGGTAAATTCTCCAGGATTTTATCATTAATTCTTTGAGCTCCCTGAGAGCCGCCTAAAATTAGAATTACGGATTTTTCGCCGGATAAATTAAAAACTTCTTTTGCTTTTTCTTTTGAACCATCCAGAATTTCTTTTCTAATGGGATTCCCAACGTGAATCACTTTTTTTAAAGGAAAATGTCCGGTTTTTTGAACCGGAAAAGACAAAAAGATTTCTAAGGCAAACCTGCTTAAAAGTCTGTTGGTTAGGCCGGGAGCGATATCTGACTCGTGCAAAAAAATCGGTACCTGTAAAATCCAACCAGACAGGACTGAAGAAAATGACCCGTAACCTCCTTTGCTAAAAATCAAATCAGGATTTAAAAAGATGATATAAAACAATGCCTGCCAAAACCCAATCGGGATTTTAAATAAGACGTCTACAATATTTTGGAAGAACTCCTTAAATCCGAAATATCGTCTGATTTTTCCCGTAAAAATTCCCTTTACCTGTATTCCTTCCTGGGAAAGTAAAGTTTTTAAAAATTCATCTTTCGGCCCGATGTAAAAAAACCGAAAGTTTCCTTCAGGGTAAATCCGCCTTAATTCTCTTGTTACGGCAATTATGGGAAAGATGTGACCTGCGGTACCGCCGCCGGTGAATAAAATTTTCATATGTGTTTTGATGTATTTAAAATTATTCCTACTCCAATCATTTCTACGACCAAATGTGACCCTCCGTGGCTAATAAATGGCAAGGGAATACCGCTCAAGGGTAATATTCC
>Ga0315291_10004601_pt1 | contig 17519 bp, 12 predicted proteins | sample YL17G12_20_MG_FD_203070 | JGI IMG/M metagenome (GOLD analysis project Ga0315291, IMG submission 203070) | Sediment microbial communities from Yellowstone Lake, YNP, Wyoming, USA - YL17G12_20 | ecosystem: Environmental > Aquatic > Freshwater > Lake > Sediment | place: USA: Wyoming | collected...
GCCCGTATCCCGCCTTCGCCAGCCGCGCGGACGCGGGCCGGCAGCTGGCCGAGTTCCTGCTGGAGAAGGAAGCCTCGGCGGACGTCATCATCGCCGTGCCGAGCGGCGGCGTCGCCGTGGGGCGCGCGCTCGCCGAACAGCTCGGGGCGCCTTTCGACATGATACTGGTGCGCAAGCTCCCCCTGCCGGCGGAGCCCGAGGCGGGCTTCGGCGCCGTGACGCTCCACGGCGAGGTGGCCCTGAACGACGCGCTCGTGGCCGCCTGTGAGCTCTCCGAGGAGGACATCCGCGCCGTGATCCTCCGCGTCATGGGAGAGTTGCGGCAGAGGCAGGCGCGGTTCCTGGCCGGTCGCCCGCGCCCTGACCCGGCCGGCAAGGACGTGCTCGTGGTGGACGACGGCCTGGCGTCCGGTTTCACCATGCAGGTGGCCGTGCGCGAGCTGCAGCGCCGCGAGCCGCACAGCCTGAGCGTGGCCGTCCCGGACGCGCCCCTCAGCACGGTGAAAGCCATCGAGCCGCTCGTGGACGACCTCTACTGTCTTGTGGGGCAGAGGCGGGGTCCGTTCGCCGTGGCGTCGTTCTACGCCGAGTGGCATGACCTGACCGACGGGGAGGTCATGGAGCTGCTGTGCGGGAGGCTGCCCCGGCCGGGCCGCTGAGCCGGCGGGCTCGTGCGGTGGGCTGCGGAGCCAAGGAGGCAAGGGTTGCCCGAAAACGAGAAGAGCCGGAACGGGCGCAGGCCCAACCGCCTCATCCGCTGCTCCAGCCCCTACCTGCGCCAGCACGCGCACAACCCCGTGGACTGGTATCCCTGGGGCGACGAAGCCGTCGCGCGCGCCCGTGCAGAGGACAAGCCCATCCTGCTCAGTATCGGCTACTCGGCCTGCCACTGGTGCCACGTCATGGAGCGCGAGTCCTTCGAGAGCGCCGAGATTGCTCGCACCATGAACGAGCACTTCGTCAACGTCAAAGTGGACCGAGAGGAGCGGCCCGACCTGGACGAGCTGTACATGCGGGCGGTCCAGTTGATGACCGGCGCCGGTGGGTGGCCCCTGACGGTGTTCCTCACGCCGGGCCTGGTGCCGTTCTACGGAGGCACGTACTTCCCGCCCGAGGAACGCCACGGCATGCCCGCGTTTCCGGCCGTCCTGAGGGCCGTGTGCGAGGCCTACGAGCGGCGGCGGGGCGAGTTGGAGTCCTCGGCGGAGCAGGTCCTTGAAGCCATCCGGCAGAGCAGCGCTCCCCGGGCGGCCACGGGCGAACTGGTAGAGTCTTCGCTCGAGGGCGTGCTCCGCGCCTTTTCGGGGCAGTTCGACCTGGAGCACGGCGGCTTCGGCCCCGGCGCGAAGTTCCCCCAGGCCGCTGCGCTTGACTTCCTGCTGAGGCTTTGGAGCAGAACGGGAGACGACAGGCCCATCCTTATGCTGGGCCTCACGCTCGATAGAATGGCGGCCGGGGGCATCTTCGACCAGGTCGGCGGCGGCTTCCATCGCTACACGGTGGACCGCGCCTGGCGCATACCGCACTTCGAGAAGATGCTCTATGACAATGCGCAGCTTGTCGGCCTCTATGCGGACGCGTTCCTCGCCACGGGCAAGCAGCCCTGCCGGGAGACCGCCTGCCGTGCCGCCGAGTACATTGTGCGGGAGTTGCGCAGCGCCGACGACGCCTTCTACGCAGCCCAGGATGCAGACACCCAGGGCGTCGAGGGCGACCAGTACGTCTGGACCTATCGCGGTATGCTCGACTGCCTGGGCGAGGACGAGGGCAAGGTCGTGGCGCGCTACTTCGGCGCGACGGAGGACGGCAACTGGGAGGGCGGCAAGAACATCCTTCACGTGGCGCTGTCGCTTCACAGCCTGGCGGATCTGTTCGGGTTGGATGAGGCCGAGGCCCGGGACCTGATCGGGCGCGGCGTCGGTCGGCTCTTCGAGAGCCGCCAGGAGCGCGTTCGGCCTGGCCGGGACGAGAAGGTCCTGACCGACTGGAACGCACTGTGCGTGAGCGGCCTGACGCGCCTGCACCGCGCCACGGCCGACCGGGCCTGGCTGGAGGCGGCGCGGCGCTGCGTGGAGTCCGTGCTCGGCAACGTAGTGAAAGACGGCGCGCTCATGCACTCCTGGCGGGATGGCGTCGCCGAGGTGCCGGGCTTCCTCTCAGATCACGCGCTGCTCGCGGGCGCGCTGCTGGACCTGTACGAGAGCACGTTCGACGTGGCCTACGTGCGCCGTGCGTGCGAACTGGCGGAGGTCATGGTGAGGGACTACTGGGATGAGGAGGCAGGGGTCTTCAACGAGGCGGGGCGGCGCAACGAGCAGCTCATTGCGCCCTTGCGCCGGCTGAACGACCAGCCCCTGCCCTCGGGCTGCTCCGCGGCCTGCCACGTGCTGCTGCGGCTCGGGGCGTTGGCCGGCGAGCGCGGGTACGTCGAGGTCGCCGAGCGGACCATCCGCACCCTCCGGGGCTTCATCGCGGAGAGCCCGTTCAGCATGGCGCACCTGCTCGCGGCGGCCCTCCGAAGCTGGTCCGAGCCGCGGGAGTTTGTTATCGTGGGTGTGGAAGACCCCCGTGCGGAAACGCTCCGCACCGTGGCGGACGGCTTCTACATGCCGCACGTGGCCCGCGCGGGAGCTGCCTCGGGCCAAGCGGCCGAGCTGTCCGCAGAGATCCCCCTGTTGAAGGGCAAGGAGGCAGCCGGGGGCAGGCCCACGGCTTACGTCTGTGCCGGAGGCGCCTGCCGGGAACCCGTGCAGGAGGCCGAGGACCTGAGGAAGCAGTTGGAGGCGCTGCTGTCGAAACGCTGACGGCGCGGACATTGCCGCGCATGCCGCAAACGCTGGAGTGTGAATGGCTGAAGCCAAGCCACTGGAGTTGTCGGACAGGCCGAAGGTGATGGACTACCTGCGGCGTTACCCGCCGCTGATATCGGAGCACACGTTCACAAACCTTTACGTGTGGCGCTACCACGGCCCCGTGCGCCTGGTGGAGCTGGGCGGCGCGCTGGTCTTCCTTGAACTGCGCGCGGGCGAGAGGATGGCCATCGGCCCGCCGGTCGGGCCGATGGAGCCGCAGAAGCTGCTGGACGTGCTGCACGAGGTGGGTGTGCGGTCCTGCCAGAGGCTGCCCGAGCAGGCCGCCGAGCTGTGGCGGCAGGCGGGGCTGCGCGTCATGCTGGACCGCGACAACTCCGACTACGTCCACCTGCGGCGCGACCTCGCAGAGCTGAAAGGCAGGCGGTATCATCGCCAGAAGAACCTGGTGAACCGGTGCCTGGCCGCCTATGAGTGCAGTTACGTGCCGATCACGGAGGACTGCCTGGACGAGCTGGCGGAGATGGTGGACCGCTGGTTCGCAGAACGGGAGCTGGCGGATGCCCAGGGCCTGGCGCACGAATACTGGGCGGTGCGCGAAGCGCTGGACCACTTCTCCGAGTTCGGTCTCTGTGGCTGCGCGGTGCGCATCAGGAAGCGGATGCAGGCCTTCACGATCGGCGAACGGCTCAACGAGAACACGGCCGTCGTCCACTTCGAAAAGGCCATGCCGGGATACGACGGGCTTTACCAGTTGATCAACAAGTGGTTCTGCGAGCGCAGCCTTACGGAGTTCGAGTTCGTCAACCGAGAGCAGGACCTCGGCATCCTCGGCCTGCGGAAGGCCAAGGAGAGCTACAGCCCGCACCACATGCTGGATAAGTACACGGCGTGGTGCGAAGGGGAGGCGCCGCCGTAACGCCCGGCGCGGGGCTTGCACTGTTCGAGAGGACTGGCGTGCGGAGACCCAGGCTGCCGTCCAGCAAGGCGAAGGTCAACAAGCTTGTCCGGCTCCTCCAGGGCCGGCGCCGGGCGCTGGTGCTGGTCCACGATAACCCGGACCCGGATGCTATGGCCGCCGCCCTCTGTCTGTCCCGGCTGATCGAGGCGTTGCTGCCGACGAAGCCTCGCATTGTCTACGGCGGCGCCATCGGCCGCGAGGACAACAGGAACATGGTCCGGGCCATCCCGATCCCGCTCTGGCCGGTCGAGAACGTGGAGTTCAGCGCCGACGACGCGGTCATAATGGTGGACACGCAGCCGAGCTTCGCGAACCACTCCCTGCCCGCTGACACGCCGGTGCTCGCCGTGGTTGATCACCACGCCCTCAGGAGGCCGCTCGACGCCCCGCTGGTGGACGTGCGCCCGACCTACGGCGCTTCCACCACGATCGGTACCGAGTACCTGGTGAGCGCGCGCGTCGGCATCCCGCGCAGCTTGGCCACGGCCATCTGCTACGGCATCAGCACGGAGACGCAAGACCTGGGGCGCGAGGCTGCGCCCGCGGACATGGCGGCCTTCCTGGAGGCGTTTCCGCTGGCTGACCTGCCGCTCCTGGGCCGGCTCCAGCACCCGGCGCGCAGCGTCTCATACTTCGCGGAACTGGACCGCGCTCTCCACGTCGCGCGGGTCCACGACGCCGTGGCCGTCTGCCACTTGGGCCAGATCGCAGGCGCAGAGACGGCGGCCGAGATGGCGGACGTGCTGGCCGGCGTCGAGGGCGCAAACTGGGTACTGTGCACCGGGCAGTTCGGAGGAACGTTAGTGATGTCGGTCCGGACGAGCGACCGCGATGCGCGCGCGGCCGAACTCCTGCGGAGCGTGATCGCGGGGCTGGGGCTGGCCGGCGGACACGGCATGATCGCCGGGGGCGGCGTGAAACTCATGGCGGGGGCCGATCCCGCGCGCCTGCAACTCACGCTCACGCGGCGGTTCCTCGACGCGCTCGGCTACGATCCCGACGTCGAGCTGAAGCCGCTCATGGGTCTGCCCGACGTCTATGCGGGAGACGAGCCTCCGAAAGAGGGGGGAGGGGAAGATGAAGGCAGCTCTGATCCGTAAGCACGGGGGGCCGGAAGTCATCGAGGTCTCGGACATTCCCGAACCGAAGCCGGGGCCGTGGGAAGTCGTCGTGGACGTGCATGCCGCCGCGCTCAACCACCTGGACATCTGGGTCCGGGCCGGCGGCCGGGCCGAGCTTGAGGGCCCGCATGTCCTCGGCTCCGACGCGGCGGGCGTGGTCTCGGCCCTCGGCGAGTCCGTGCACGGCGTGAACATGGGCGACGAGGTGGTCATCAAGGCCGGCCTTTCCTGCGGCTGCTGTGAATCCTGCCTGGCCGGCCAGCAGAGCCTCTGCGCCACCTTCGGCATCATCGGCATGAGTCGGAACGGCACGTTCGCCGAGAAGGTCGCCGTGCCCGCCATCAACGTGGCGCCCAAGCCCGTGTACTTGAACTTCGAGGAGGCGGCCGCCCTCGGCGTCGCCTACGTCACCGCCTGGCGCATGCTCATCACGCGCGCGGCGCTCCGGCCCGGCGAAACCGTCCTCATCCACGGCATCGGCGGCGGCGTGGCGCTGGCCGGCCTCCAGATCGCCAAGCTCAGCTCGGCCCGCGTGATCGTCACGTCGTCATCGGACGAGAAGCTGAGGCGCGCTGCCGACCTCGGCGCGGACGAGACCATCAACTACAAGAAGACGAAGGACGTGGCCGCGCGGGTGCGCGAGCTGACCGGCGGCCGCGGCGCGGACATCGCTCTCGACTCGGTGGGCGCGGCGGCCTGGCCGGTGGACATCCAGGCCGTGCGCAAGGGCGGCCGCGTCGTCATCTGCGGCGTCACCACCGGTGCTGAGGCCGTCACCGACCTGCGCGCCGTCTACTGGAACCAGCTCACGCTGCTCGGCTCCACCTTCGGCTCGCATGAGGACGTGCGCTCGCTGTTGGCCTTCGTCGAGGCAGCGAAGCTCCGCCCGGTCATTGACTCCATTATGCCGCTGGCCAAGGTGCGCGAGGCCACCGAACGGATGGAGAGCGGCGAGCAGTTCGGCAAGATCATCCTGAAGGTGCGATAGCGCCCGGGCCTCAGGCTGCCCGGCCCGGGCGGTCCCCGCCCACGCGGCGCTCGGTGCCCTTCAGCAGGCGAGCGATGTTCGCGTGGTGCAGGGCGATGACGAGCAGGCCCCCGAACACGCTCAGGCCCATCGCGTACCTGCCTGAACCGAACGGCTCCGGGTGCAGGAGCCATAGCGCGACCGGCAGCGCGGTTGCCGCCGAGATGGACGCGAGCGACACGTAGCGCCACACGGCGAAAACGATCCCCCAGACTGCCCCCGCCGCCAGCAGCGCCCACGGCGCCAGCACCAGGAAGACGCCCGTTCCCGTCGCGACGGCCTTCCCGCCCTTGAACCGCAGGAAGACGGGGAAGGCGTGGCCGAGGATCGCGGCCAGGCCGGCGCCCACCGCGAGCGGCTGCGGATCGAAGCCGTCCACGGGTACCAAGAGCCTCGCCGCGAGAGTCGGCAGCAGACCCTTCGAGAGGTCCAGCAGCATCAGCAGCGGGAAGAACTTGGCGCCGAGGACCCGCGCGGCGTTGGTGGCCCCCACGTTCCCGCTGCCGGTCTTGCGGATGTCCACGCCTTTGATGAGCTTGGGCAGCAGGTAGCTGAACGGCACGGAGCCGTAGAGGTAAGCCGCCAGGGGCAGAAGGCAGAGCCCCCCCTCCGTCTGGAACTGGATGTCGGTCACCGTCGTCATCTCGGGCCCCCCGGTTACCAGGAGCCGGATTGCTTCCGGCGTGAAGTATACAGGCCCGGCCTGGCAGGTTCCATCCGCTTCCCAGGCGCAATCTGCGGGCGTAACGAGTGGGCCCGCCTATCGCGCCACGGCATCGGCTTCGAAGGGGCGGGGGAGCGAGCCGATGGACGGCAGCCAGGCGCGGTACTGCTCCAGCGAGAGCGGCCTTTGGGCGGCCACGTAATGATTGCCATACTTGTGGCCGCCCGTCTCCCACGCCATCAGGTAAAGGCGTTTCTCCTCGGCGCGGAATGGTATCCGGCCCACCTGCCAGTTCTCGTTCGCAGCGACGTCGTAGGCGCCGGACGTGACGACCTGCTTCGTCTCGGCGTCGGTCACCCGGTAGCTGACTGAGGCCGGCTCCCGGCTGTCATTGCAGATCACGAGGGGCATGAAATCGTCGGCGTCCGGCTCGCCGATGATGACGCAGACGGGCTGCTGAACGCGCCGGATGTAATGGTAGGCCAGCTTCTTCCCGAAGTGGTAGTCCACGATGGCGTCGGAGAACTGCGGCCAACCGTCGAGCACGTTCCACCAGAGGATGCCGCTCGTCTGCCACTTGCGCAGGCGCGTGGACTCGATGAAGAACTTCTTCGCCTCGGCCTGCGTGATCTGGCTGGCCAGCGCGAAGCCCTCGAGGTCGTCCGGCACGCTGCCAAAAAGCTCGCGCACCTGGTTCGCCATCAGTTCGATGCGGTAGCGGCGGACCGGCTTGTGGCGCCAGTGGTAGACGGAGTGCAGTTCCCACTCCTCGTTGTTCTTCCACGGCCAGCGCTTCTCCGGTGAGATAAAGCGCTCGATGCTCGACACATTGGGGCAGCCGTGGTAACCGATCTCGCCGATGAAGTGCGCGCTGTGCTGCGTGTAGAACGGCGCCTTGAAGTAGCCACGTGGGCCCCAGAGGTGCTGCTCCGGCGTGCGGTGCCAGGCATCCGCCTCGCGCGCCACCGACGGCGGCACGTACGGGGAGCTGGGCACGAAGGCCCGGTGCGGGTCGCAGCGGTGGAGCACCTGCGGGATGACCTCGCGCGTGAGGCGGTTGTTTTCCGGCGCAAGTCCCTCGGCCAGGTGGAACATGTCCACCTCGTTGTCTCCGCACCAGACGGCCAGGCAGGCGTGGTTGCGGAGCCGCTCGGCGACGGCCTCCACCTCGGCGCGCACCTGCGTCAGGAAGGCTTCCGTCTGCGGGTAGTTGCAGCAGGCGAAGGCGAAGTCCTGCCAGACCAGGATGCCCTTCTCGTCGCACAGCTCGAAGAAGCGGTCGTCCTCGTAGACGTTGCCTCCCCAGCAGCGGATCATGTTGCAGCCGAGATCGTCGAAGAGGGCCACCGCGTCGTCCATGCGCTCGGCGTCGCGGCTGTGGAAGGCGTCCAGGGGCACCCAGTTCGAGCCTTTCACCATGATCGGCACGCCGTTGACGCGGAACACAAAGTGGCTGTCGGCACTGGGGGCGACGTCCGCGCGCGCCGGGCCTGGCGCGGCGAGCGACGGTGCGGGCGGCTCGCCGGCTCTCTCCGTCCGGTCCACGACGACCTGGCGGATGCCGACGTGGTCCACGCGCTCGTCCAGCACGCGGCCCTGGCGGCACAACTGGGCCATCAGCGTGTAGAGGTTCGACTCGCCGTACCCCTTCGGCCACCAGAGCCGCGCGTCGGGCACGGGGATGTGACAGCCCCCCGCGATGAACTCCACGGGGCACTCGTAGTCGAACGTGTGCGTCCCGCAGGCGCCCCGGAACCGCAGCGCAAAACCGTCAAGGTCCGGCTGGTCCGTGCGGAACTGGAACCGCACGCCGAGAACGGCGCGGTCCGGGTGGAGCTGCGCCGTCCAGTAGTAGAGCTGCTCGATGGCTGTCGGCCGCCTCTGTTCCAGCCGCGCCGGGCGCCAGATGCCTGCCGAGACGGCGCGCGGCATGATGTCCCAGCCCCACATGTGGGGCGCCTTGCGGATGAAGAGGCCCTCCTCGCGCCGTTCCCAGCTCATGGCGGACGCGTCGTAGTGGTGCCGGCGCGCCTCCACCATCGCGGGCCGGAGCCGGACGGCGATGCGGTTGGCCCGGCCCGGCTTCAGGGCCGCGCTCACGTCGAAGCTGTGCTCGACGAGCATGTTGTCGGCGCGGCCCACCTCGGTCCCGTTGACCCAGACGGTGGCAAAGGTGTCAAGCCCCTCAAAGACCAAGTCCCAGCCGTTCTCCCCGGCGCTGTCCGGAACCTGGACCTCGCGCACGTACCACCACTCGCAGGTCTCGAAGGGCCAGAGCAGTCGCATGTTGTCCGCGTAGAACGGATCTGGGATCACGCCGGCGCGCATCAGGTCCAGCTCCACGTTGCCCGGCACGCGGGCGCTCACGCGCTTCAGGTTCGCGCCTCGGAGGTCGTCGGGGTGGCGCGCCGCCCGCTCGCTCGGCGATCCGTAGAACAGCTCCCATTCGCCGTCCAGCGGTATCTGTTGCATGCGGTTTTCCTGTCTCTCTCAGGGCCGGCCCGCGGGAGGCCCTGAAGCTGCCGACTGCTTCAGCTTGGCCTCCAGCCGGCCGTTCTTGTCCAGCGCGGCCGCGTAGCCACCGTCCGCAAGCCAGGCCTTCGCGCCCGGGTCGTCGAGAAGGTAGGCGTCCCAGAACGCCGTGGTTCCCATGCGGATCAGGTCCTGGAACAAGGCGTCCTTGGCTCCGACGGGGAGCCGGCCGCGGCCGGAGAAGATCATGTGGTCCCCGTCCACGAAGGTCACGAGGTACTGGTCTGCGCCGTTGATGTTGTCGTACGGGATGCGCCGCTCGGGCGCCTTCGTGTCGCCCATGGGGCTGTCGTCGAGGGTGCCGGTCATGTGGAGGCACGGGACGCGGATCCCGCCGAAGGCCGACGCCGGCGTGTTCCTCCCGCGCGGCGCCGGCGCGCTCATGGAGATCGCCGCCCTGACGCGAGGGTCGGTGAAGGTCAGCTGCCTGCCTCCCGGCAAGATGAACGTTTCCCCCACGACTGCCAGCGTCGTCCAGGCGCCGAACGAGTGGCCTGCCACGCCGACTCGCGTGAGGTCGAGCCGGCCGCGGAAGGGCGACTCAGTGCGGTTCATCTCCTCCACTCGGTCAATGGCGAAGCTCACGTCGCGCGGGCGCTCAACGGCATTGCGGGGGTCGGCGACGGCCTTTCGCAGCGCCGCCAGCGGGCCGGACGTGCCCCGCCAGATCTCCTCGTCGCTTCCCTTGTGCTGCACGTGCACGGAGACATAGCCGTAACTCGCCCACTGGCGGCCGAGGTACTCGTAACCCTCGCGCGAGCCCCCGGCCCCGTGGGAGAAGATGATGACGGGGAACGGGCCGTCGCCAGTGGCCGGGCAGTAGATCTTCACGGGGACCGGCCGGTTGCGCGCCTTGTCCTGCCAGTCGTAGCGGACGGCCTCCACTCGATAGGGCCCCGGCGCCTTCTTGTACTCGGCCCGCTCGGCCTTTGTCGCGCTCGTCGCAGGGGCCGACAGTGCGGACACAAGGAGCGGGAGAATGAAGGCTAATGCCATAGAGCCGTATTCAGAGGGGCGTCCTTTCATCGTCATGCTCCGCCGTACTTGACGAAGGCGCGGCAGGCCACGTCCTGCCACTTCGGGTCGAGGCCGATCGCCTCGTTCGAGCCGTAGTAGCCCGCGATGAAACCTCCGCCGCCCGCGCCGAGGCGCTCGATCATCCTCCTGGCCGCTGCTCCGATCCGGGCCGGGTCGCGCGTCTGGAGCGTCTTCTGGATGTCTACCGGGCACCAGAAGGTCGTCCGCCCGCCGAACCTGTCTGCCAGGAAGTCTATGCCGTACAGCTCGGGCTGGTCGAACTGGAAGCAATCTATGCCGGACTCGATCATCGCGTCCATCGCCTCGTAGATGAAGCCGCACGAGTGCATGAGGACGAAGACGCTGCGCTCGTGCGCGGTCCGGCAGAGGCGCTCGAAACCCGGCTTGAACATGTCGTTCCATACCGGCGGACTGACCAGCAACCTGTCCTGCGTGCCCCAGTCCTCGGCGAACATCACGGCGTCCGCGCCTGCCTCCGCCAACTGCCGGACGGCGTGGTGCACCTCTTCTTCCACTATCGCCAAGAGCCGGCGGACGTTCTCCGGCTCCGCCAGCACGTCCGCCAGGAAGTTGTCCAACCGCCGCATGTAGCGCGCAATGCTGAAGGGGAAGCCGGGCAGGGACCCCACCTTGAACATGTCCCTGTGCTCGGCGAAGGTGCGGCGCGCGCTCTCGTAGCGCTCGGGCAGGCCATAGTCGGGCAGCTCGATCTGGTTCAGGCTCGCCCAGTCGTGCAGCACGCCGCGGGAGACCTCGCCCTTGCTGAAGCCTTCCAGGCGCGCCCACGTGTTGCTCCACTCGTCCGTGCGCTCCCAACGGTCGGGTCCGACCTGTCGCCAGTCCGTCCCGGGGCGGCGGGGGTCAGGCCCGGCCCCGGCGAAGACGAAATCGTTCGGGTAGGGCGCCGGCAGGGACATGGCGATGCGTTCCGGCCCGCCGAAGCTCAGCGTCTTGCGGACGATCTCACGGCTCGTCATCTGTGGCCTCCGGATGAACGGCCGCCCACTATAGACCGGCCGGGCCCGCGTGTAAAGGCGACGCAAGTGCGCGTGCAGGGAGTGGAGCGGCCCTGTATAATCCGGCGCAGTTTCCCACGGCTCTATCGGGGTGCGCTGCAATGGCCAGGAAGGCGACGCCTGTGAAGGACCACATGACGTGGTGGACGCACGACCGGTTCGGGATGTTCATCCATTGGGGGCTTTACGCCCTGCCGGCCCGGCACGAGTGGGTGAAGAACCAGGAACGCATCAAGGACGAGGACTACGAGACCTACTTCGGCCATTTCAACCCCGACCTCTACGACCCGAAGGCGTGGGCGAGGGCCGCCCGCGAGGCCGGCATGAAGTACTTTGTCGTCACCTCGAAGCATCACGAAGGCTTCTGCCTCTGGGACTCAAAGCAGACGGACTACAAGGCGACCAACACCCCTTACGGCAAGGACCTGCTGAAGCCGATGGTCGAGGCCTTCAGGGACGAGGGGCTCCGCGTCGGGTTCTACTACTCGCTCTTAGACTGGCACCATCCCGACTACCCCGTGGACCGCTGCCATCCGATGCGGGACAACAAGGAGTTCCGCGAGAAGACCAAGGGACGGGACGTCCGCAAGTACGCCGCTTACATCCGCGAGCAGGTGCGCGAACTGCTGACCCGGTTCGGCCAGGTGGACATCCTCTTCTACGACTTCTCCTTCCCGGGCGAGGACGGCAAGGGGCGCAGCGACTGGCAGTCCGAGCAACTCCTCAAGATGACCCGCGAACTCCAGCCGGGCATCATCGTCAACGACCGGCTGGACCTGCACGACGTGCCCGGCGGATGGGACTACAAGACCCCCGAGCAGTTCATGGTCCGCGAGTGCGTCAAGGTGGACGGCAAGCCCGTGCCCTGGGAGACTTGCCAGACCTTCTCCGGCTCCTGGGGCTATCACCGCGACGAGGCGACGTGGAAGAGCGCGGAGCAGCTCATCGGGATGCTCATTGACACAGTGAGCAAGGCCGGCAACCTCCTGCTCAACGTCGGCCCGACGGCGCGCGGCACGCTGGACGACCGCGCCCTCAGCCGGCTGGCGGGCATGGGCCAGTGGATGAGGCTGCACGGCCGCTCCATCTACGGCTGTACCCAGGCGCCCGACGAGTTCAAGGCCCCCCAGGACTGCCGCCTCACCTACAACCCCGAGACGCGCCGCCTCTACGTGCACGTGCTGAGCTGGCCGATCCGCGAACTCCATATGGACGGCATGGCGGGCAAGGTTGCGTACGCGCAGCTCCTGAACGACGGCTCCGAGGTGAAAATGACGGGGCGGCCCGACTGGCAGGCGGGCCACGAGACGATCGCCCACGGCACGCTGACGCTCGAACTGCCGGTGCTGAAGCCGAACGTCACCGTACCCGTCATCGAGCTTTTCCTGAAGTAGCGGGCCCGCAGCAGAAAGCGCGCTCTCGTGACGCTGCGTGCGTTCATCGTCGGCATCTTGTTGGTGGCAGGCTTCTGCCTGCTGGACCCCTACACCTCGTTCGTCAAGAGCTACGGCTGGGACGCGACCGGCCACTTTCCCGTCGGGCCCGTCTTCGTGCTGGTGTTTCTCACCGTCGTCGTGAACCTGGCCCTGCGGCAGGTGCGCCGGGCGTGGGCCTTCAGCCGGCCGGAGTTGATGCTCGTCTGGTGCATGCTCATCGTGGCTTCGGTCATGCCGTGCGACGGCATGATGCGCATGTGGTTCCCCACGCTGGCCGGGCCCGCGTACCTGTCACGCCGCGCGGATATCGCCTGGCGGGACACTTCGCTGGCCAATGCTCCGGACACGCTCCTGCTTGCGAAAGACCCGAAGTCCGTAGCCGCCACGCAGTACTTCGAGGGCCGCCGCGAGCCCGGCCGTTTCCCCCTGCAGCAGTGGCTTGTGCCCATCGCCTGCTGGTCCGTGCTGCTGGCCTTCTTCTTCCTGGCCACGCTCTTCATGTGCGCCATGCTGCGCAGGCAATGGGTGGACAAGGAGAGGCTCCAGTTCCCGCTGGCCCGCGTGCCGCTGGAGTTCGCCGAGGGGGCGGGCGAGAGCCCCTTGCCCCGCCTTCTCTGCAACCGGGCGTTCCTGGCGGGGGTGATTGCGACCGCCGCCTTCCGCGTCCTGCGTGCGCTGCCTCTCTTCTTCGGACGCGACCAGGGATGGACCGTCGCCATCCCCTTCGACAGTGTGCTGCGCGGCACGCCTCTGGGCCAGTTCTACATTCCCGATATTGACGTCTGGTGGACGGCCATCGGCTTCGCCTACCTGGTGCCGGCGGACGTGTCGCTCAGCATCTGGTTCTTCTACCTGTTCGGGCGGGCCGAGCTCCAGACGGCGGCCTGGGTGCAGTCCGACCTTCACTACGGCGGCACGTGGAGCCCGCTGATGACATGGCAGGAGGCCGGCTCCTACATCATCTTCACCTTGGGCGCCGTCTTTCTGGCGCGCCGGCACCTGTTGGCGGTGATCAGGAAGGCCTTCACCCGCGCACGGGACGTGGACGACGCCGACGAGCCGGTCAGCTACGGCCTGGCCTTCTGGGGCTTCGTGCTCTGCTCGCTGGGGTTCATCGGCTGGTTCGTCTACTACGGCATGACGGGCTGGGTGGCCGTCGCCATCTTCGCGCTCGTCATGAGCGTCATGCTCGTGCACGCGCGGATGGTGTCGCAGAGCGGCCTCTACGTCACGCAACTGAACTGGCGGGTGCCGAACGTCATGGCCGGCCTGGGCATGGGGCGCATTTTCAGCGGCCGCGGGGCCGTGCTCGCCTACATGTTCCACGACGTTTTCCTCTACGGAAGCACGGCCTTCCTCTCGCCGCCGGCCATCCACAGCTTCCGCATCAGCGAGGTCTTTCCGCAGGGCCGCCGTCGCCGGTTGCTGCTGCCGGCCCTCTGCGCAGCGCTGCTGGTAGGGGGGATCGCGGCGGGCTGGATGTCCCTTCACGAGGCCTATGGACTCGGGGCCGCCAACTTCTCGGACACCTGGGGCACGATCCAGAACCCGAAGGACATCTTCGACTTGGCGCATCTGTCCGTCCAGCGGTCCACCTGGGTCAGCCAGGCGAGGTGGCTCCCCTTCGGGCTCGGCATCGTGTTGACCGGCCTGGTCATGTTCCTGCGGGCGCGCTTCTACTGGTGGCCGGTGCACCCGATAGGGTTGCTGGCCATCTCAAGCTGGTGCGAGGACCGGCTCTGGCTGCCGTTCCTGATCGGATGGCTCGTGAAGGTGTCGCTGATGAAACTCTCCAGCGGACGCGTGGTCCATCAGGCGCGGTTTTTCTTCATCGGCCTGATCCTGACGGAGTCTTCCCTGAGCGCGGTCTCCACGCTCGTGCGGACGGCCACCGGGGGCAGCGTGCCCGGTTTCTAAGAGCCTCGAACAAGACCCCGCGTCAGGGCGCTTCCTTTGTCTCGCCCCGCAGGGCGGCGAAGAGCGTCTTGAAGCACTCGGCGGCGCCCAGGGCGTGCTCGTTCCGCTTGTTGTCCGCGGGGAGATCGCCGTAATAGGCGTGCACGAAGCTGTCGAACCCGCACCAAGTCGTTTGGAGCATGCCGAGCGCCTTGTCCGATTTCTTGCGCAGCTTCCGCATGATCTCCAGCTCGGCCAGGGCCGCCTCGGGCTTGTTCCACGGGCTGGCCAGGACGGGGAAGCCCTTCGCGGCGAAGAACTGCGGCGTGTCGAAGGCCCGCTCGTAGTGCCAGTCGCAGACCACAATGTCCGTCGGCACGCGGTCCACTGCGCCCCAGGTATTGTTCCCGCTGCCCTCCCAGATGCCCGTGGGGAACTCCGCCGAGTTGATGAACCGGTCGCCCCACATCCACGTGGTCAGGCCCCTGCGGGCCAGGTGGTCGTGGAGCGCGGTGACCTCGCCGGCGAAGAGTTCCGCCGCGCTCTTGCCGCGGCACCGCGGGCACTTCTCTTCGGCGATGAGGAATACCTCGTCCATGCCGATGTGGAACTGCCGGGCTTCGAAGGCGTCTGCCACCTCGTCCAGGAGGGCGAAGAGAACGTCGTGGACCTTGGGATGCGCCGGGCAGTAGCTGCGGCAGTAGAGGGCCTTCGAGTCCGCGTCCTGCGGTATGTCCAGCCTCTCGTCGAACTCGGGGAAGGCGCGCAGCAGCCCGTGGCTGTGCCCCGCCCAGGACTGGTGCCCGAGGCAGTTCACCTGCGGAATCAGCTCCACGCCTGCGTCGCGGCAGGCGCCCAGCAGACGCTTCACCTCCTCCTTCGTCAACGCGCCTTGCTCGGCCACGGCCGGCCAGGACTTGAAGTCGTACCCGTAGTTGATCTCCATCACGAAGGTGTTGACGCCTTCCTTCGGCAGCGCCTCGCGGATGAACTTCTCCCACAGGTCCAGATCGCCCCGATGGCCCGTGGAGATGTGCAGACCACACACGGGAAACTCGCGTACGCCGGCCTTTGCCTTCCCTGATGCATTGCGTTTCGCCATTCCTTCGTCTCCTCCAGTTGGGGGCCTCTTGGGTTTCAGCCCCCTCCGTCCTGCCGCATTGCGGCGAAGAGCCGCCTGAAGCATTGCTCCGGGCGCGCCTGCCTTCCGCTCGCCTGGCCGAAGTAGCCGCTGGCGAACTGGCCGAAGCTCTCCCACGTCGTCTGGAGCATGCCCAAGGCGCGCTCGTCGGTAAGGCGCAGCTTGCGCATCATGTCGAGCTGCGCCAGCGCCACGTCCGAGTTCCGCCAGGGGCAAGCGATGACGCGGAGGCCCTTGCCGACGAAGAAGGCCGGCGTCGGGGGGGCCGCGTCATAGTGCCAGTCGCAGACGACGACGTCCTTCGGCACCAAGTCCACGGCCGGGTGCGTGTGGTTGGCGCTGGCCTCATACGCGCCCAGTTTCGTCGCGGCCGCGTCCAGGAAGCGGTCGCCCCACATCCACGTCGTGCGGCCCTTCTCGGCGAGGTGGTCGTGGAGGGCCCTCACCTCGCCGGCGAAGACCTCCGCCGGGTCCTTGCCCCCGCAGCGCGGGCACTTGTCCGTGGCGATCAGAAACACTTCGTCCATGCCCACGTGAAAGGCCTTCGCCTCGCACGCTTCTGCCAGCTCGTCCATGAGCGCGAACACGACCTTGTGCACGTCGGGATGGAGAGGGCAATAGCTGCGGCAGTACAGGTCCCGGCTGTCGTCAGGCAGCCACGGCGTCTCGTCGAATTCAGGGAATGCCCTCAGGAGCGCGCCCTTGTGCTGGTGCCATGACTGATGTCCGAGGCAGTTCAGCTCCGGGATGAGTTCCACGCCAGCCTCGCGACACGCCTTGAGCACGCGCTTCACGTCCTCCTTCGTGACGCCCTCGGGGTTGCCCACCTGGGGATAGGACTCGAACGCGTAGTCATAGCCGATCTCCCAGACCAGGACATTGACGCCCTCGGCTGGGAGGACCTCGCGGATGAACCTTTCGTACAGCTCAACGTCGTTGTGGCTGGCGCCGAGCACGTGCAGCCCCCGCACAGGCAGGACCCCGGCGCGGGGGACGGCCACGTCAGCGGGCGCGGCTGCCTCAGCTCTTGCGCCGTTCCTGAAGCTTGTGTGCATGAATAGGCCGATGAACGTACACGCCGTCAGAAGCCCCGCTGCGAGCACTCCCTTGTTGCATCCCCGCATAGCGTCCCGCTCCGCTGAAGCCCTGTGCCTTCTCTCTGCATCCAAGCCGACGCCGGGCCGCCGATTATAGGGCCCGCCGGGTGCCGCAACAACCGCCAGTCCGGCCCGGGCCTCGGCTCGCGCGCTACAGGTCGAATATCTTGCCCGGGTTCAGGACGTTGTTCGGGTCCAGCGCCCGCTTGATCCTCCGCATCATCTCCAGCTCGGCTTCGCTGGCGACAAGGCCCATGAAGCCCTTGCGCTTCGAGCCGATGCCGTGCTCGCCGCTGATCGTGCCGCCGAGGGCCTTCGCGGCAGTGTAGAGGTCGGTCAGGACCTGCGGCAGCTTCTTCTGCCATTGCTCCAGCGAATCGGCCGGGTCCTTCACCACCGTGGCGTGCAGGTTGCCGTCGCCGGCGTGTCCGTAACACGGTATCTGCACCCCGTAGCGTTCCGCGATTCGCTCCAGGTCGGGCATGATCTTCGGGATGCTCGCCGTCGGGACGACAATGTCCTCGAGGCTCTGGTGCGGACTGGCGACCTTCAGGGCCTCCGCGATGTTCCGCCGGATGCGCCACAGCCGCTCGCGCGTCGTATGGTTGTCGGCCACGTAGACCTCCAGGGCGCCGCCGGCAAGGCACAGCTCGCCTATGCCCTCGTACTCCCGCCGGACCGTTTCCTCGTCCGGCCCGTCCACCTCGATCAGCAACATCGCGCCGCTGCCCGCGTGGGGCAGGTGTTCGTTCAGGTACTCGCAGGAGGCCCGCACGGACG
>Ga0315291_10004603_pt1 | contig 17515 bp, 11 predicted proteins | sample YL17G12_20_MG_FD_203070 | JGI IMG/M metagenome (GOLD analysis project Ga0315291, IMG submission 203070) | Sediment microbial communities from Yellowstone Lake, YNP, Wyoming, USA - YL17G12_20 | ecosystem: Environmental > Aquatic > Freshwater > Lake > Sediment | place: USA: Wyoming | collected...
GAAGATGCAAAGAACATAATCAAGGGCTGTAAGCCTCAACTCGCAATTTTGACCCACTTCGGGATGACTATGATCAAAGCCAAACCCTGGGAATTAGCTCTGCAGTTAAAGAAAGAGTTGAAGGTTGAGGTCATAGCTGCCTCAGATGGGATGGAATTGAATTTAGATGAGGTGATTTTCTGAGATGAGTAGGAACACGGCGCGCCGCGCCCCTACAAACTTCCTCAATCCTGAAAGGGCTGCACTACGATCAGTAAATCCGTAGGGGCAGGTTTGAAACCTGCCCCTACACTTCTAATAAAATGAAAAATAAAATAGGCTACTATCGCAACAAACTCAGCGCCGAGCGGCTGAAACTTTGTTACGAGATTGCTCCACCCAGGGTTAAACAATATCTAAAGGCTGAGATGGAGTACGTTCTTCAGAATATCCGTTCGTCTGATATGGTTCTTGAATTAGGATGCGGTTTTGGTCGGGTTCTTCAAAAGATCGCCAGAAAAGCTAAACTGGCAATAGGGATTGACACCTCGATTGATAGTCTGCTCCTTGGAAAGAAAATGCTGAGGGACTCTAAGAACTGCATTCTGCTGAAAATGGATGCAGTTCAGCTTCAGTTCCTGGATCAGACCTTTGATCGGGTTATCTGTGTGCAGAACGGGATTTCAGCTTTTCATGTTAATCAAAAAGATTTAATCCGGGAAAGTATTCGGGTAACCAAGCGCAGGGGGAAAATTCTATTTTCAAGTTATTCTGATAAGTTCTGGAAAGATAGGCTAGAGTGGTTTCGCTTGCAGTCGAAAGCAGGTCTGGTTGGAAAAATCGACTATGAAAAAACCGGCAATGGTTTGATTGTCTGTAAAGACGGTTTCACCGCGACAACAGTAGGGCCGGATCAGTTCCGGGAGTTGACTGCAGAGTTTGAGGTCGATGCAAAGATTGTAGAGGTTGATGAATCAAGCATTTTTTGCGTTTTGACTTCTCATTGAATGAGGTATTTTTTAATGTAGAGGCACGGCGTGCCGTGCCCCTACAGATATATTTCAACAACTCGGTGCTGGTCCACCTTTGAAAAGATAATTAATCAAATAAACTACATCACTCACAGTTACTTTTGTATCGCAATTACAATCTGCTGATTGTATCGGAACTGGTTCTGGACCTCCCTTGAAAAGATAGTTGATCATATAAATCACATCCGAGACAGTTAATTTTTTATCTCCATTGGCATCGCCTCGCATAAATGGATACTTAATAGTTCTGAAGATTGGTCCATCCATAGGTGCTTGTAGCCATTCATTATAATCAAATCTTATCCGGGCGGTATTGGTTATTTCGGTTTCATCAAGTAAACCTTTCTTTGGCGATATAGAATATGTAAAATACCCTTCTCCCTCAGGTGGATTGACGTCGGGCGGAAGCATAATGCTGTCACAGAACCAGATTATCTCACCGGTATAAGGATCAAATTCATAATCGCATTTGTCTGGGTGACTTGACGGTCCAATAGCTAAAGTTCCCCAATCAAGGTTATGATCAAGTGTATCAACAACTCTTATGTAGATGGCTTCTGCAGTTGCTTCTGCTTTGTTCTCAAGCTGGATTGTATATGCCAGGCGCTGGTCAGGTCCAATTGTTTTTGAGCTTCCCTCACCTTCAGGAGAGGCCAGTTTGTCATTGGGATCCCAAGAGCCTATGACTATGATTGAGTATAAGGTATAGTTATTATCAAGATTATATTCGGGAGTCGAGCTCGTTAACCAGGATTTACAAACCAAAGTATCTCCTATTGGAACTGTTGGAGGAAGATTCCCATAAATAGATACATACCCTCCATAATAATTCGATGGAGCAACAGTTTGTAAGGGAATAATGATGGTATCTCCAGAAAAAGTATATCCTGAATATGTTCCAGTGCTTATCTGTCCTGGTAATACATTATAGAAAGTCATCTCGGCAGGGGGTAGCACCTTAAGGGTACAATTTTCTGCTGGGCTTGTTCCAATGTTTGTCCAGCAACCATAGAACCAAAGATTAAAGCCGGGTCTGGCACTCGAACTGGAGAGCTCTGCAAAAAGATCAACGTATTGAGAATCAACATGAATATAATCAAGTTTTAGTAAACTATCAGCAAATAAGCTATTGTTTACCCTCAGGAATACATCATAAACGCCAGATGTATCATATTGGTGTTGCGGATTTTGCTGTGTACTGGTATTTCCGTCGCCAAAATCCCAGAACCAGGTATCTGGATTGTCACTGCTGGAATCGGTAAATTGAACAATGAGCGGCTCTACGCCCGAAGCAGGATTGGCACTGAATTTTGCCTGAAGGTCATTGACTATAATATAATCTTCCTTGATAATCGAATCTTCCTGACTGCAGTTATCCAGTTCAAGTCTTACTTTGAGTTTAACATTAAATTTCCCCTGTGAGGTATAGGCATGAATTGGATTTCTCAAACTGCTGGTATCACCATCACCAAACTCCCAGAAATATTGGTTAGCAACTCCCTCAAGAACCGGTTCAAACATCACAATCAAAGGTGACCTGCCGTTATTCGGCAATCCGACTAAATCTGCCGATACGCTGTCTTGAGTGGTAATATATCCTTTTTTGATGAGAGTATCAGCTCCTATGCTGTCAGAGACGATAAGGGTTATATCAAAAACTTTTGTTTCCGTGAACTGATGAGTGGGATTCTGTAAATTACTCGTATCACCATCACCAAAATCCCAATGCCAATGAGTGATGGGGTATGTGCCGGTAGAGCTGTCGCTGAATATTACTGTCAACGGACTGGAGCCACATCTTTTATCTGCTGAAAATTCAGCTTTGATATCAGAAACCTTAATATATTCCTCTTTTATCACGCTATCTTTGTAACCGAAAAGCTCTGCCACTAATTTGACATCATAATTGCCAAATTCAGTATATTTATGCACTGGATTTAATTGATGGCTGGTTTGCCCATCACCAAAATCCCAGGTCACATTATCAGGCGTTGAACTGCAGAGATTTTGAAAAGAGACAGTCAAAGGTTTCCGCCCACGGATCGGAATTCCAGAGAAATCAACAGATAAGGTATCATAGACTGAAATATAATTATGTTTGATTAAGGTATCTGACCTGGTTGGATTTGATGCTATTAACCTCACATCAAAGTGTCCTGTATCGCTATATATATGCATTGGATTCTTAACAGTATCCGTGCCTCCGTCCCCGAAATCCCAATGCCAGGAGGTTGGATTTCCTGTTGAGATGTCGGTGAAGTGAACAGGAAGAGGTTTGAAGCCTGATCTGGGGAAACCTACGAAATTGACATCCAGAAACTGGATATACTTAATGGTTGTATAATCATAGGATGTGTCGCTGGAAATCACACCTGTGACACAGACATTGCCAGAACCATCTACTGCTATATCAGCTGCCCAATCATCGCCGTTTCCTGAACCATTGTATCTTTGCACCCAGAGCTGGTTTCCATCCATATCATACTTTGTGGTGGTATAATCATAGTCTGTTCCAATGCCAAAACTCTCCCCAGTCACATATACATCGCCAGAACTATCCAAGGCTATAGCATAGGCATCGTCATGACCGTTCGCCGGGCCATTGTATCTTTTTTCCCAGAGCTGGTTTCCATCCATATCATACTTTATGGTGGCGTAATCATCGCCTGTCTCACTACCAAAACTATAACCTGTGACATAAATATTTCCATGACCATCCACTGCTATGGCAGAAGCCTCATCGTAGTCGTTTCCTGAACCATTGTATCTTTGCACCCAGAGCTGGTTTCCATCCATATCATACTTTATGGTGGCATAATCATAGTATGTCCCGCTACCAAAACTATAACCTGTGACATAAACATTTCCATAACCATCCACTGCTATGGCAAGAGCTTCGTCCCAGTTGTTTCCCGGTCCGTTGTATCTTTGAACCCAGAGCTCGTTTCCATCTGTGTCATACTTTATGGTCGCATAATCCCTGGATGTTCCACTGCCCGAACTCCGCCCTGTGACATAAACGTTTCCAGAACCATCCACTAGCATACCAAGGGCTACATCACTGGCGTTTCCCGGTCCGTTGTATCTTTGAACCCAGAGCTCGTTTCCATCCGTGTCATACTTTGTGGTGGCATAATCATAGGATGTCCCGCTACCAATACTCATACCTGTGACATAGACATTACCAGAGCCATCTACTGCTATGGCAGAAGCCGCATCGTAGTCATTTCCTGAACCATTATATCTTCTAACCCAGGCTGTATCTCCATTAGGATAATATTTTATCGTAACATAATCTGAGCTATGAGGCCAATCACTCATCCTATAACTACGCCCAGTCACATAGACATTTCCAGAATCATCTACTGCTATGGAATTAGCACCATCATCGGAGTTTTCCGGTCCGTTGTATATTCTTACCCAGGCAGTATCAACTTGCTGAGCAAAGACAGGGAAACTAACCAAAAATAGTACTATTAAAATGAATAGCTGCTTTAACATCTTTCCTCCTTCTTAAGGACAATCCTTACAAGGTGTATCTCCGTTCTTGAATAGATAATTTATCATGTAAACTACGTCCAAGACTGTTTCCTTTGCATCACAGCTCAAATCGCCTGCAATTAAGGGCTTAGGTGCGATGCCACCCTTGAATAGATAATTTATTTCGTAAATGACATCCAATATTGTCAATTGTCCATCTCCATTACAATCACCACACAGATAAACATAAAAACTCCAGGTCTGGTCTGACCATCTTATCGCTCCCCAGTTATCATAGGCTTTTACTTTCCAATACCAAAGTTTAATGTCAAGGCTATCAATAAATGTGGTATCGATTAGGCTGTCATAGGCAATTATCGAGTCAGGGTTAAAGACAGGAGAACGACTGAGACATAAATCATATCGAACCGTGTCATCGGTATCCGTATCCACCGAAACCTGCCATTCAAGATTGACTGGTGTTTTGACCGAGTCATCATCTTGTGGCGTAAGCAGAGAATAAGGTGCCGGGTTCGAGTTCACAAAAAAACTCCAGACCTGGTCTGACCATCTTCCTTCTCCCAATTTGTCGTAGGCTTTCACCTTCCAGTACCAGAGACCAAAGTCAAGGCTATCTGTATAGGTTGTGTCAAGTAGTTCAACAATCGTTTCTGTCGAGTCAGGATTGAATAGAGTGGAACGACTGAGGTACAAATTATAAGTAACTGTATCATTATCTAGGTCGATTGCACCCTGCCAGGTTAGAGCGACGGGCGATTCGATAGTGTCATTATCTAGCGGATATAGCAAGGAATAAGAACTGAGCCGGGAGTTCACATAAAAACTCCAGCTCTGAGTTGACCATCTCTCTGCTCCCCAGTTGTCATATGCTTTTACCTTCCAATAGTATGTATCGTTATCAAGAGTATCAGTAAACTTAGCAAGTGGCAAGCTATCATATACCACAGTGGAATCAGGATCAAAACCTGGAGCTGTGCTTAAATAAAGGTCATACCTGATCTGGTCACCAAAATTAGGATCATAAGGAGCTTGCCAGCGGAAAGTTACAGGATTTAACACTGTATCCTCGTCTGAAGGAGAAATAAGCGAAAAAGCCCAGGGTGCCTGATTAGCTGGAACCTGGGTCAGATTTTTCAAAATGGACAGTTTGTCGGCATACTTCTTCGCTACAGCCAAATCCAGATCACCATCTCCATCTAAATCCGCACAAAACACATAATAATTTGCGTGTCCTGTCCCGTAATTTATCGCATTCTGAAAAGTGCCATTCCCGTTGTTTTTCAATATGGAGACGTTGGTGCTAGATAAGTTTGCCACAGCTAAATCTAAATCCGTATCCCCATCTAAGTCTGCACAAAAAGTAGAAACAGCCTCGTTTTCCGCGCCATAGTTGGCCGCAGGCTGAAAAGTGCCATCCCCATTGTTCTTTAAGATGGAGACATCGTCGCTTACCTCATTTGACACAGCTAAATCAAGATCGGTGTCCCCATCTAAATCAGCACAAAAAATATGAAAAGGAGTATCACCCACCCCGTAGTCAACTTTTGTCGGGAAAGTCCCGTCACCATCATTCTTTAAAATGGAAACGTTGTCACCATAAGCGTTTGCCACAGCTAAATCCATATCCGTATCCCCATCTAAATCTGCACAAATAACGGACCAGGGACCGCTTCCTCCCGGATAGTTGACCGCAGATTGAAAAGTACCATCACCATTATTTTTCAAAATTGAACCTTTCACGTCAAATGCGTTAGCAATAACTAAATCCATATCCGTATCCCCATCTAAGTCTCCACCGGAGACAAAACGAGGACGGACTCCTACATTATAGTTGACTGGACTCTGGAAAGTCCCATCCCCATTGTTCTTCAAGATAGAGACATTGTTTCCATTATAATTCGCAGTAACCAAGTCCAGGTCACCATCTCCGTCCAGATCCGCACAAAAAATGGAATAAGGAGCGTCTCCTGCTGGATAGTTGACCGCATTCTGAAAAGTCCCATCACCATTATTTTTAAAGATGGAAACGTTGTCGTCATCTGCATTTGCTACAGCCAAGTCCAAATCTCCATCTCCATCCAGGTCTGCACAAAAAACCGAAGCAGGATCACGTCCACCTGCCCAATAGTCCACAGCCGGTGCGAAGGGAATTGAATCAAGGTTTGATTGAAGGGTCTGCGAATGAAGGCAGTTTAAAGGAGTGAGCAATAAAACTAATAATGCAAAGATAATAAAAGAAAAGGTTGTTCTATCCAAACTATCTAACTTCCTGTAAAATAAAAATTTGGATACCAAGATCTTACCTCTGGCAAGCATACTGCCCTCCTGTGGTGAAAATGTTGATAGTTAAGACACTCCACCCCTCTTTAATTTCGTTTCCAGTTAGCTTTTACCTGTGTAATAAGGTCTTGAATCGACAATTAATATAATATTTTTCTTATATCTTGTCAATAAAAACCTCATTTTCATGATAGAATATTGGAATATGCCTGAATTATGAGCGTGTAGCAAAAGCTACTACTAACATTTTACAGAATCCAGCCTTCTTTTCACTCAAAGTCAAAATATTTTCAGGTTAGACGGAGGGTTATTTTGGGGAATTTATTAAACCATAATCACATGGAAATGGGTCGGTCTGGATATATTTGGGAAGTTGGTAAGTAGAATTTTGTCGGGCAGTCCCTCCCTTAGCGGGACAGCCCGACCTACGGCTGCGGCAACTGCGGGTGACCACGAGGGTCGCCCCTACAAACTACTAAAAATGTAGAGACATGTGTAGAGGAGGGGCTTGTTGAGCTTGCGAAATCCCGCTTTACGGGGTACCCTCCCGTTCTTTCCTCGGATGGTCTGTAGACCAAGGGAGAACAATAAAGATGGGGCAGGAGTTCAACTTCTGCCCCAGCGTGCGTGATGGAAACCTGAAGGTTTCCGCTACAAAAAGACCCTGTGTATGGGCTATTTATGGCTGAGGATGCTTATCTGCCTGGCTAAGTTTCCCGCTATCTGGGCAAAAATCTGAGAAATCTCTGAATCAGGGAATTTTAAAAGAAAAGGCTCTCCTTCATCTCCTGAAACCCTTAAATTCATGTCTAAAGGTATCTCTCCCAAAAATGGGACATCTAAATCCTGTCCGGCTTTTCTTCCTCCTCCAGAGCTGAAGATATCACTTCTTTTTCCGCAATGGGGACAGACAAAATAGCTCATATTCTCGATTATCCCCAGTATAGGGACGTTCAACTGTTGAAAAAGTTTCAATGCCTTGACTGCGATTTTTTTAGCTACATCCTGGGGCGTGGTCACAATTACCGCTCCGGTTAAAGGAATAGTCTGGGCTAAGGTCAACTGCGTATCTCCTGTTCCAGGGGGTAAGTCTATTATCATATAATCCAGCTCTCCCCAGTCAACGTCTCTTAAGAACTGCTGAATAGCACCAGCTACTAAGGGTCCTCTCCAGATCACCGGTGTGCTTTCCTCTAAGAAAAAGTCGATGGATATAATTTTCAGATTATAATTCTCAACCGGGATTATCTTCCCTGCCTTTGCATAAACTTCCTTTTTGACTCCTAACATTTGGGGGATGGTCGGTCCATATATATCCGCATCAAAAAGGCCAACTTTAGCTAAACAGTTAGACAAAGCCAGAGCTAAATTCACGCTTATAGTTGATTTCCCTACTCCGCCTTTGCCTGAGGCGACTGCGATGGTATTTTTTACCTGAGGAATCAAATCCTCTGCCGAGATTTTCTTGAAAGGAATAACCGAGGAATCAAATTTTACTTTGACAGTTTTCACTCCGGGTAATTTTAATACTGCATCTTTAGAGTCTTTTTCTAATTTACTTTTTAAAGGACAGGCAGGAGTGGTAAGAACTATGGTAAAGCTTACTTCTCCATCTTTAATCTTCACGTCTTTTATCATACCCAGGGTGACCAGGTCTTTTTTTAAGTCCGGATCCTGCACCTGGCTCAAAGCTTTTAGAATGTCTTTTTCCGTTAAGTTTTTGTTTGGCATATGGTATCCTCTGTGTGTATAGTTGGGCAACGTACGTCGAGTCAGGGGACTCGACGACCACATTGAGAATTTTGTCGGGCAGTCGAGCCTTTGGCGGAACAGCCCGACCTACTCAATCCACAAAGAATGAAAGTATGTTTATTTTTTCTAACCGCAAGAGAATTATCTTTAGTAGGGACAGGGCTTGTCCCTGTCCGAATAAAAGAAAGAGAGTAGGTCGGGTTGCGCAAGCCACCCGACAAGCAGAATTTTGTCGGGCAGTCCCGCCTTTGGCAGGACAGCCCGACCTACTATCTACTATCTGTCCGAATAAAAGAAAGGACAGCCACAAGGGCTGTCCCTACTAAAATCGGCAAGATCCGCACTGCACAAGAACTAAATCGATATGAACAATTTTTGTGCAGTCTCTGGACGAGAGTAAAAGATGGCTTTAATAAACTACTTTATATATATCGGATAAGTGCTTTTATCCCAATGACCTACCATCTATCACCTAATTCCTATCACCCTTGTTAAATCGGGCACAGGGTTTGCATAATCATTATATGAAACTTAATAAAGGAGATGATATGAAAAAGGCACTTTTGATTCTGGCAATCTTAGCGGGACTGATTCTCATCTTTATTAGTTGCGAAAAGAAGGTCTACGTGGTTGAGCCGGACAATACTCCACCTTCGTCACCAAAGGGGGTTTATAGTGTAACAGGAGATCAAACGGTTTACATCTACTGGGAAGCAAATGACGAGAGAGATTTCAGTAAGTATAGAATATACTGGAGTCTGGATCCGCATTCCGCTTTCACATACCTTGCTACTACTACTCTTCCTGAGTATGTCGACCACGACCTCACTAATGGAACCACCTATTATTACGTCATAACTGCAGTCGATTTTTCTGGGAATGAAAGTGGAAATTCTGCAGAGGTCTATGATACTCCCAGGCCTGAAGGGCACAACTATACTATTTTTTACATGCAGGCATATCCCAACGTCTCAGGATTTTCCTTCGACAACCGGACAGTAGTTCGCTGGGACAACTCGATCTGTGACATATATCTGGATAAACCATCCACGATACTTTACATCAATACTACCAAGCGTAATGGGGTATGGAATGATATTCAGGACATGGGTTTTACAAAAGACTTGAATGAAATTACCTTTGCACCGGATACAGGGTGGTCCGAATTAGGATATGTTGAAGTTATACCCGGGCATACGTATGTTATATGGACGTGGGATTACCACTATGCCAAGCTGAGAGTCACTTACGTTCCCGATAGTCATGATTACATGCAGTTCGAATGGGCTTATCAAACTGCACCGAATAATCAGGAGCTGAAACCGGTTCCGAAAAAACCTCGGTAATGGAAAAAAGTAGAGAGGATTAGATGAAAATCTTGATTTCTAAAACCGGGTTTGTTAGATTAAGTCCGAACGCCACTAAAGTGGCAGGAAACACTTAATAAACAAAAAAGGAGGAAAAGATGCCAAGCAGAAAGTTAGTCTTAGGATTTCTCCTGGGGATTTTGGGGTTGGTGATAACCGGGTGCGGTATGTACGTGGGCGGCGTATTTGGAGGGCCCAGGTATGGTTCTTATCACCATCCGCGCTACTGCTATGACTGCCATCGTAATCCTTACTGGACCAGAGCGTATGATAATTGCGAGTTCTACGACTTCTATTTCGCGGGTAATGGGTATTACTACCGTCCCAGGCACGAAGACCACCGGGTTTACATCTTCAGGAAATACAATTACGGAAGAGATAAGGAGTTTGTAAAGTATTATGAAAGACACAGGCTGAATGACGATGACAGAGTCAGAATTGAGAAAGAATATCGCGGAGTAGAAAAGGGAGAACGACAAAGGTTCGAAAGGGAATACCGAGAGCATGACAAGAAGGTTCAGGGTAAAGGAGAGCGTGAGGAGAAGGGTAGAAGATGAAGTTCTTTGCGTCCTGCCTTAAATGGATGATGGTCCAAAGGCGACGTGAAAGGAGTGATCAATATGTTGAAAATCTTGAAACCGGTGCTGGTGATCTTAATCTTAGGTTTAAGTTTAAAACCAGCATTAGCACAGTTGCCAGACGATTTTGAAGGGGAAATGGAACAGAGGATTATTCATACCCCTAATCCCGGACTGGATATCGACGTCTGGATCAACAAGGCGGAAGGTTCCACTTATTATCCGGGTGAGGATATAAAGGTCTATTTCAGGGCATCCAGGGATTGTTACGTGGTGGTTTACAACCTGGATACCCGCGGATATGTAAACATCCTGTATCCTTATAACTCCTCGGATGAGCGCTATGTAGAAGGCGGAAGAGTCTACAAGATACCTGGCAGATATGACGACTACTCTCTTACCGTGGATGGTCCATCCGGAGTGGAGTATATTCAGGCAGTTGCCTCATATGAACCTCTGTCCCCGCCACATTGGTCCGGGTATTATGAGGGTTCGAGAGCCGTGCCGGATGATATTTATACCATGAGAATGGATGAGGATGAAGACCCTTACGTTTTTATGGAATGGGTGAACCATAGAATCAGCCCTTATCCTGATTATGTCACGGATGTGACAAATCTCTACGTGAGATATCCTCATCCCAGGTGGTATTATCATCCAAACCTTTACCAGTATTATCCCTATTCTTTCCCTTATGACTTAGGAAGTGTTTATATCTGGGCACCCTTTGCTGTCGATGTTTATATAGATGGTATCTTCTTTGGAATAGCTCCGCTAACCATACCATCAATCGTGTGCGGCAGACACTTTGTGACGGTTTACTACAATGGCTGCAGGCTGTGGGATGATTACGTCAATGTAGAATCGAGAAGAACTGTCAGGATACAGACGAGGTTAGACCAGAGGATAAGGTATGTAACTGAAGACCCGGTGAAAAAGGAATACCGAACCTGGAAGGAAAAGGAATACCGGCTGGTCCAGGAGCGAAGGTCACAGCCACTTGAGCAGAAGATTCGCAACCGATCTGATTTTGCACCTGATAGAAATAACATGACGCGGAGAGAGGAAAAGTCGACCAGAACAGGTGGACCGGCAGAGCAGAACAAAGAAGGTTATCGGACTGACTATCAGAACAGAAATGAGATGAAAAACCAGGGAAGGGATTTTGTGCCGGAAAAACCGAAACAAGATGAAAGATCATCCAGGCAGACAGGTTTTCTGCCTGAAAGAGGACAGGTGAAAGAAAAGGAGCTCAGGGAGCCAGCACCAGAGAAGAACACAACCAAGCAGAGGGAAATCAGGACTGAACCCCAGTCTCAGGATAGGCATTCTTTCACTCCAAGAGATCCTGGATCTTCACGGCCTGAACCAAGAAAACAGGAAGTGCGGACAGAGAAGAGTAACAGGTCAGGAGGGGGAAGGGCTGAGCTCAAGATAAACAAAGGCGAGAGAAAAAGGTGAGGTGAGCTGAGATGAAAAAAGCTTTTATATTCCTGATCTTGTGTTTGTTCCTAGCCTTTCTTTTTTCGAATGCTCTGGCTATAGAAAGGATTCCCAAGAAGGATACTGCAACCAGCAAGGAGCAAAAAGAGGAGGCAACACCAGCACCTGCTCCCGAAAAAAAGGAGTCAATTCCGCCTGAAAAGCAGGTAATAAAACCTGAACCGGGACAGCCCAGGGAAGGCGAAGTCAGGAAACCGCAAAAGGAGCGTGAAGAGGGGATATCCAGAATATTGAGAGGGTCAAGGAAAGGTCTGAAGGAAGAGAGAAAGGATAAGTACGATTATTTCATAGATAAAAACGGAAACGGAATAGACGATCGCTTGGAGCAGCAGGGTAAAACCGAGAAGAAACCTGAGGAAAGGAAAGCTCCGCCTGAGAAAAAAGAGCGGCGAGGGAGATAGATCAGTCCAGATGCGAGATAAAACCCCGCAGTAAAATGCGGGGTTTTTTATTCAAAAGCCAAAAGGGAGGTAGTTTTTAATACCCCCTCAACTGCCTGTATCTCCTTGGTGATAATCCGAGGGATATCCTCATAAGTCTTGGATTCGATGACTGCTACGATGTCATAAGGTCCTGCAACCGGGGTTGCAGATTTCACCTGAGGGATTGATTTTAAAGCCTGAATAGCACCGTTGATGCTTTTCGGCTCCATCTCGATTAAAATATAAGCTTTGACCGGCATTTCGCCTCCTTTTAGATTAGTAAGAATATAAAAGCCAATTTCTACCTGTCAACAAAAATCGATATGGTGTGAAAGACAGAAAAAAGAAGAGATTTCGTAGTGCGACCCTTTTAGGGTCGCTAAGTGTACATTGTTCAGCATCCCCAAACAAGTTTGGGGATGCCACCCAGGCCGGTATCCAGTCAAATAAATGGTAGCGCAGACATTCTTGTCTGTGATTTAAAGTCAGGCAGGAAGAGACTCTTACCAAAGGAAGTAGTCGTAAGTCCTGCGGTGGCTACGCCAGACGTAGCTAATTAGCAGACCCACCTTGTCCTCAAGGTGGGAGTAATGACCCATGTTGAGGGCAACCCCACGGGCAGGCTATGGGTCTACGATGTCTTTAGCTTGCGTATCGGCGGATCGAGGAATCTAACGCAGACTAAAGTCTGCGGCTACCAGCTTGTTTCTTCTCTGTTCCGAATGAGGACAGCCACAAGGGGCGGTCCCTACATCTACCTTTCTTTGGTCAGGCAGGAATGCCTGACCTACCGGGAACCTCTCCCTTGGTCCCTCTCTTTAAGAGGAGAGGGAAAGAGCAATCTCGTAATTATCGCTACCAAGTTTTGCCTATAAGTCGTATTTTACATAGCAGGTTGTTGCGCCAAAGGTAGCTATGAGCAAATCCAAAGTCGTAATCGTTCGTTCTGAAAAAGTCTTAGGCAAATCTAAACAGATCGATTCTTTTGTTTTGTCTAAGATGCTCAAAAAAGGTCTTCAAACGCTCAGCGGAGACCTTGATTTCAGGGATAGTATCAGGAGACATTATTCTCCCCAGGATGTATTGGGTTTGAAAGTAAATTGTCTGGCAGGGAAAGGGGCTTCGACTCGTCCTGAATTTGCCTTAGCCTTTGCCAATTTGCTCAAACAAAGCGGAATCAAAGAAAAGAATATCATCATCTGGGACAGGTCGAATGATGAGCTGGAGGAAGTCGGTTTTCCGCTGAATTACAAAGGCGATGGTTTGCGCTGTTTCGGGACCGATACGGATGGAATAGGGTATTCCAGGGATTTGTATGAACATTTGAATGTCGGCAGCCTGGTGAGCAACATTTTATTAAATTATACTAACGTTCAGGTCAATCTTCCTGCTTTAAAAGACCACAGCCTGGCTGGAATAAGCTGTGCCTTAAAGAACTATTATGGTGCGATCAATAATCCCAATAAATACCATGAGGATGGTGGTGACCCTTTTATCGCGGATTTGAATGCTCTCCCGTTGATAAGAAATCAGAACAGGTTAATCGTCTGCGATGCGTTAACCGTTCAATTTAAAGGAGGACCCTCGTATCATCCTTCCTGGAATGAAGTCTATGGCGGAGTACTCATAAGCTCTGATCCTGTGGCTCTGGATTTTATCGGCTCTCAGATAATAGACCAGTTAAGACAGAAAAAAGGTCTACCGATTCTGGAGAAATCAGGTCTCAGCCCCAAATATATCTTTACTGCGGCTGACAAAAATCATAACTTAGGCAAAGCTTCTTCAGAGGAAATTGAGAAAATAGAGATTAATATCTAATTAAAAAAAGAATGAAGAGTCTTAAAAGAAGAGAGTTTTTCAAATATTCCTTGGCAGGTGCAGGCGGTGCGCTCTGCTCAAATCTGATTACGAAGATACCTTTCATAGCCATTCCCGATACGGCTTATGCTCTGAGTTCAAGCGGAAAGCTCTCACACGTCGAGGCAAAGTATTACAAGAAACTTGAGCATAAGGAGATAGAATGTCAGCTCTGTCCCAGGAAATGCAAAGTAGGGGACAGGGAACGGGGTTACTGCGGGGTCAGAGAAAACCAGAAAGGGATTTATTATACTCTGGTCTATGGCTTAGCCTGTTCGTTTCATCAGGATCCGATTGAGAAGAAGCCTTTCTTCCATTTCCTCCCTGGAACTGATGCCTTTTCCATAGCCACTGCCGGTTGTAATTTAAACTGCAAATTCTGCCAGAATTGGGAGATTTCTCAAGCTCGTCCAGAGCAGACTGATAATTACGAGCTTTCGCCTCAGACAGTTGTAGAGTCTGCTCTAAACGGGAGTTGTTCTTCAATTGCCTACACTTATTCTGAGCCAACTGTTTTTTATGAGTATATGCTTGACTGTGCCAAGGCAGGGAAGGGGAAAGGGGTAAAGAGCGTGATGGTCTCAGCCGGGTTTATCCAGCCTGAGCCTTTAGTTGAACTGTGTAAAGAATTGGATGCGGTTAAGATCGATCTTAAAGCTTTTAATGAAAAATATTATCAGGAAATTTGCAGAGGAAAACTGCAGCCGGTTCTGGATACTCTTAAAGAATTAAAAAGGATCGGCATCTGGTATGAGATAGTATACCTGATGGTTCCCACTTTGAATGATAATATGGATGACATCAGGAAAATGTGCGACTGGATGCTAAAAGATTTGGGTCCGGACATGCCAGTTCATTTTACCCGCTTCACGCCACTGTATCTCTTAAAAAATCTTCCACCAACACCAGTCTCTTCCTTAGAACAGGCGAGAAAGATCGCTCAGGATGCAGGGCTGAAGTTTGTCTATATTGGAAACGTGCCAGGACATGAGGGGGAGAGCACTTACTGTCCAAAATGCAAGAAAATTCTTATCGGCAGATACGGGTTTACCATTACCCAGATGAATCTGAAAAAGGGGAATTGCAAATTCTGCGGGGAGAAGATTCCTGGGGTCTGGACATAGGTTCTAAATCTGTAGCGGAAGGCTTCAGCCTTCCATTTCTTTGGAGGTCTGAAGACCTCCGCTACATTTAAATCTTTATTTACAGTGTAAGTTTCACATCGTCGGGTCAGGGGACCCGACGAGCACCTGAGTTTGGGTGCAGCAACATCAGTTCATAGCCACTTCAGTGGCGTTATGGAGTTTTAAACCTCACCCTTGCCCTCTCCTTAAAAAGGAGAGGAAAATTCCCTCGTCGGGCATAAAGCTAGACACTACGTTTTCCATCCCCAATCAAGTTTGGGGATGCCACCTTAAATCTGTCAGACAAGAATGTCTGACCTACCGGGAATCGCACTCCTCTACAAAACTGTAGGGGTTCAAAATTTTGAACCCCTACACCTTTTGCTTGACTTCTTTTTGAAATAAGTTAGATTTTTTAATTGATGAATCAAAATAAGTTCCTTTTCATCTTATCATGCTTACTTTTAGGCTTTGCTTCGATCCTTTCACAGATAATTCTTTTCAGAGAGCTTTTATCTGTTTTCTATGGGAACGAGCTGTGCCTGGGTATTCTGCTCTGCGTGTGGCTTTTGTGGGTAGGGTTAGGAAGTAAACTGGGAAATGTCATCTTTGTCTCCAAAAACTTTCTTCTGAAGAATCTTTCTTTCTGGTATTTTCTCTTAGCCATTTTTTCAATCTTAACAATTATAGGAATAAGATACTCCAGAATACTACTGAATGTCCTTCCCGGGGAGATAATCGGATTTGCGCCGATGTTGATCTTCACTTTTCTTATTCTTGGTCCACTTTGTTTGATTTTGGGAATACTCTTTGTTCTGAATTCCACTGTGTGGCACCTTGACCCCAAGTTGGGAAAGATGGTTACTAAAGTCTATCTCTGGGAATCTTTAGGGGCTGGCCTGGGTGGGTTTTTGGGAAGTTTAGTTTTAATTCCTCACCTATCAAACTTTTCTGTTCAGAGCTGGCTTTTTATGGTACTTTTGTTATTCTCTGTTTCACTCATGGTAAGTTATTCCAGAAGAAAGAAAATATTTTTCTTTCTTGTCGCCATTCTGGTAATTCTGGTTTTTAAGATAGGAAGATTGGATACCTACCTTGAAGGTAAGTCCTTGGACAAGCTCTGGAGAGGGCAGGCAGTTGCAAAATCGGTAGATTCAATTTACGGAAATTTAGTCGTTCTGAAAAATAAGGAACAGATTTCCCTTTATGAAAATGGATTGCTTTTATTTTCCTATCCGGATGAGTTTTCTTCTGAAGAAGCTGTACTGTATGCTTTGGCAGAACATCCTGAGCCTAAAAGATTACTTCTGATCGGAGGAGGGGTGGGTGGAGCTCTTACTCAAGCTCTGAAATATAAAGACCTGAAAATCGATTATGTGGAGTTAGATCCAAAGATTATTCAGTTAGGGGAAGGTTTTCTCCCGGGTCCTGAGGTCGGGTCGTTAAAAAATGAAAGGGTAATAATTATTCACAAGGACGGAAGATTATTTGTCAGACAAAAGGCTGATGAGGAGAAAGAGTTATACGATTTAATAGTCCTGAATCTACCGGACCCTTATAATGCACAGCTTAATCGATTCTATACAAAGGAATTTTTTGGTTTGGTCAAAAAGCTCTTGTCCCAGGATGGCATTTTTTCCTTCCGGGCTACCTCCTCAGAAAATTATCTAAATCAGGAGCAGGCTTCATATATCTCCAGCCTTTTCAATACGCTATCCTCTGAGTTCAAGTCCGTGATAGTCCTTCCAGGTTCAAACAATATCTTTTTAGCCAGCCGGGGAGAAGATCTGACTTATGACTGGATGAAAATTTCTGAGAGCCTGAAAAAGAAAAATATCCAGACCACTTACCTAAACGAGCATTTTCTGAGCAATCGTCTTTCTCCTGAAAGGATAGAATACCTCATTGGCATCATCGGGTCCGTCAAAGGAAAGATAAATTATGACCTGAAACCAATCTCATATTTCTACAACACCGTTCTATGGAGCACACAGCTTAAATCTTTTGAAAAACCGGTTTTCAACTTTCTGGCTAAACTCGATCTGCTATGGTATTTCTTAATTGGATCAGCACTCTCTTTTTCTTTTTTGTTTATGATTTTCAGACGGGAGAAGTTTGTTT
>Ga0315291_10004605_pt1 | contig 17512 bp, 15 predicted proteins | sample YL17G12_20_MG_FD_203070 | JGI IMG/M metagenome (GOLD analysis project Ga0315291, IMG submission 203070) | Sediment microbial communities from Yellowstone Lake, YNP, Wyoming, USA - YL17G12_20 | ecosystem: Environmental > Aquatic > Freshwater > Lake > Sediment | place: USA: Wyoming | collected...
ATTTCAAAGGCCTCCCCATCCCCGCGGCAGCTTCAATGATCGCACTGACGATCCTCGTTTACCTTCGATTGATCGAGACAGCCTGGGTGAAGGATATCGTGATCCTGGTGATGATCTACGTCCTGGCATTTTTGATGGTGTCAAACATTCGATATTTCAGTTTTAAGGAATTTAATCTGGCCAAAAGGAAACCTTTCAGCATCTTCATGTTTGTGGTGCTTTCGATGATTGTGATCGTCATGGAGCCTGTCATTGTGCTCTTCGCTTTCGTTCTTTTCTATATCTTCTCAGGTCCGGTGAACATGATCATAGCCTGGCACAAGAAGAGGGTCCTGAGGAGGTTAGAGCCTGTGCCAGAGGAAGATTTTGTAATCCGCGGATAAGCGACTTTTTGACTGTCATTTCGCTGACTGAATATTTAAAAATCTGAAATCTAAAATCTGAAATTTGAAATTTAACGGAGATTCCCCGATAGCTCAACCGGCAGAGCGGGTGGCTGTTAACCACTAGGTTGTAGGTTCGAGTCCTACTCGGGGAGCCAGATTTCAAAAAGGCCGTCTTTTTTAGAAGAGACGGCTTTTTCTTTTTGGTAGGCAGTGTTGGTAAGTGCAAGTAAATCAAAGGGTTTTCGATAGACCGGATTGAGCTTACCGTCCTTCCAAGTCGAGTTCGAGAATACGAAATTGAGTAAACGTCTTTTTTCTTGCATCTCCTGTTTTTCGTAAAGAGTTACGGCCTTTTGCGCAAGTTCGAGAAGCCGTGTGCCTTCTTCAAGATAGAATCTATTTGCACCCTGGTGTTGTTCGATCTTGCGTAGGATGTTAGCCTGCTCAGCACCCCACTCTTCACTTTTACGAATAAAGAGGTCTTCGGAAATCTTCCCATCCAGTTTGTCTACATACATTGCATCGATGCGGTCCTGCAATTTCTGATACTGGTTCTGGAGTGTGGAAATCATGTCGTTGTGGTATCGTTTTTCTTCAGAGTGGCTCTCCTTAAGTGCCATCACTACCCATTCCAACACCTCTTTATCTATCTTTATGGCTCTTAGGGCCTCAGTAAATTCCCGATCTAATTCCTCTTCACGGACATAATGCTCTGGGCATTTACCTTTATGACCGGTACAGTGGTAATAGACATAACGACCTTTTTTGATCTCGCCAGTCAGTGCACAACCACAATGACCACAAGAGACGAGACCCTGGAATGCCCAGTGATGTTTTTGCTGACGGGTTCTCCTCCGACCCTTTTCAGCCAAAACTTCTTGCACACGGTCAAAGAGTTCCTTGGAAACGATCGACTGATGGGTCCCTCTATATCGTCTTCCTGCCCAGTCGAAATTACCATGGTAAATGGGGCTGGTCAGAATCTTGTGGACGATGCTCTTGTGTAACTTGGCTCCGGTCTTGCGGTAATTGAGCCCTTCAGCTTGAGCCTTCTTGGTCACCTCTAAGAGCGAGTAATTACCAGTGGCATACCATTCATAAAGCGCACGAATAAGCGGTGCAATAATCGGATCAGGTTGAATGTATCTCTTTCCACCATTGTCAACGTTGATGTATCCCAGAGGGGCAAAAGATGGGTAGATGCCCTGCTCTGCTTTTTCCAACATTCCCTTTTTTGTTTCCTCGGAAAGATTGTCAATGTAGTTTTTTGCCATCAGTACTTTGATGCCATGTATAAACTTCTCTGAGGAGCGGGAGTCCGGAGAAAGTACAAAATTCTCCTTAACGAAGTGGATTTCCAGGTTTAATTCATCAAGGATGACCCAGTCTTTCAGGTTTCGGTAGAGACGATCAGTTTTTTCTACGAGAAGAACGGGATGGGATTCCTTCTGTGTCGTTGGTTTACTCTGTTTCTTAAGGTAATTCACCATTTCTATGAAGCCAGGGCGTCCCGTTTGCTTTGCGGTTTCCACATCCACGTATTTTTGGACCACCGTGAAGCCTTGGCCAGCAGCATAGTTGGTTAACAGTTTTAGCTGCGCAGGGATGGAGAAGCCTTCCTTTTCCTGCTCCTTCGAGGAAACCCGGGCATAGATTACAGCGTTCTTGGAGGTAGGGTTTTTCGATCTCTTATCTTTTTGCATTTGACAGGGTCTGGGCCAAGACCTTCGTAGATTTATAGCTGGATGGTATTAAGTATCATGAAATCGTATATCGAAGTCAAGAAAGATCTGAACTGGGTTGATTTGAATTGGATTCCTGACGTGGCATAGAGGAAGGCTAATTCTTAGTTCAATACTACCTTGGCTATGTCATAGATCTTCTTGATTTGATCGGGTTTTTTGTTCTTCAATAATTTCCATATCTTCAAGCACTCTTGTTGCCCTTCAGACAATGTTTTCAATTGCTTCCCCTTAAAATTCAGGATTTCTGCAGGATCGATCCCTAGTGCTTCAGCAATCTTTTCTAAAGACTTTAAGGAGGGTGCTCGATCTCCTTTTTCTATTCGGTTTATCATATTTATGTTGAGTTTTGTCCTTTCAGCGAGGTTCTGCTGGCTCATGTGGGCGTCTGCTCTCAACCGGGATATCCTCACCCCAAGTTTCTTCTTGATGTCAACCATATTCTGACTCTGCGAATATTTCATATTGTGCTTCCGTGATATTACCCGATACCCGTGACAGAATAGGTCACAGCCGTTAAAATTCCTGATGCTGTGGGGTAAGTATGCGGTATTCGTGGTGGGGACGTTAGAAAGTACTATCGAGAATTGTGGAAGGACCTGCTTCCCTGTTTCCTTTAGGAGTATCCTTAGAATTGTCTTCAGGTCATCTTCACGCAATCTTCTCAAGATCCCAGGAAGGATGATCACTGAGAATTTGATCTTCAGCTCAATAATATTCTGGCGATTTCGAAAACCTTCTTTATCTCGGTCCGCTTCCTGTCTTTCAGGAGGTTCCATAACTCCAGAGATTCTGGAGGTCCTTCAGCCAACGCTTTAAATTCCCTCCCCTTGAAGTTTAGAAGTTCTGCTGGGTCGGTCCCTAACGCTTCGGCAATCTTTTCCAAAGACTCTAAGGATGGGGCTCTATCACCTCTTTCTATTCTGCTTATGGAATCTATACTGAGGTTTGATTTCTCAGCCAATTTGGCCTGGGTCATACCCGCTTCCAGTCTCAACTGAGATATCCTCACCCCAAGTTTCTTTTTGATACCGGCCATATCCTCTCCTTTTTGAGAGGATGATATTTCAACCGGACGTTATTTAGAAGTGACCCAAAGTCGATGATACTAAATACTTGACTTTAAGTCTTATAACTGGTAATTTGTGACTCAAAGGTCTATATGGTCCGTCTTTTATACCAAGATGAAGTTGAATCTTGCTGTTACCCTGCTATGGTCGTGGAGGGAAGGCCAACAAGGGCCTTGTTTAGGAAAATCCAAGGATGACGTCATATCAAATGGCCCTAAGGAGGCACTTGGGGGAGTATAAGGCTCAACGCTTGGGAATTCGAGAAGCAGGGGTTTATCGTAAGACGGGACGCGCATACCAGCACTTACTACCCTCTACCCTTCGCTACCTCAATCTCCTCGAATCGATTCGCGGCGAGTTCAGAGACTATCTACGTCACAATCCTACGGTTCGACTGCATCCCGATTTTCACCACCTCAATTCTTCTCAAGCCCTCGCATTCAACCTGTTCTATCCATACCTAAGTGCTGGTGGAGAGGCCGCGAGATTGTTAGCTCAAGTACTCGGCCTGGGTGGCGATATCCGAAAGTGGCGCTTTGAGTACGTCCCCGATGCGGAAGAAGGTACTAATGTCGATGTGGCATGGCAAAATTCTGGTGGCACCTGGGCTTTTTGCGAAGTTAAGCTCTCGGAATCTGAGTTCGGCGGTACCAAGCCTGATCAGAGACATGAGAAGAAATTCCACGAGATCTATTCCCCAAGGCTCCATGGACTCGTTGACGAGCGATTGCTTGAATTCAATGAGTTCTGTCGACACTACCAACTACTACGCAATATTTCTTTGTTGGCGACACATGCAGATAGTCATGTGGTCTTCCTTATCCCTGAACAAAACAATGCCTTGAGCCCGGCGTTGCACGCTGTGCTCGGCTCGTTGGCGGCGTCGGTGCGACACCGCGTGCATGTCGCTTACTTGGAGAAAGTGCTTGTCTCAATCAAAAATCACAGCACTCTCAACCCCGAACTCAAGCTATACGCTGCTCAGTTGCAGGAAAAATATGTCGTCAAATCAAACACGAAAACTCCACCCAACATGGCGATCCAAGGGCGCGCTTTAGCAGCAAGATTACTACGTGGTTGATATCTATTATTGACATCCGCAAAACTAACGCAACAGGCACCATTCAAGAATTGGCCTTTTTAAGCATGTATGGTGAGAACTGTTTGTTGCATTATATTTGCGGAATTCTATAGTCACGATAAAAAGGAGGGAAAAAGTCCGTTGTAAACGATGGTTAAACAGAAACTGTCTTCCCTCAGAGTTACCGTAGAGGCATCACATATGCGTGGGCCTTCTTTATTTTCAATCAAAGAATCTCTCGGCCATCCTTTGTATCAGAAACGTAGAGCGAAGCACTCCTTCAGGACATTCGCAACATTCAGACCTTCCAGGGTCCGCTTCAACGCCTCACTAATGCGGGCAAGATTGGCGTATCAAGTGCTGGGCAATCGGATATTGAAATAGAGGTTCAAGGCATCTTAAATCCAACAGGAGTGAAAGCGATAATTGATAAACGCCGGTCCGTATGAGAAATGGCGTAAGCTTTGACTCCGCTATCCTCCATAAATTCACCCGAGGCTTAACACCGAGGCTAAGGAATCCCTTCAGAGGTGATCTTTAACAGTTCTCCGTTGGAACTCGCGATTGGCCGAATATCTCAAAAGATCTAAAGGATTGATGAGTATGATACATCGGAGGGTTTCCGTAATACAGATTCAAATGGGGCATGGCTTTATTGACACGGGGATGCGATTACCAACGCCACCTTTTCCCGTCGGGCGTGAATGGATTTGTCAAATCGAATTCGGGCTCTTCGTCATATTCATCGTACATCCGGGAGCCAGAACGGATCTCGTCACAAACCCACAAAAGGGAGAGTACAACGCCGTAGCTCGCGAGAGCCATAGAGTGTTCAAAAATCTCGGCGTCCTCATCGAGGTTGCCAGACAGCCAAGCGTAGGCTGGGGCTTTCTGAGGCTGGGCGGGCATATTGACTCCATCATAAAAGTCGAAAGCATACGTGGACGGGCTAAGCTTTTCTCCAACCTTTACATGGAAATTGAAGCTGGTTGATTTTTTATACCACTTGATTACACCGTCTTTGGAGACCACCACAGCGCAAGGTTCTATCGAAAGCTGCACATATCGTAACACCGTCGCCGTCAGAGTTGTTCTGAATTCGGTCGAGAGCTCCTTTACGGCATCCAGGTTTGGCCTTCCTGGCGTGACGTATCTCCGGAAAATCTCTTCCGGCATCAAAATGTTGGATGCGAACTCATTTGCTTCTAACTCCTGTGACTTGTTCTCATTCCAGAGGAACATGTCTTCTTCAGTACATACGATCAACTGAGACGCGCTGTGTAGTTCGAAATGGCCTAAGTCATGGGCTATTGCGAATCTCTTTCGACCCTCTTCAGGAATTCTGCTGTTGACTGTGATTATGCCAAGGCCACCTTTTCTGACCAATCTGGCTTCAGAACCTTCCAGGAGCCTCTCTCTTACAAATGCGCCCCGGACCATGGCAATATCTTTCACATTGATCTCGGAAGGGTTCCTGATCTGGAGAGATTGTATAATCGCTTTTGCTTTTACCGACGGCAGCGCTGACTCCATGTGATGCTATTCCTCGCCTTTGCTTGCTTTTTCTAATAGATTCAGATCCTCTAAATCTTCGATCAGACTTTCCAGGTCTTTCTCTGACACAGAGTCCCTCTTGCGGAAATAAGCTTCGGCATAAGAGATGGCCCCCTGCCCGTAGGTGCCTTCGAGTATTTCTTTGATTTTCTTTTCCAAATTAGGCGCCCTTATTCCGATCCGGTTGGATTTCAGCATATTTTCGATTTCTGCCCGCCTTTGTCTTGCCAAGCTACGCCACGCCAGTCGGCGTTCTTCTGAGCCTTTCGTTGAAATCTCTTCGACCCTTTCTTCCAGCCTACCAACATCAATGCCTTGCGCTTCTAATTCGGCAACCAAATCCTCATTGTTGAGGCCTTCTGGATCGGCCATAAAATTGGAAAAGCATGTCATGAAGCCTTTATGTCCTTTCATTTTTCCTCCTCTGCCAGGTACTTACGTTGGCCGTCGATTTGGCTTAGTTTAGCAGCTTTTCGGAGAAGTTTTCTTTTTAGATTGTAAACCTTTGTGACATCCCATCCTGTTTGGGCGGCAATTAATTCTGGCTTGTCAATACCTTCTTCAAAACATAACAAAAGCAACTCGAGATCCTCATCCCCTTTCACCATCCCATAAAGTTCATCTTTCAGTTTTTCCCCTTTTTCCCTGTCTTCACGAGCTACTAAATCGTCTTCCGGGGTCAGGACCATCCCGGTATCATACGTTGGCAAAGAAGGATCGGGCGCTATTTCGTCATAAGAAGGCTCTGGTTCTCCTTCATCTCTTGATGTCGGCATCTTTTGGGTCTTCTGATGCTCCGATGAAGAAAAAAGATGCTCCATGTCGCTGTCAACAACCCACATCAAATGTGTAAGCAATTTTGGGTACTTATCGGGGTCCCAGTCCCGGGTTCCACTCCAGACTTTCTCGATGGCGCTGCATGCTATATCCTCGGGGGTCTTTCCTCCAGGAAGTTGCCTTGGATTCCCGGATTTCCAGGTGTATCGCCTTGCCCGCCAGGAAGCATGATGGGTGAGTCTAAGAATTATTTCCTTCCAGTCGGCAGCCTCCAGGAGTTCGAGAATCCTGTCCTTTTCCATCAGGCCCCTCCTAATACATTAAACCGACCTGGAAAGAAATCTTGCCATCATTTTTGGCAAATTTCAAAATTGGCCGGATTATATGTATTGAGAGCATGAGTTTCGCACATTTGTCAAGGCTTTTTCAGTTCGGCCAGAAAGACCTCAACGATTCTTAGAGTGTATGAAGTTTGACGGTATTATACCATACTAAGCACCACAATATATAGTAACAGCTGGAAGTCTCAGCCCAGGATATTGTGGTTTTTTCTTGACTTCTTTGAGTCAGATGAGTAGAATAATGAGCGGTGATCTGACTACACAAGGGTTGGTCGTAAATAAATAAAACCGTGGCGGGTTGGCCACGAAGGAGGGTTCATGATGCACAAAACAACTTTCTTTCCACTTGGTAATGCAGATTGCTGCCGAATTGACCTTAACGACGGGCGTAAGATGCTTTTTGACTATGCCCATTGTCGGGATCCTGAGGATAAAGAGGATCTCCGTATCGATTTGTATGCGGCGCTTCATGAAGATCTTGAGGCAGCAGGACGGGATTATTTCGATGTGACCGCTTTTACCCATGCCGATGATGATCATATTAAGGGTGCATCTGAATTTTTCTATTTGGAGCACGCTAACAAGTATCAAGGAGATGGTCGCGTAAAGATTAATGAGCTTTGGGTTCCGGCCGCGATGATTGTTGAAGAAAACCTTAAGGAAGAAGCGAAAGTGATACGTTCTGAGGCGCGGTATCGGCTAAAGCTCGGCAAAAGGATACGGGTGTTTTCCCGTCCAGAGAGGCTCAAGGAGTGGCTTGAAAAAGAAGGTATAAAGTTGGAAGACCGCAAACATCTCATAACCGATGCCGGCCAATTGGTTCCTGGATTTAACAAGATGCCTAATGGCGTGGAGTTTTTTGTTCATTCGCCATTTGCTAAACGAGTGGAGAATGGGTTAGTCGACCGCAATGAAAGTTCATTGATATTCCACGTGACATTTAACTTCAACGGGCAGGAAACCAAGTTCATGCTTATTGGAGATACAACCCATGAGGTTTTGACGGAGATTGTAGATGTCACAAAATACCATAAACGAGAAGCTCGACTGCAATGGGATATATTCGATGTGCCCCACCATTGCAGTTATTTGGCGCTGGGTGATGAGAGAGGAAAAGATAAGACGGAGCCGGTGCCAAACGTGAAGTGGTTATTTGAGCAAGGGGATAGAGGTGGGATCTTGGTATCCACGAGCAAGCCAATTCCCGATAATGATGAAGATCCTCAGCCACCTCACCGCCAGGCAGCTAACTATTATAAAGAACGAGCCTCAAAGATTGGTGGTGATTTTGCTGTGACGATGGAGCATCCAACAGAGGCCAATCCTAAACCACTTGTGATCACGATTGACGGCTCTGGAGCCACTCTCAAGAAATTAATCATAACTGGAGGAGCGGCAGCGGGTATAAGTCGACCAGCGCCCAGAGCGGGGCGAGACAAGTATGTTTTCTGATTATCTGTCCCTGCCAGGTGATGGTATTACTTTAGAAGAGGTCAGGATCCCCAAAGCAATAGACGTAGCAAATGCCTTGAAGTCAGGGGCGCTGCCCTTCGTTGAATTGGTGGGGTGTCACAAATTACACCGGTCAGAGGAAGAGGCGGTCATTTTTGACGTTGAAGTTGAACTCGGGCAAAGAACTGTTCATGACATTCGTCGATCTGAGCGGATTGCAATAGTCTTTAGCCCATCGGATGCAAAGGCCCCTGAGGTACTGGCGCTTCGTTATAACTTTCCCGAGGTTCCCCACCTAAATCTAAGAGAGCAAGAAATTCCTCGAAGTCTCTGCCTGTTTGAAGCCACGTATGACGAATTGAAACGGTGCTGGACTCCTGTTCGCTTCATAGAGCGTATCCGGGAATGGTTGGCACTGACTGCAAAAGGGAGGGTTCACGGTGATGATCAGCCTCTTGAGCCATTATTAATCAGTTTTTCGGGAAGAATCATAATCCCTTTCGATCTTTTTACGAAAGAAACGACAGAAATCCCTGAGCTGCTCAAAGTCCATGCTGTGGATGGAGGAAGTGGAAGGACAACTCTTATTGCGGGTCCTGAGAATATCGAACTGTTTCAACGAGAAAAACTTAGTTTTGTTGCGACCGTTTTTCAGTGTAATCCGCAGCCTCATGGAGTGATTCATAAGAGGCCCCAGACGTTACTTGAAGTGCATCAGTTCACCGAGAAAGCGGGACTCGATTTGTTGGAGGGATTGAGGAAACGTTTGCGGGATTGGCAAACGAATAAGCCGTTGAAAAATATGCTTGAGGCAAGGCTCATGCTGATCATATCATTTCCTAAAACCAGGGGGTCAATAAGCACGATAGAAACAACTGACATTTGGGCTTTTCTGTGCGTAGACACAATTGGAAAATTGGGAGTAGAAATTGGGGTTTGGGGTTATAAAGATGGCGTGCCGGGGATACTATTGCCTGCTGATCAAACTAAACTGGGGGACAAATTGTTGGTGGATTTGTTCCAACCTGTATCCTCTTTTTCACGAAGTCTCGCCAATACACTTAACAACTTGTCTGAAAGAGAAAGGAATAAGATTACAGCGATTGGATTGGGGGCGATTGGCTCGCAGGTCTTTATGAATTTAATTAGATCTGGGTATGGTGAGTGGACCCTGATCGATGATGACATCCTGCTCCCTCATAACCTTGCTCGTCATTCCCTTGATGGCTCGGCTGTAGGGTTCTCCAAGGCCGGATGCCTTGCATTTGTCGCTAATAGAACGATTGATGGTGAACCTATCGCTAAGGCGGTGGTAGAAAACGTTCTGAACCCACAAAAGCGGTTCGAGGAGGTACAAAAAGCCCTGAAAGAGGCAGATGTGATATTAGATTTTTCTGCTTCTGTGGCAGTTGCTCGCTACCTTGCCCGTGTTGTTGAGTCGCCAGCTCGCCGTGTTTCTGCCTTTCTTAATCCCTCAGGCAGTGATTTGATTATCTTTGCGGAAGATGCAAATCGTGTTACGAGCCTAGATTATATAGAAATGCAGTATTATCGATGTCTGATTGAAGAACCTGAGATGGAGAATCATTTAAATCGAGATGATGGCCGTATTCGTTATGCAAATTCCTGCCGAGATCTAAGTAATTTGATTCCACAAGACCTCGTGGGTATGCATGCATCCATTTGCGGTCATGCTGTTCGTAAGGCCATTAGGAGTGAGGCAGCTATTATTTCAATCTGGCGAGCCCACCTGAGTGACATGAGTGTAAGAAGGTTAGCTTTCAGCCCTGAGCCCATGATTGAGCACCGTATCGGAGACTGGAGGATGTGTACGGATCAAAAGCTGTTGAACAAGATCTTTAATGCACGATTGATTAAACTTCCAAATGAGACAGGTGGGGTGTTGGTGGGTTCATTTGATATGCAACGTAAGATTGTGTATGTCTTAGACGCACTCCCTTCCCCACCGGATAGCAAAGAGTGGCCTACAGTCTATATTCGCGGATGCCGAGGATTGAGACAGCAGATAGCCAGAATTGCCAGGATTACCGAAGGCGGACTGGAATATGTAGGAGAATGGCACTCTCATCCACAGGCTTGCGACAGTAAGCCAAGCGGAGATGACCATAAAGTCTTTTCGTGGCTCAAGAATATGATGTGTGAAGAGGGGTTACCTCCGCTCATGTTAATTGCTGGGGATAACAATCAATATGCATTTTATATAGAAGAAATGCACTGAATAAGGGGTTAGACGGATATGTCGGATAAATTTACCTACATAGACTTTCTAATGTATGTGGTTCCTGGGTCCTTTTTATCCTTTGTTATTCTTATTCTAATTTGGTCTACCGCTCCTAAAACAGCCGGCGCCATACTTAAAGCTGATCTATTTTTAAGCATGGTTTTTCTGATATCAAGCTTCATTCTTGGCAATTTCCTTCAAGTCCGAACTCACCTTGGGCCTGAAGAACGGTTAAAAAGAGAATTCTGGGCTGGTCTTTTTCCCTCTCAAGCCATGTTTTTTCCCGGAAATAAGATCCTCAATGAATCAGGTAGAGAAGATCTAATTAATGCATGTTTCCAAAAGGGGCTCCTTGCGAATGAAGATGCGCCCCTGTTTTCTATTCCGGCTAACTACCCTAAAGAAGCTACAGATAAAGCACAAAATGCTTTTGACTACATGCGAACCTATTTAGGCGATGGTAGGAAAGGAGAGAGAATTAGGGGAGCAGAGGGCTATTTCCTTTTCTTTCGTGGGATGTTTGTGGCTTCTTTCTGGTCCGCAACGGCCTTTGTGATTGTTGCTTTAATTTATTTGGCGCGATTGAGGTGGCCGATTCTTAACAATGTCATAGGCGAAATTCCGGGCTTGTTGGTCGGGTTTGTCGTGCCAATATTGGGCGTTTCTTTTTCAATGATTTTGTGGCGAACTTTTCGCTATCGCTGCAGAGGGGCTGCCCAGGGTTTTGCTAAGGAAGTAGCCAGAGCCTTCTGCGCCACAGTTTTCATCGAAAATCCGAATAAGCAAAACATTTGAAAATGATGAAGCAATGAAGTTTACCGGAAGGTCAACTGCTTCCTCTCATTACTGGTCTTTCTGGATTATGTTTTCCCTACCAGAATAATTTTGTCTTGATGTCTCCCTTTAATTCTTCGTCTTTCTTTCATAACAAGGTTAGCAGGATCTGAAATTCCCATTCACACTTGGAACAGATCTGCTTCGACGGTCTTGACAGGAGGTACAAGAAGGACAATCCGGTGATTATGAACGGAGGCCAAAACAGGAAGGATACAAAGAACAGGACCAGCAAAATGATCCAGCCTGAGCAACCAGTTCCTTTTAGCCTGGCATACCCTTCATAATTGCAGTTCGGGCAGCGGATCTTCCTGGGCCACCAGTCGGTAGACACCCTTATACCTATCCCTTCGGTGGTTTTACCGTCTTCAGCCTCAACCTCTTCATCACGATGGCTAACAAAATGAGAAGTAAGAAGGTTTCCTTTGCTCCATCTTCATCTCCGTCTCGAATCTCTTCCTCGATATGATTTAGGCTAGCCTTAACGATCTCCCTCTCCTCAGCGTTTCCAAAGATGTTTGCGTACTTGTTGGCCTTCGTCATTTCATCCAGGGATTCTTTAAGCCAGCCCTGATTTCTGAAACACAGGGCGAGGTCATGCCGGGCCAAGACGTCGGTCGGATCGGATCTCAGGATGGTTTTCAGTTCTGTTATAGCTTCGTCTGTCCATTTTAACGAAGCGTAGGCAGTGGCCAGAAAAAATCTCATGTCAGCGTTGTGCGGGTAAACCTCAATGAGTTGTTTGTAAACCTTCACAGCGTCCTCGTACCAGCCCAGCCTCAAGCAACAGTAACCCAGTTCCTTCAAGATGGCTGCTCTCTTCTTAGGTTTCGTTTCAAGTGGTAGACCTTTCTGCAATTTCAGTATGGCCTCTTCAAAATGTTCCTGATCCATTAAATTGCGTGCGTCTTCGAACAGTATATCGATCATTTCAGAATGGTTGTGCATCTTTTATCTACACTCTTTTGCTATGACCCTCTGATTTCCATAATAGATGCGCACGCAGACCATATGACCCTTCTTTGCACTGTAGAATCTTGCAATCGAATCCGCTAACTCCTCACAGGCAGGTTTATTGATGGCAAAGGAGGCGGGGACTTTGACCCAAAGACTCATGTCTTGTGTCCAGGTCCAGGGGCCTATCTCTGGGAATCTCTTCTTCATTTCGGTCATGATATCGCCTGAGTCTTGTACAAATTGCGGTTCTTTAATCTCCTCGGGTGGAGGTCCGGTTTCAACCTCTTTAACGGTGGCCAGATATTTTTCTGGGGACAGGAAGACACTGTAGTTGGTGTAATAGACTTCACCCTTGTCGTTGATCCATCGGTAAATCGTGTCGGTAAAATGGATGGTCCCTCTGTTATCTATCAATCGGTAGCATTGTGCATAGCCGGCTGGAGGGAGAGTAGAACAAAGAATGCATAAGAATGTGGAACAGAGCATTAAAATAAAAGCGACCCTGCTCCCGCCGCTCTGTGATTTGTACTTTCTCATTTCACATTCTTGCATATAGCGCCTCCTGTAAAGGTATATTTTACCTGATGCTTGTGACAGAATAAGTCACACGGGGGTGGAAGACATGCTGGTTTTTCCGGAATTCTATCTTGAGATGGGAAAAGATGAGTCTTTGCAGTGTGATCTAAAAGCTTCATCCCTAGAAGTAACGGCATAACTCTTCCTTCTTGAAACTTTTTCTTCCCTAATTTGTGAAAATGGCGTATACTACAACCGTAAATTGACAATGAAGTCAGAGGCACCAGCAGCCACTCAATAATTCATTTAAACATTATTGCGATTCCATATAAATACTATTGGTGGAAACCATCACCAGGAAGGAGAAACGACTATGGCGTGTACAATCAATAAACCTGCTGGAACTGGTGGCTGTACGATCAATCAACCTCGGGGCAAAGGAGGGTGTACAATTAATCAACCTAAGGCAGGCGGCTGCACGATCAATCAGCCTCACGGCCAAGGCGGTTGTACAATCAACCAGCCTAAAGACGCTGCTTGCACTATAAATCAGCCTCGGGGGCAAGGTGGGTGTACAATAAACCAACCCTTGGGAAAAGGCGGCTGCACGATCAATCAACCTCGGGGTAAGGGTGGTTGCACAATCAACATGCCGGAGGGCAAAGGCGGCTGCACGATCAACAAACCAAACGCTACCTGCACCGTCAATCAACCACGAGGTAAAGGTGGTTGCACAATCAACATGCCGGAGGGCAAATGATACGCCATGCCTGCCAAACAGTTAATGCCCACCGTGCATGAAAATCTATCTTGCGAAATTCTCCTCACAAACTCATGCAACATGAGTTGTGATTACTGCATAGCCAAGAACATACCGGGCCCAACAATGAGCAGAGAAACAGGCCGGAAGGCCATAGATATGTTCGTGTACCTTGCAGAGGGGGGAAAATACATCGAATTTACGTTCACTGGTGGCGAACCACTTATTGATTTTTTGCTTTTGAAAGACTTGGCCGACTACGCTGAGGAGCGTGCTTGCGAAGCTGGCATGCAGGTGCATTTTGTTTTGAAGACGAACGGGACCATACTGAATCGAGATATAATCAACTTCATGCGAACGCATTGCATTAGGGTCGTCGTCAGCATTGATGGAATTCTCCCGGTGCATGACAAGCACCGGAGGACTCTTGGTGGCGAGGGAACGCACGATGTCGTCAGTCGCAATCTGCTTGCGCTGCTGCAAAATCAAATCTCATGCGTTGCAAGTGTCACCGTCCATCCGGACTCATCCAAGATGGTTCTTGAAAGTGTCCGCTATCTGCACGGGCTCGGTGTTGATCAGATTGATATCGGTCCGGCTTACGGCACCGTAATATGGACAGATACCTACAACCTTAACCTGGTTCAGTCTCTTGTGGATGTTGCTAACTACATGCGAGAGGTGAACAACAAGGGTTGTCGAATCGACGTTGGCCCATTGTACCGAGAATCTGAACACGTTGGAGACATCCTATCCGAACGGTGGGGATGTCACGCAGCATCCACAAATCTGGCATTCCTGCCAAATGGGCAAGTCACGGGATGCAGTGCACTGGCGATGCTGGTTTCTCGATTCCCGGAGCTGGTTTTGGGGGATGTCTTCGATGGGCTTGATCAGCCAGCCATTGATCATTTGCTCCAACTTGCCCAGGCCGGGTATGAAGACCGTCCGACATGTCAAGAATGTCAAGCCGCTACCAATTGTACAGGAGGGTGCCTTGCCATCAACTATTCAACAAGCGGATTTCCCCTTGCTCCACCAGATGTTTACTGCCAAACGATCTCTTCGATTCCGGAGGCATGGCGTAGAGCATGGACAGGCCATGACGTGCATCGCTGAGCTTGATGCAACTGACGGTTCAATTCGTAATTCTCTATTCCCGAATATGGATTAGTAATGACTTGTGTGCTGCTCACTCTTGCTATGATCTGTAGAAGGCTAAAGCTTCTGAGAGGTCCTCTTTGATCTCTTTCCTCAGAAATTTTGGTGAGAGTACTTTTACCTTTGCCCCCAAGCCCAATATCCATGCCTTTATCTCTTCCTTCCCGCTCGCTGTCATGGAGAGGATGATTCTTCCGTCCTTCAGTTCCCTGATCTTCTGGCTTGGGTGCCAAGTTCGCGTCTTGATGTAATCCGATAGTTCCTTGCCAAAGACGGCCTTCACAGTGATCGGGTTCCCGTGGAAAAGCCCAAATGGAACATTCAAAAACTCCGTTATGGAGAAGTCCTGTGGGATTTCGAACCTCTCTTTCATTCTCTCTGCCTTCTTAATCCCTTCCAGTGCGAAGTGACGCATCCCCTTGCCGGGTACGAAGCACAGGAGGTAAAATTCTCCCTTATAGAAGAGCAACGAATAGGGGTGGACCTCGAAAGGAAATGCCTGATTACCCTTCCTCGGTTTATATTCCAACTTCAGAATGTTTTGGTTGAGAAGTGCCAATTGGACAGTTTCAAAGATGCCTTTATTGAGATCTATTTTCTTGGATGACTTCACAAGAGGAGTGAACACCTCAACAATCTTCTCCAATCTGGCTATGTGCTTTGCAGGGAGTGCTGATTCGATCTTCTTGAAGGCGGATTCAAGGCCTGGCCGGAATGGTGACCCTCCTGGAGATGTAAAGAACTTTCGGCTGGAGTAGAGGGCCATTAACTCGTTAAGAGCAAATGTTATAGGCTGGGCGCCCTTAAAAGATGGTTCAAATTTCCAGTAGGTTGATCCTTCGACAACTTCGGATATGAGCGGATAGCCAGCCTCCTCTAAAACCTTAAGGTCCCGATAAAGGGTTCTCTTTGTAACACCAAATTCTTCGGCTAATTCGCCTATGGTGATACCATGTCTGGATCCAAGAGTTCTTAGAATCCCCTGGACTCTGGCGGCTTGGCTGTATGTCTTCTTAATTGCCATATGTGAAGTCTATGAATTGTGCTGAGAGAAGTCAAACCTTCGAGAAGTGAGATCATCCACAATCTTCTTTCTGTCTGGTTTTGAACTGTCCACTCGTGGTCTCTAACCACTTTGGTGCCGACCCAACAATAACGAAAAGTCTTCTAATGGGATTCGCCTCCTTTCCGGCCTCATCCTACAGCTCAAAAATCAGGATCATCACCCAGCTCAAAAGGAATGTTCTCTCGAGCAATATTAATCATCTCCCTGTATGTCATAAAATCTGCGTTCCAGGCCGCCATGATAGCTTCTCCCAATTTGGTTTTATCGCATTCGATCTTCTTTGGAACACAAAAGTGTAACATTTCATCTACCCTTGAGAAAAGGCTCGAGATACAAGGAATGCCTGCTTTTGCAAGCCTCCCGTCTATATGGCTATTCCATAGACTCATGACAAAAAATGATTGAGGGCTGCTCAGAGTTGGGGATTGGCGATACAGGAACTTGGGATTGGCCCTGTCTAAAGGATGACTGAATTCATGGAAAAACAGGTTTCTTAATTCGTCTATGTTCAGAATCTCTTTTGAAAGGGTATCACAGTCATCTATATTCTTCCAGAATTCCTTTTTGACCAAATTTGGCAGTCCAATTGTCATCAAGATCAGTTTGAAGTTGAATTTCCAGTCCACATTGACTTCAATGTCCTGATCATCGATATAGATAAATATTTCCTTTACCATAAGTCTATTTTGTTCGTCCCAAAAGGGATGTTTATCGTTGACTTCCTTAATGAGACTCCGGACGACTTTTTCTATTTCATGAAAACGATCCGGATACAATTTCAACTTGAAGTTTGGCAACAACCATCGGATTGTCCGCATGACCTACTTCTCCTTTTGAGCCATAAAAAGTGGCTGTTGAAAGAACTCCTCACCAGAAACTCGGCTGGTTTCTCTCAATTCTGACTCGCTCTCCCTCCCTGATTTTGTAATCAAGAGATTGATTATGTCGTCCACAAATCTTCTTTCCACCTTGGTTAGAAATCCTCTCCCTGTAATGTCAGCCGAGGTCCACCTCATTGGAAATAAGTTCATCCAAGGCTCTTTCGATATCGGTCCTGAGAACGGCCATCCTTCACCTTCGATACTCGAAGGTGCTACTCACTGTCTGTTACACAGATACATTATTTTCGTATATTTGTAAATGCAGATAAGAGATGGTGGCGGTACGGAAGGGGTATCAAAGCCAAAAGCGGACCCGGGACTCTTCTGAGCAAGGCGGTCATTTAATGAATTTTCACCAGAAACTTAGCTGTTTCCTCTCGTTTCTAATCCTCTCTCCCTCCCTGACCTTATAATCCAGGTAGACAATAAGATCATCCACGAATTGCCTTTTCACATTGATTCTGAACTGGTCCTATGATGGTGATCAAAAGCTTGTTAAGGAGAATAAAGGAGGGTACCTTATACAGTAGGATTTGTTCTTGCAAATTTAACGCTTTGCACCTACCAAAGGTGCAAGCTCGTCAAGACTAAGCAATCAAGGATTACTGGAAAGTGAGCATAATGGTATGCGCTTCAGCCGCACACGGAGCGAGTGAAGCGAGTGGAGCGTGTCAGCTGCAAGCGTGGATTGG
>Ga0315291_10004607_pt1 | contig 17509 bp, 19 predicted proteins | sample YL17G12_20_MG_FD_203070 | JGI IMG/M metagenome (GOLD analysis project Ga0315291, IMG submission 203070) | Sediment microbial communities from Yellowstone Lake, YNP, Wyoming, USA - YL17G12_20 | ecosystem: Environmental > Aquatic > Freshwater > Lake > Sediment | place: USA: Wyoming | collected...
GTAACTCCTAATACTTTCATATCCTCATAGTACGCTTCTTCAAATTGCTTTGCGAGCTTTGCTGGATCCTTTTTATGCTCATTTGCTCTATTGATTATTTTATCGTCTATATCCGTAATATTTTGAATGTAATTGACTTTGAAGCCCTTATACCGCAGATATTTTACGATAACATCAAACACTATGTAACTGCGAGCGTGACCTATGTGCGAATAATCATAAACTGTTGGCCCGCAAACAAACATATTTACGATCTTACCCTTTCTAGGTTTGAACGTTTCTTTTTTTCTGCTAAGTGTATTGTAAACTCTCAGGGCCATTTTAGTTTAAGCGGGGTAAGGGAGTTGCACCCTTCTCTATCGCTCTGCAGGCGATCGCATGGCTGATCTGCCAACCCCGCAACTGCAAACAGTTGACGTTTGAGCCATCTTTACGATGGCTCTTAAGCATACTCGGATTTGCGAATCCGATGGCGTGTAGTCGTATCGGCTTTGCCAATATGACTTATGCTTTATCAAACATTAAAAAGAGTTTTGTTTGCAAAAGATTTATATAAAACGGTGCTTCAAAAAGTCTGATGCCAAAAAAAGTCATTATTTATTCAACGCCAAACTGCGGATACTGTGTAATGGCCAAGGAATTTTTCAAGGCTAACAAAATCGAATACAAGGAAATTGATGTTTCTGAGGATGAATCTGCTGCTAAGGAAATGGTTGAAAAATCAGGACAAATGGGCGTTCCTGTGATTGAAATTGACGGTAAAATGATTGTTGGCTTTGTCAAACCTGCAATAAAGAAGGCCTTGGGTTTGAAATAAGCTATCTTTTTCTTGACGCACATTCAACTTTAAATGACTTACACAGGGCGCATAGGTCTACCAGATAATCCTTACCGTCCAATATTTTTTTTGTAATTTTGTTAAGCTCTTTGGTATTTTTTTTAAAGTTAATATCTAATTTTTTGTTACGGAGTGTTGAAACTGCTGCTTGTGAAATCCCCAATGCTTTGGCCACATCTTTTTGTGTTAACCCATATTGTTTAATTAGTATCTGAGCAAGCTTTGCTTTTATCTTCGGCAAAAACTTTCCGACAAATAGTTCACAGCCTTTTTGCATTTAGCCCTCTAATCAAATTTGCTAAATCCTGCTCGTCTAATACTACTTCATCGCAATATGATTTTAAGAAACTTATTGAGTCATCGCTAAACGAACCTGCTAAATATACCAAAAATAATAACTTGTGTTTTTTATTTATATCAACCGCTGTGGCCACCAATTCCTTTGTCTTTGCCATAGAATTGTGTTTAAGTTCATTGCTTTTCTTAACTTCAATTATGGCAAATGGTTCGTACTTGGTACCGATTAAAAAATCAACTTTGTGCGCTATTCCCGAATAACCTATAATCCTGGCGTGTTTATAAAAAATAACATTATTTTTTTCCAGCAATTTTTGTACGATTTCTTCTGCTTTATTGCCTATTTTATGCGAATCTACACTAATTTTGACACGCTTGTTATATTCAATCACTTTTTCAAATTCAGTATTTTTTAGATTTTTGAAAAGTTCGGAAAACAATTCGGCTAATCTAGCGGAAACTTTTTTTCCCATTGTGTTTTGCCTTACTTCATAGTTTGAAGCGCAAAAGCGGCTTTTATATTTTGAAAAATATAAACGCTCAAATTCAGTGTGCGATAGGTTTGCCAGCTTACGTAATATTTCTAGATATCGTGGATGAGCTAACAATAAAGTAGGCTCAAAATATTTGAAATTACTTGTATCTTTTTTGCATGAGTCATATAGTTGTAATAGTTCCATAGTTAATTATTAATAGGTTATATTTATAAATGTTATGTGCCAGGTTTATTTTAATGGAAATTTACCTGGATAATGCTGCAACAACGCCAGTCAGGCCTGAAGTAATGGCTGCTATGAAGCCATATTTCTCAAAAAAATATGGAAACCCATCAAGCATGCACAGGCAAGGTCTGCTTGCCAGCTCGGCAATCTCTGACAGCAGAGAGAACATATCAAAAATTCTGAATTGCGACATCAAAGAAATAATTTTCACGTCTGGCGGAACAGAATCTGTTAATCTGGCCATAAAGGGCGTAGCCCTTGCTAAAGGCAAAGGCCACATAATTACGCAAAAAACAGAACACCATGCTGTCTTGAAAAGCTGTGAGTGGCTCGAGAAGAAAGGTTTTGCTGTTACCTACTTGGATGTTGACGAATTTGGCCTTATCAATCCGAACGATGTTAAAAATGCCATAAGGAAAGACACTGTTCTAGTCACGGTAATGTACGCAAATAACGAAATTGGAACAATACAACCGATTTCTGAGATAGGTAAGATGTGCAAAGAGATGGGGGTCTTGTTTCACACAGACGCATGCCAAGCTGCGGGCTACCTTAATTTAGATATTGAAAGGCTGAACACTGATCTGATGACACTAAACGGCTCAAAGATATATGGACCTAAGGGCGTTGGCATTCTGTTTGTAAAGAAAGGCATTAAGATTGAATCGCTTCTGCATGGAGGCGGGCAGGAATCTGGTTTGAGGAGCGGAACAGAGAATGTTCCTTCTATTGTTGGTCTCGCAAGCGCTCTTGAAATTGCTCAGAAGGAAAAAGCTTCAGAGAACAAAAAACTGTCTGGGCTGAGAGACAAATTTATCTTTGAACTGCTTAAAATCCCAGACACGAGACTCAACGGGCACCCTGTTAAAAGATTATCAAATAACGTAAATATCTCTTGCTCTGGTGTTGAAGGCGAATCTATACTGTTAAAACTGAACGAGCTGGGAATATTTGCATCCACCGGTTCTGCTTGCAGCGCGAAAGACATCAAGCCAAGCCACGTCCTTCTCGCTATAGGCTTGTCACATGAACTAGCGCACGGAAGCATACGCTTCAGTCTTGGCCGGAACACAGCAGAAAAGGATATCGACTATGTTTTGAAAGTTTTACCAAACATAATATCTGAACTGAGAGGTATGTCGCCCATAAAATGAAAGAAAAATGGTTTTACAGCAAAACAGTGAAGGAGCATTTCTTTAATCCTAAAAATGCCCTGAAAACAGAAAAAGAAGCACGCGAATATGCAAAAACTGCTGACGGCGTTGGGCAGGTAGGCTCGCCAATTTGTGGAGATGTAATGAAAGTATGGATTAAAGTTAAAGGTGGTAAAATTATTGATTGTCGCTATCAAACATTTGGCTGCGCGAGTGCGATTGCATCAACGTCCATTATGTCTGAGATGGTAAAGGGCATGAAACTTGAAGATGCTATGAAAATAAAGCCGCAAGACATTGTCAAGAGGCTCGGCGGTCTGCCTGAGCAAAAGATACACTGCTCTGTGCTTGGCGACCAGGCGCTGAGAGCGGCAATAAAAAATTACCAAAATGAAAAAGCAAAATAAAATCACGAAAGATATGACGTTTGGAGAAGTTTTTAGCAACTTCCCATCAAAAATGCGGGCGCTTGCTGAAGTTATGCTGGATTATGGCCTGCATTGTGTCGGCTGTCCCGCGAGGGCTTTTGACACCATAGAAAACGGTGCAAAATTGCATGGTTTGAGCAGCAAAAAAATAGAAAAATTAATATCAGATTTAAACAAAAAATTGGCTAAAAAGCGGACTGCAGCGTCACATAGGAACACTTAAAAGCCTTCATTTTTGTCTTTTATATAGGTGAAATTTTATGCCAGAAGAAATACTAACTAATGTTCCTGAACAAACAGAAGAAGTGCCTGTAGACGTAACAAAAGAAGGGGAAGTTTTGCCTTTCCCAAGAGCCCGTGTAGTCTCCATAATGCGCGGAGAAATAAGAGACAAAATCATTAGGTCTGAAGTCAAGGAAGCCATGAACCTTTGGCTGGGAGACTTGCTAAAGCGAATGGCTAAAGAAATGGGCAGCACTCAGTACGGTTCTGTCGGAATCGCAGATTTCCAGAGAGCAACAAAACCCTACGATATGATTGAAGACATTGTAAAGGATGAGCAGAGATTGCTTTTAGGCTGCGAAAAATTACGCGCTGATTCCGATCATTTGATACGTGAACTACGAAGGTTCTTTTCCGTACTGAAAGGAATGAGATTTGAGGAGGTTGGCCCAGAGACTTCAAAAGAGGCCTGATGAGCTCTGACTTCTTTTTTTATTTTCTTGATGTCGATTCTGACACTGATAATATTCGGATTTTCGGTTTTACCAAAGAACACAGGCGTTTGATATTAAACGATAAAAATTTTCATCCTTACTTCTATGTTGTACCCAACACAGATATTCAGGTGTTGGCAGAGCAAATCAAAACTGCGGGTTTTGCAGATGATAAAGGCAATCCAATTAAAGTGAACGAGGCACAATTCGTTAACAGAAAAATAAATGACAAGCTTGTCAAACTAATCAAGATTGTCGTCAACAAAACTGACGAAATCCCGATGTTACGAAGAGAAATTGCGAAATTACCGGGTGTAAATTCTTGCGAAGAATATGACATCAGATTTTACAGAAGATACCTTGTTGATAAAGGCATAGTTCCACTGTCGCTTTGCAGGGCACGCGGCGAATTAGTAAAACAGGGAAGCGATGTTGACACTGTTGATGTGGAATACCTGGAGCTCATAGATACCGAGCCAACTTCGGACTTGAAAGTGCTCGCAATAGATATCGAAACGCTGTGCGGAAAAGCAGTACCTGATCCAAAGCACGACGCAGTAATTTTTATTTCACTGTACGGCAAAGGCTTCCAAAAAACACTGACTTGGAAAAGATTTGAAGATGCGCACGAGAACGTGCAGATTCTGCCCGGTGAGCTTGAACTTCTTGAAGAATTTAAAAAAATCATTCTGCTGCAAAAACCCGATGTAATAGTGGGTTACGGCTCCGATAATTTTGATTTCCCATTCCTTGTCGAAAGAGCGGCGAAATACGGTCTTTCCCTTAATCTGGGCTTTGACGGTTCTGAAATAGACATAAATCGCAGGGCGATTACTGCCGCCAAAATCAGAGGCATACAACATATAGACATTTCGCATTTCGTCAGAAATATTCTTGATTTGAACGTTGACAGATTCAAACTGGATGTTGTTGCACAGGAATTGCTGGGCAAAGGCAAATTGTTCAAGCTGAATGCTCAGAAAATCAGTGAGATTTGGCAGATTGGCCTGAGCGAGGAGCTTCACAGCCTTGCAGATTATAATCTTGTGGATGCCCAGCTCGCATATGAACTATTTGTAAAACTTCTGCCAACGCAGATACAGCTTGTGAAGCTAATCGGTTTGCCACTCGCAGACATAAATAGAATGTCGTATGGCCAGCTCGTTGAGTGGTTCTTGATTAGAAATTCAAAGCCTGCGGGTTTGGTGGTGCCCCGAAAACCAAGCAGCAGCGAAGTTTATGCCAGACAGCTAAGCACATACTACGGTGCTTTTGTTTTGGAGCCAACTCCGGGCTTCTACAGAGATGTAGCTGTACTCGACTTCAGAAGTTTATACCCATCAATCATTGCTTCGCATAATATCAGTCCTGAAAAAATAAATTGTGAATGTTGCAAATTGCATGGTGGCCACGGAGTTGGAGATGAGATACTATTTTGCTCTAAAACACAGGGTTTTATTCCTGGTCTGATAAAAGATGTAATTGACAGGCGTAATAGAATCAATGCCATTCTTGAACAGACAAATCCTTCAGACCCAGCTTTCCAGGAATTGAAGGCGAGGCAATACGCTCTGAAAACAATTGCAAACAGCACTTACGGTTATTTGGGATTTCCCGGCTCGAGATGGTATTCCCTTGAATCTGCTAAGGCCATAACTGCGCTCGGAAGAAAATACATTCAGCTCGTAATAAAAGAAGCTGAAAAATTTGGATTCAAAAGTCTGTACGGCGACACGGATAGCCTGTTTATTTTGGCTGGCGACAAAAGTACGGATGATATCAAGAAATTCATTGGCATAATAAATTCAGTATTGCCAAAACCTATGGAGCTAGAGTACAGAGATTTCTATCCTGCTGCTCTTTTCTTGGAAGCCAAATCAGGCGGCAGGGGTGCAAAAAAGCGCTATGCCTTGCTTACCAAAAACAAAGGGTTGATACTGAAAGGTGTTGAGGCTATCAGAGGCGACTGGTCCGCTCTCGCAAAAAAGGCGCAAAAGACCGCAATAGAACTGATAATGAAAGAAGGTGGTCCTGAAGGCGCTGCTAAGTACATTCAAGAACTAATTTGCAAAGTAAAAAGCCAAAAGGTACCTGTTGAAGACCTTTTCATTAATGTGCGCTTGACAAAGGCTATTTCTGCGTATGCCGCAAGGACACCGCACGTTGCCGCTGCAGAGATTGCAGAGAAGAAGGGCTATCCTGTCAGAGCGGGCTTTACAGTCAGTTACGTGATAACTAAAGGTACTGGTAAATTTTCTGAAAGATTAAAATTGGCTGAAGATGCTACTCTCGAAGATTACGATCCTGATTACTACATTGATAACCAAATACTGCGCGCAGTTTACAAATTATTTGAGATATTTAACTATCCTACAGAAAAGTTAAAAGGCGGACAAACTACGCTTGGTGAAGGATGGAATTGAGCAAGAAAGCTGGAAAAATTGTTGCAGAAGCACTTGAATACGGCAAGACTCTGATAACGGAAGGCAAAAAATATGCTGAGGTTGCCGATGCTGTAGAGGAAAAAATCCTGAAATCAGGGGCAGGTCTTGCATTTCCTTGCAACATTTCTATAAATAACTCTGCATCTCATTATGCTCCTCCTTTCAACGACGCAGGCGCATTCAAAGCAGGAGACTTAGTTAAATTAGATGTTGGTGCGCACATAGACGGCAACATTGCCGATGGTGCCATTACAATTTCCATAGGCAAAAATGCGGAAAATGAAAAATTAATAGAAGCTGCAAATGCAGCCCTAAATGCTGCCGTTGCTTTGGCGAAACCAGGTGTTGAAGTTTCAGAAATTGGCAAAGCCGTAAGTGATGCCATCGAATCTTTTGGCTTCAAACCCGTGAGAAATCTTTCAGGTCATCAAGTAGAACAGTACGAGTTGCACGCCGGAATAAGCATACCTAATTTTGACAATAAAAATAAAACAAAACTTGAAGACGGCATGATAATTGCCTTGGAGCCTTTCGCAACTACTGGTTCTGGCTATGTTTCCGAAGGTTCAACTCGCGAGATTTACATGTTACAGAAGCTCAGCAACATAAGAACTAATAGAGAAATTCTTGAGCACATAGCGGAAGAATTCGGAGAGTTGCCTTTTGCCAAAAGATGGCTTATCCGCAAGTTTGGTGCTGTCAAAACAAATCTTGCGCTGAAGGAAATGCTTGCCAAAGGCATTTTGAGAGAATTTCCCGTCCTTAACGATGTTGCCGGCTCTAAAGTTGCACAGGCAGAACATACCGTGGTCGTTGCTAATAATCCAATTATTTTAACAAAAATCTAAAAATTTAGAAGTAGCTTCAGTCAGTTCTTATGATGCCCTCAGCATTCTTCGTCGACTTCGAGTTCTTCCTCTCCGCCTTCGTCTTCCCAGGGTTCTTCTTCCTCTTCTTCTGAGCCGCCTTCTTCTCCCTCTACGTCATCTTCTTCTCGGAATTTATATCGCATTACTTTAAACCTCCGATTTGTCCACCGAAAGAGCGACTTATATTTAAAGATTGTTATAATAAACTCAACTCATATATGCGGGGATATTCGTGGCTTTTCTGACCGCGGCTATTGCTGCCAAGTATCTTTCAGTCTCTTCTTTTGACAGGGATGGTCTTACTGAGTTAAGTGCCAAATCAAAGTGTTCTTTCTTTACTTGCTTTGCTTTCATGTTTTCTCTCAACGCCAACATCGCTGCTTCCCTGCAGACTGCTTCCATGTCTGCACCTGAATAGCCGTCTGTTTTTAGTGCCAGGTCATCTAAGTCTACGTCTTTAGCTAGAGGCATGTTTTTTGTGTGTATTTTCAGAATGTCCAATCTTGTTTTCAGCTCTGGTGGTGTTGTTAAAATGTGCCTGTCAAACCTTCCAGGTCTCAACAAAGCAGGGTCAACAAGTTCAGGCCTATTTGTTGCCGCAAGGACAACAACATCTGTCAACTCTTCAAGACCATCTATCTCAGATAAAATCTGATTTACGACTCGTTCACCAACTCTGGCACCATCATCGCCGCCTCTGCGGCTTGCTATCGCATCTACTTCATCGAAAAATACTATGCAAGGCGCTACTTGTCTTGCTTTTTTGAAAATATCTCTAACCGCTTTTTCAGACTCTCCGACCCATTTTGACAAAACTTCCGGTCCTTTTATTGAAATGAAATTGGCTTCTGACTCTGTTGCAACAGCTTTGGCCAGCATTGTTTTACCGCATCCGCTCGGTCCATACAAAAGAACTCCTCTTGGCGGTCTTATGCCCATTCGCTTGAAAACTTCAGGGTACTTCAACGGCCATTCAACTGCTTCCTTTAGTTCTTGTTTGGCTTTTTCCAAACCTCCTACATCGCTCCATTTTACTTTTGGTGTTTCTATGAGCACTTCACGCATTGCAGAAGGCCTTACAAGCTTCAACGCCTCTTTAAAATCTGATTTTGTTACTATTAGTTTCTCTAGCATCTCCTTTGGTATCTGCGTCTCATCTTTCGGATTAAACTGTGGTGCTACTTTCCTCAGTACGGACATTGCAGCTTCCTTGCAAACCCCTTCCAAATCGGCACCAACAAAACCGTGAGTAACGTCAGCCAATTCTTTCAGGTCAACATCCTTATCCAAAGGCATGTTTCTCGTGTGAATCTTCAGAACTTCTAAACGACCTTCTTTATTTGGAACGCCAATCTCTATCTCTCTGTCGAAACGTCCGCCACGTCTTAATGCGGGGTCAAGAGCATCAGGCCTGTTCGTTGCTGCAATAACAATAACTCTGCCTCTTGATTTTAGTCCATCCATAGACGCTAACAGCTGGGCTACGACTCTGCGTTCGACTTCACCGTAGCTTTCTTCCCTTTTCGGAGCTATGGCATCAATTTCGTCTATGAATAAGATTGACGGTGCATTTTTTTCGGCTTCCGAGAATAAATCTCTGATTTTCTTTTCGGCTTCACCCACAAACTTTGACATTATTTCAGGACCATTTATTGAAATAAAGTTGGCGTTGCTCTCGCTGGCAACTGCTTTTGCCAATAACGTTTTACCTGTTCCAGGAGGTCCGTACAACAGAACTCCTTTTGGCGGCTGAATGCCAAGAGTTTCAAAAATCTCGGGATGCCTTAGCGGCAGTTCTATCATTTCCCTGACTTTCTTTGTCTCTTCTTGCAATCCGCCTATGTCTTCGTAAGAAACATCAATTATCTTCTCTTCTCTCAATTCAACAGCTTCAGGAAGAACTTCTATTTCTGTATCCTCTGTAATTAAGACTGGTTCTTTCGGATTCGTATTTACGACTAGGAATTTCAAATCTCCAAAGCCGAATCCAAAACCCATATCTTCTTCCATCACTCTGAAAATATCGTCGAAGAGCGGGCTGCCAGTCATTGTTGTTCGTCTTCTTCGTGTCCCGCCCAGTGAAACTATATCTCCTTTGACAACTGCTCTTCCGAGCAATGCTTTCTTGAACATTGCTGGGGCTGCCTGAATCATTATTCCTCTCTGTGCCGGCGCTATTGCAACTGTTTTGGCGGGCTTGAAGAGTGCAGGCCTTACTGTAATATATTCACCAATAATAGCACCTGCATTTTTTCTTGTTAAACCGTCCATTCGTATAAGAGCGAGACCGATATCTGAAGGATACGCCCTGCCAGCAAGCGCTATTGTTTTTCTTGTGCCTTCAATTTCAACAATTGCTCCTTGCTGAATTCCGAGGTCCTTCATTATTTGAGAATCAATTCTTACGATGCCTTTGTTAACATCATCTTGTATGGCTTCAGCAACCTTCAATTTGACTTCTTTTCCGTTGCTTTTGCCATTCGTAGCTGACGCTGTTTCCATGAAAAAATCTGGTTAAAACCTTTTAAAGAACTTGTTAGTGGAAGCCCTAGTTCTTCCTTGTCTTGGCTTTTGCTGTTATCAGCATCTCTGGGCATCTTTCCTGCGCATATTCAAATGCCAGGTTTTCAAAACCCAAATCTAACAAAGAACGTACGAGAGAGCGGGATGCTTCAACGTCATTTTCAGACCTGATTTTGCGCATGTATTCTGCTTTCTTTGCTTTTACGTGCTGCAGCTGATTGTAGTTTTTCATGTATCTGCGCTTTCTCTCTGTAACCATGCTCTTCTGCTTAAATTAACATTTTTTAAATCTTATTGATTTTGTATATACATGAACGACAAGGTTTCAACCGGTTCGCAGACAATAGATTCTTTGCTTTGCGGCGGTTTTGAAAAGGGCATAATTTCAACTCTGTTCGGGCCGTCTGGTTCTGGCAAATCCAATCTGGTAATAATGGTGGCACTGGCTGTTGCGAACCAAGGCAAGAAAGTCATCTTTGTTGACACTGAGGGCGGTTTTTCTACAGAACGGGCCTCACAACTAGATAAAAATTACAAGCAATTGTTGAAAAACATCCTGATTTTAAATCCAACAACATTTGAAGAGCAGAAAAAGATCTTTACAAAATTGAGAGATGCGGTAAATGGAGAGAAAGTTGGTCTTATTGTTGTTGACAGCATTGCAATGTTGTACAGATTGCAAAAGGGTTCTGACGAAGAAATCAAAACAACAAACAAGGAAATGGCAAATCAGCTTGCCATCCTCTCTGAAATCGCAAGAAAAAAGAACCTCGCAGTCCTTGTAACGAATCAAGTCTATGCAGATTTTGAAAATAAAAACAACGTGCACATGGTAGGAGGCGATTTGCTGAAATACTGGAGCAAGTCCATTGTTAAATTAGACGTTATGGATGGTATAAGAAAAGCTTCAATCTTCAAGCACAGAAGCATTCCTGAAGGCAAAACAGTCTATTTTGAAATCATTGAATCTGGTTTAAAAGAAGCCCAAGAACCCAAGAAGAAGTTTAGTTTGTTTTGATATGGAAGAAGGATTGAAGGAAAAAGTAGCAGAAGCTTTGAAGGCGCACATTCATTTTGAACCGGTTGACTTGAAGAATGTTGGACACTCGGACCACTATGTTGATGTGAAGGAAGCAATGGGCTGCCCTGCCAAGCTGAATCTGATTGCTGATGCAATGTATTTGCTTCTTCCTTCGGGAATTACTTGCGTCGTGGGCAACGGTTACGGGGGCTCTTATGTTCCTGTGCTCGCAAGCAGGCATAACCTGTACTTCAGCATGATAAGAGATAAGCCAAAAAACCATGGAAGAATCAAAGGACACCTTGAACACTACATTCCCGCCGCCCATGATAAGGTTGCTATTTTGGATGACGTATTGAGCTCGGGAGGGAGCCTCAAAGGAACGGGAGATGTAATTTGTAATGAAACCGAAGCAGAAATAATTGGCTTTTATGTTGTGGTAAAAAGAGGAGAACTTAAAGTAGACCTTCCAGCACCATTAAAATATTTGGTAAGTGTTGAAGAAATACTAAGATAGTTTAGCTTATTTTGATTCTCTAAAATCTTCTAGAGATTTGTAATCATTCTTAATCATATAATTTAAAATTCCATTTTCTAAAATTTTAACTATTTTTTCTCCCAAGCCTTGATTAAGAATAGTCGCCATCTGAATTGCTTTTGCTCCATTGCGAATATATTCTATTGCATCCTTGGGTCCGCCCACTCCCCCACAACCAATTATATCCAAGTCGGTACATTGAGAAGCTTCGTAAACATTTCTTAGGCTTAAACCTAATAAGGACTTTCCCGATTGCCCCCAATTATACATAATTCCTTGATGATCCATCCTCACAGGAAGTGTATTTGTAAGAACCAAAGCCTGCGCTTTGCTTTTTTCTATTATTCTAATTATTTCTCTCAGCTCTCTAAAATTAGTAAACGGCGCCAATTTGACAGAATATGGCTTTGATAATTCATTATCTAATTTATCCAGCAGTTTTTCTAAAAATTCTTTATCAAAACAAGCGATATCTCCATTTATATTTGGGCAAGCCGGGTTTATTTCTATTAACTTTACAGCGAGTGAAGATTCCAGAACTTTGGCTACATAAACATATTCCTCAATTAAATAGCCTGCTGCGCTGCCAATTATGGGAATTTTATAAGTATATCCACTTAATTCTTTTACCAATGAATCAACGCCAGGATTTGAAAGGCCTACTCGATTAAGAGTTATGCCTGGAGAAATATCTATGATTGTTGGCGGCGCATTGCCTGTTTGTGGTTCTTTCGTTGCGGATTTGGTAACGCCCGCAGCAAAGCCAAATTCTTCTATTTCCTTAAGATATTTTGGCGAGCTTAAAACACCTGAGCCGTTCATGAATGGATTCTTCAATTCAATACCTGCTATTTTTGTAGATAAATCCATATTATTATTTAGAAGAAAAGAAAGAGATAAAGAAGTTTAGTTTATTCTAAAATTACTCCTTGACTTCTTGAGTTTCCTTTGCTTCAAGTTTCTCTTTCTTGCTTGGGCAGCCCGGATTTGGGCAGAATTCCCAAGGCCGTTTGCCTTTACTTATTACCATGATCATTGGCGTGTTACAATCTTTACACTGCTTGTCAAGCATTTTTAGCAGGCCCGTCTGCGGTAAAGGATATGTCGTTCTGCAATCAGGATATTTATTGCATGCCAAAAATCGCTTTCCTGAGGCTTTTGAAGTTATGACTCTGATATCGCCAATCTTGCAGTTAGGACAAGTCATCAAAGTCTCTGCTTCCCTCCTAGTTTCTCTGACTGCAGCCACGAGTTCCTTGCCAATCTCATTGATATGCAGTTTGAATCCGTTTGTGATTTTAATCAGAATTTTCTTTGCTTCTTCGAGAACAACTTCTTTTTTCTGTTTTCGCTCTCGGATTTTCTCCATGTCCTTTTCAAAATGTCTTGTTAACTTTTCATCCAAAATGTCGGAAGCATATTTTGTAAACGTTTGAACTATCTGCAGGCCCAGTGGCGTAACAGTAATTGAAGTTCCGGTCACATAACCTCTTTGATACAACGTATCAAGAATTGATGCTCGAGTTGCTTTTGTTCCAAGGGATTTCTTTTCCAGTTCTTTGATTATTGATGCCTGCGTGTAGCGCTTAGGCGGCTCTGTCTGCTTTTTCACGTTTTTTGACTTCTGTGCAAACTCTTGGCCTTTTGCAAGTTTTGGCAACTCAATTTCTTCCTTTCTTACATAAGGGGCATAAAATTCCTGCCAGCCTTGTTCGACAGTTCTTGTGCCTTTCAAAATAAATGGTTCTTCTTCAACGTCAAAGGTAATTGCAGTAGTTTCTCTTGTAGCTGAATCCGCAAATACCGCTAAAAAGCGCTTTACAATCAAGTCATAGATTTTTTTCTGGTAGGTACTTAGGGTCTTTGGAATCTCGCCTGTCGGATAGATTGACGGGTGGGCGGGATCTGATTTTTTGCCCTCATTGGGTTTCAGATTCTTGTTTGCTAAAATCCTCTGAGCCAGTTTTGAATATTCTGATTGCATTGTCAGATTCGTTAACAATTTTCTGTAATTGAGTTGTGAAGGCAATTTTTGTGATGACGTACGAGGATAGGATATGTATGCTGCAGTATACAATTCCTGTGCAATTTCAAGAGTTTGTTTAGGATTTATCCTAAAAACGCGGTACGCTTCAATTTGCATGGACGTCAAATCAAAAGGTGTCGGAGGATTTACATTCAGTCTTGAAATCTCTACCGTACTAACAGTTGCCGGCTTGTCCTTTATTTTATCAAAAACTTGCTTTGCCCTTTTCTCGTCGAAGAATTTTTCTTCCTTGTGCAGCGCCTCAAATTTCTGGTTGTCCAAATTCATTAAAATTGAAACCTGCCAGTAAGGAACTGGCTTGAACTGCTGTATTTCAATCTCTCTTTTTGCTAAAATTGCAAGAGACGGTCCCTGAACTCTACCGATGGATAATGTTTGATACTTATGTGTCTGCAAAAACAAGGCGTCTGTTGCCGCTTTTGATAAATTGACACCCCACCACCAATCTAACCAATGACGGGTCTCGCCTGCTTCTGCCTGGCCCCAGTCCAGTGTTGGCGAAAGGCCTTCATAGGCATCTTTCAAGTCGCCAGCTGTTAATGTTGAGAACTTCATCCTCTTCGCATCTTTCTGGTTGCACAAAAATCGAATAATGTTAAGACCAATTACTTCGCCTTCAATGTCGTAATCTGTTGCTACGACAAATTCTTCTGCGCCTTTTGCCAATTTTTTGATGTTTTCCAAATACGGTTTTGCAAAAGCCGCTTTTTCAGTCTCATAAGTTGGCTTCCATTCGAGATCAAAAACAGGGTATTTCCATGTTTTCTCTTTTTGGGCTAATGTGAATAGATGTCCCACTGCTGGAACCACAACAATATCTTTATCGGGGATTTCAAAGTAAGCAACCTTATTCAGAACTTTTTTCGTGCTTTTTCCAAGTGCTGCCGCAATCTTTTCTGCAGCTGCAGGTTTTTCGCTTATGATCAGTTGCATGCTATCACTTTTTGTGTACGCTGCTTTTATAAATTGTGAAGAAAGCCTTTTAAACATCACTTTTTGAGATAGATGACTCAAGTAAACTATTACGAACGGTGATATGATGTCAAACAACAAAGGATACGAATCTGGTGCTTATGCACGACAAAAAGGAATACACGAAGAAATCGGAATTGCTATAGCTACGGAAAGCAATGGCAGTGCCGCACTAATACGAAACGGAGTTAGTGGCGCATTCGTAAGCAGAATACAAGTCGCACCTGTCTTGGAAGATTTGGCTAGAGCTGCGGATGACGGTTTAGGTGTCGCGGATGCTTCTGTGCATTGTGCTGAACTTTTGAAATCAACTGGCGCTAAGAAGTTACAAGCGCAGGTAGTTCCAACTAAGTACGGCGCAAGAATTTACATGTGTACTGACAACGGTCGTACTATTGTAGGTAAGCTGTCCTATCTGACTGGTAAATTTTCTGAAGTCTCTGATGCAATACAGACTTTTGTAGAACGCTACAATCTAAACAACAAAGAATCGCTCTAGACTTCTATTATTTTTCCTTTTTTACTTGCACAAATTATTCTTGTAGGGCCCAACGTATCTTCGATTCCATCTGCTTCGTGAATGTGACTGCATATAGCGACATCTGGCTTGAAAGCCTTGATTGCTTTTGTGACTGCTAAGCTGCCTGTGAACATCTCCAGCTCTACTTTTGTGTTTGCAGGATGAACGTGCGTTATCATTATTTTCTTCTTGCAGTCTTTGATTTTCTCGTGCGCCTGCTTCAACATTCCGTAGAGTTCCTTTTCGGGCAACTGGAAAATACCTAAATTCGCTGAACCGCAGCCGAAAACTCCTACATCTCCGAATCTCGCATAATAGCCGTGCAGGTTTATTGCACCGTAAGTATTCGCTAAAGCCTCAGATGTAGCTGCAGATTCGTGATTTCCAGGCAAAAGTGCTATTTGTTTTACTTTATCTTTGAAGGCTTTAATCAGGCCTGGGGTGTGCTGTTCAGAAAATGTGAAATCCCCGTTCAAAACTACTAGGTCAACGGACTCTTTCTCTGCAAGCAGCGCGAGTCTTCGGGCTTGCATCAAGTCTCCGTGTAAGTCCCCGACAGCCAGTATTTTCATATTTGTTTACTCCAGAATATAGTTTAAAAAGTTACTTCTTCTTTTTGGGTTTGATTTCTTTGAAGCCCGTATATTTCCAAAGAACTTTGGGTATTTTAATCGAACCGTCTTTCTGCTGGAAGTTTTCAAGTATAGCAATCATGCATCTTTCTATGGCGATTGCAGTCGAATTTAATGTGTGTACAACTTGGACAGTACCATCTTTTCTTCGAACTTTTGTGTTAAGTCTTCTTGCTTGATAATCCGTGCAATTGCTTGCTGAAACGGCCTCTCTGTATTTTCCCTGTCCTGGCAGCCACACTTCCAGATCAAATTTTCTTGCGGCAGCATTATAGCCCATATCCGCAGTGCAAATGTCAACAATTCTGTAAGGTATTTTTAGACCTTGGAACAGTTTTTCTGCTGTTTTAATGAGATGTAAGTGTTCTTTCTTTGAATTTTCTGGCAAACATAATTTCACTTGCTCAACTTTCTCAAATTGGTGCACTCTGAAAATGCCTTTCGTGTCTCTGCCATGCGAGCCTGCTTCAGTTCTATAGCATGGAGAAAATCCGGCATAGTATTTTGGCAAGTCTTTCTCGTCTAAGGTTTCATTCGAGTGCAAGGCGCACATGACCTGCTCTGAAGTTCCTATCAGATACAAATCTTCACCTTCTATCTTGTATGTGTCTTCTTCGCTTCCGGGGAAATAGCCTGCTCCTTCCAACACCTTGTATTTTATCATGTTAGGCGGCATTATTGGTGTGTACCCCTCGCGTGTCAAAGTATCAATTGCATATTGCGCAATCGCCAAATCTAACATGACTAGTTCATTTCTTAAGAAATAAAACCTAGAACCCGCTAGTTCTCCTGCTTTTTCAGTATCAAATAAATCTAGGTCTTTGCCAATATCTATGTGATCTTTTGGTTTAAAGCTGAATTTGGGAATTTTCCCCCAGTGACGGATTTCAACATTATCTTCATCAGTATTGCCTTGTGGAACTTCTTTCTCCAAGATATTTGGGACCTGCTTCAACGCTTTATCTCTTGTTTGCTTAAAACCATCAACATTTTTTTCTAAATCTTCTAATTCTCTTACTAATTCCTTAGACCTTTTAATTTTGCCAGATGCATCTTTCTTTGCTTTCATAAACTCGCCAATTTCAATAGCCAGTTTATTCTTTTCAGCTCGCAAATCTTCTACTTTTCTTAGCGTGGCACGCCATTTCTCATCAGATTTAATTACTTCATCAACTAATTCTATAGGCTTGCCTCTTCGCTTTTGCGATTCTTTGATAACTTTAGGATTTGTCCTAAATAGTTCTATGTCTAGCATGTTAAGTTCTCCAAAGGATATGATTTAAATATTTCTCTTTCACAGCTTAGCTATGATAGAGATTGATGGCTCATATTTGGAAGGTGGCGGGCAGATACTGCGGACTGCTGTTGCTTTGTCTGCAATAAAACAAATTCCTGTCAGAATTGTTAACATAAGAAAAGGTAGGCCTGAGCCTGGCTTGAAAGCTCAGCACCTTACTGGCATCCTGGCGGCAGCACAATTATGTGATGCCAAACTAACTGGAGCTAACATAGGTTCTACCGAGCTGACATTTGAACCTACGAAAATCAGATTTGGCAAGTTCAAATTTGATGTTGGCACTGCTGGCGCCATAACTTTAGTTTTACAAACGGTAATTCCGATAGCTGCATTCGCTCCTTCGAAAATCAAACTTGAGATTATGGGTGGTACAAATGTCGCCTGGAGTCCGACAATTGAATATTTCCGGAACATTTTCTGCGACTATGCTGAGAAATTTGGCCTAAATATCAGTTGTGAAGTTGAAAAATATGGGTTTTATCCTAAAGGTG
>Ga0315291_10004609_pt1 | contig 17505 bp, 15 predicted proteins | sample YL17G12_20_MG_FD_203070 | JGI IMG/M metagenome (GOLD analysis project Ga0315291, IMG submission 203070) | Sediment microbial communities from Yellowstone Lake, YNP, Wyoming, USA - YL17G12_20 | ecosystem: Environmental > Aquatic > Freshwater > Lake > Sediment | place: USA: Wyoming | collected...
CAACATGCCCCGGATGCAAGCCGGCATTTGCCCCCGTACCGGCCCCCTTTTTCGGGGTAGAGTGGCGGGTTTTGGCGTGCCGAGCGCACAACCGCCCGGCATTTTCCTTGACAAGAGACACACTCGCCGCGTCGAAACGGTGTATCATGGGCGCGATTGACTTACCGCCATCATTACTGCCCAGATGCTGGCATGACCGGAAATGACGACAGGCAGTGACGACTCTAGTACCGTTGCCATAGTGGTGGCGCATCCCGACGATGAGACGCTCTGGGCAGGCGGCGCCCTCCTCATGCACCCGCAGTGGCGATGCAAGGTTTTCACCCTCTGCCGCGCCGGCGACCCCGACCGTTCCCCCAAGTTCCACCGGGCGCTCGCGCGCCTGGGCGCATCCGGCGCCATGGCCGATCTCGACGACCGCCCGGAGCAGACCCCCTTGGCCGATGCGTTGGTGCGGCAAACCGTCTCGACCCTGATCGCGGGAAGCGGCTTCGACCTGCTGCTGACCCATTCCCCGCACGGTGAATACACCCGCCACCGGCGCCACGGTGAGGTCTTTGCGGCCGTCCGGGAGTTGTGGGAAGCCGGCGCCATAGACGCCGGGGAGCTGTGGCTGTTCGCGTACGAAGACGGCGACGGGGCCTACTTTCCGCGGGCGAGAACCGATGCCGGCATTACGCTCGCGCTGCCGCAGGCGGTGTGGGACGAGAAATACCGGATCATCCACGAGGTGTACGGCTACGCCCCCGATAGCTGGGAGGCGCAAACCACGCCCAAAGTGGAGGCATTCCGGCGCTTCAGCTCCCCCGCCGAACTCAACATGTGGCTGCGCGATAACGAGGTACAACGGTGAGAGTACTGGTGCTTGGCGAGTACGCTGGGGTGCCCGGGGGCCTGGCAACCCAGGGGGCGCTGTTGTTCAAAGGCCTGCGCCATCTGGTCGGCGCCGAGGCGCAGATGGTGCACCTGGAATCCGGCCTGGAGAAGGAATGGTACTACCGCTGGTTCAAGCCGGAGGTGGTGGTGGGCGTCGGGTACTGGGGCTACGTCCCGTACCTGGTTCTTCATCCCCAGCGTCACGGCGTGCAGCCCGTGCCGTGGCTGGTGGCCAACGGCTATATCGCCAACTACCGCGACGTGCTCAACGACCTGCCGCTGATTCTCGTCACCTCCAACTGGGTGCGCGAAGTGTACATCCGCGACGGCATCCGCCCCGATATCATTGACGTGCTCCCCGTCGGATGTGATACCGACGCGTTCGTGCCGCGCGACCTGAGCGATCCCAAGGTGGCAGTGGTGCGGCAGGCGCTGGGGATCGCGCCCGACGAGATCATGATCCTGACGGTCGGCGGCGACGCCGCCTCCAAGGGCGCGCAGGAGGTGATGCAGGCGCTGGCCCTCATCAACGGCAAGCACCCCCACTGGAGATACGTGTGCAAGGTATGGCCCCAGCCGCGCACCGAGTCGCAGAACGTCGAGGATCTGGAGGTCGCCGCCAATCTCGGCATCAGGAACAACGTGGTTTACGTCATGGACAAGGTGTCCCGCGACTTCATGCCTTACCTGCTCGCGGCGTGCGACATATACGCCGGCCCTTCCCGCCTCGAGGGGTTCGGCATGCCCCAGGTGGAGGCGGGCGCGTGCGGCAAACCGGTAATCGCGATCAAGGCCATGGGTCTGCTCGATACCATCGTCCACGGCGAGACCGGCTTCCTCGCCCGCGTCGCCCTGGAGAACCATGTCTCCGAGGCCGTCCTGGGCGCGGAGGACGGCTACGAACCGGGCCACCGCGTCGTCTTCGACCCGCCGCGCATCGCCGACTACCGCGCCAACGTGACCGATATCGCGGAGTACCTGCTGCAGCTCATAGAGAGCCCCGAGCTGCGCAGGAGGATGGGCGCGGCCGCCAGAAAACGCGTCATCGAGCTTTTCGACTATCGGGTGGTTGCGCGCCAGTTCCTGGACATAGTGTCCCGGCGGCCGCCCGGCGTGCGCGTCGCGCCTCAGCCCGAGCAATACAGCCTGGTCAAGTGACCAGCCCGGCTTCCATCCGGCGCCGGATTTCGGTTGAAGGGCGCGCGCCGGTTCCTGCGAGGCCGCTCGCCTTTCATTCCACCGCCCGGTGAGGGATGTGCGTCATGCGCAAGAGTCTCTACGTGGACGTGGAGGGGACGAAAAGGGCCGCGCTCAAGGTGCTGCTCAGCAATGCGCACGGCCCCTATCATTACTTGCCGCGCACCGCCGGCTGGGGATACCCCGAGCCCTACACGCGCGACCTCATGATCTCGGCGCTCGGCATCCTGGTTTCCGGCAACGAGGCGCTCATGCGCTCGCTGCGGCGGGTGCTCGAGACACTGGCCCGCAACCAGACCCCGCGCGGCCACATCCCCTCGCTGGTGCACGACCCCAAGGGCCTGGGCGCCAGCGATACCACCCCGCTCTTCCTCATGGCCGTGGCCCTCTACCGCAAGACCACCGGCGAAAGCGGTTTCCTGGAGGAGGCGGCCCGCAAGGCGCTCACCTGGATGGAGTACCAGAGCCCCAGCGACCGCGTGATCGTCGCGCAGTTGCCCACCAGCGACTGGCGTGACGAGCAGTGGGTCTTAGGCTTCGGGCTGTACGTCAACACCATCGTCTATACCTACCTTCGCCTGTTCGGCCACGATGCAAGGGCGGCAATGCTGCGCCGGCTGATGGGCCGCTTCACGATCGGCGAGGACGTCCATCACCGCCGCGCGCACGAGGGCTTCGTCGTGCGGCATAAGCCCTACTATGCGCTGTGGACGTACAAGATCTACTCCAGCGAGCGATTCGACCTGTTGGGCAACAGCCTCGCCGTTCTCTCGGGCCTGGCGTCTCCTTCCCGGGCGATGGCGCTCATCCGCTGGAGCGAGGACGAGTGCGAGGCCCTGCGCGAGCGGGGCGAGTTGGCGCTCGACCTTCCGCCCTGCCTGATGCCCTACATGCAGCCGACCGATCCCGACTGGCGCCCCCGCTACGACAGGTTCGGGCAGCCCGGCGAATACCACAACGGCGGCATATGGCCCTTCATCTGCGGCTTCTACGTTGTCGCCGCCCTCGCCGCCGGACTCCCGCGGTTGGCGGAGAAACGGCTCGCCGCTCTGACCAGGCTGGTTCGCCCCGCCCGCGACCACGAGCTGGAGTTCGGCTTCAACGAATGGATTCGCGCTCAGGACGGCACGCCGCGAGGACAGGACTGGCAGACGTGGTCGGCTGCGATGTACCTCTATGCCGCCACCTGCGTCGAGCGCGGCCGGGCGCTGTTTTTCGAGGAACTGCTGGAGCGTCCGCCTGGCGCTTCTGGCGCTTGAGGCTCTCGTGGATCAGTAGAGTGCGCACCTGGACGTAGTTTGTCCGCCCTCGGGCGGGGGCGAATCGAAGGTGCGGGCACGGCATACTGTGCCCTGTGGGCACACCCACATTGCGCGGTCACATCTTGGAGGCGCGGAGCGCTCTCGCGTCGAAAATCCTCTCCGGCGCCCGTGCGATGGCAGTCCCAGCGCAGATCGCGCGGCCCGGAGGGGACTCCCTTGCCGCTTACACTCGCCGAACGAGAAATGCTGCGCGACCTCGCCAAGCAGGTCGCGGAGATCGCCGCCCACCCGCAGAATGTCGCCAACCGCGCGGAATGGAAGCGCCACAACGGCTTGCGGCGCGGGAAGGCGATGGTGCTGTGTTTCCCCGAGGGCGCGTGGCAGGAGCTGCTGCCCGACGACGTCCTCACCGCCACCGATCCCGACTTTCGCCGCTTCGAATGGCACCTGCGCCACATCATCTATCGCTGGCAGCACCTGCGTGACGATAATGTCATCGAGCCCGTGTGGAAGGTCGGCCTGGCGTACCGCACGGCCGGCTGGGGACTGGAGCCGGCGCAGAAGCCCAGCCCGGAGCGCCGCGGCGCGTGGACCTTCGATCCTGTTATTCGAGAGCCCGCCGACGCCGACAAGCTCAGGCAGCCCGACCTGGCCGTGGACGAGGAGCAGACCCGGCGCAACCTGGAAATCGCCTCCGACCTCTTGGGCGACATCCTCGACGTGCGCCTGCACCGGCGCATCGACGTTGACTGCAGCCTCATCGGCCACCTCGTTCGCCTGCGCGGCCTCAACGAGATCATGCTCGACATGTGCGACCGCCCGCAGTGGCTGCACCGGGTCATGACTTTCCTGACCGAGGCCGCCGAGCGCCTGCTCGACCAGGTCGAGCAGGTGCCGGACCTGAGCCTGAACAACGGCGATGACTACGTCGGCTCGGGTGGGGTAGGGTACACCGATGACCTGCCCGCCCCGGGCTTCAACGGCCGCGTGCGCCTGCGCGACCTGTGGGGTGGCGCCGAGGCGCAGGAGCTGGCGCTGGTTTCGCCGATGATGCACGAGGAGTTCGTGCTGCGCTACCAGGGCCGTCTGCTTGAGCGCTTCGGCCTCAACTGCTACGGCTGCTGCGAGGACGTCACGCACAAGATGGAGGTCATCAAGCGGCACATCCCGCGCCTGCGCCGGCTATCCGTCAGCCCGTGGACCGACCTGCGGGTCGCCGCGGAAGCGCTGCAGGACCGCGTGGTTTTCTCGTGGAAGCCCAACCCGGCGCCGGTGACGCTCGACTTCGACGAGGAGCGTATCCGCCGCGAGATCAACCACTGCCTCGACATCGCCGACGGCTGCATCGTCGAGATGATTCTCAAGGACACCCACACGGTGCAGGGGCACCCCGACCGCTTGCACAACTGGGTCGGAATCGCCAACGAGGTCACCGCCGCGCGCATGCCCTGAGCTCGCCGCATGGGTCGAAGGGGGCGTGAGGAGTGAGAGAATCAGCCGCGGATTCACGCTGATTAGCGCGGAGTCAACGCATCAGATTGCGCAGTTCTTGCGGACTGGAGCCTATCCCCAAGACGGTTGAGTGTCCAAGCGAAGAGCCTGCCCCTTCGACGTTGCTCAGGGCAAGTGGCTAGGTCGCGCGCGACCGCCACGGCGGCCGTAGGCCTAGCCGCTCTGAGCACAGCGAAGGGGCCTCAGAATGACATTCTCGTCCGCCCCTGCGGATTTTGCGGATAGGCTCTTAGGGTGAGCGCTTGGCGGAGATAATGGAGCGCAGTTGCCCCGCCACACGCGGGCAACAATGCGCCTGCGCTGCCTCACCGTCGAGCCGCCGCGTTGTCGGCTATACTCGCCGTCACCGGCACTCGTTGAGAATAGCACAAGAAACGCGCCGATCCGCGTTGATCCGCGTCCGTCCGCGGCCAAACGATGCCCGACAACATCCTGGAGCGTCACAACCTGGCCCAGATCAACGCCCTCAACCAGCGCGGTGGGCACATGCTGAGCGTCGTGGGGCGCGAAGGGACTGTCCCCGAATGGGGACTGTCCCCATCCGGGCGGGTACAGTCCACGCAGGGACAGTCCCCGCCCGTCCTCTCGCGCACGGAAGCGGGGCGGTGACCGGCGCCGCCGCTGCTCGACGCCCCGCGCGACCGACCCCCCTTTTTCGCCTGTGGCGCGCCACACGCGCCTACCTGATCGGCCTGGCGGGAATCGTCGTCGTGTCATACATAACTGCGTGGGCGGAACTGCAAGCCAAGAGCATGCAGCTCAGCATCCACCAGTTCCCGCCCAGCGTGCTGGCGGTCTTTTTCCTGCTGGTGATGGGGGGCAAGGCCTTGCGGCGGCTGGATGGCCGCTGGGGGCTGTCGGCGTTCGAGTGGCTGACGATCTACACCATGATGCTGCTGGGCGCGATGCTGTCCTCGCGCGGGATGATGGAGCGATTGCTGCCGCTGATGGTGGGCGTCAACTACTTCGCCGACGCCACCAACAACTGGGCCACCCTGTATTTCCGCTACATCCCCGACTGGCTGGTGCCGTGGGACACCTCGGGCGAGGCCAAGCAGTGGGTCGCCACGGCCTTCTACGAGGGCCTGCGCAAGGGCGAGCACATCCCGTGGGGCATGTGGATCGGGCCGCTGGCGGTGTGGTTTGCGCTAATGGCGTGCATCTTCACCGCCTTCATCTGCCTCTCCACCATCTTGCAGCGGCAGTGGGCCGACCACGAGAAGCTCACCTATCCCCTGGCGCAGATCCCCATCGACATGATCCGCGAGCAGACGCTGTCCGACAGCCCGCCGCTGTTTCGCAGCAAGCTGCTGTGGCTGGGCTTCGCCATCCCGGCCATCCTCCACAGCCTCAACGGGCTGAGCCGCATATACCCGTTCTTGCCGTCCCTGCAGGTCAGCATTCTGCTCAACCCCTATTTCACCAGCAAGCCGTGGCGCGACATCAGCTACCTGCGCGCCAACATATCCTTCGCTGCCATCGGCTTTTTCTACCTGGTGCCGGCGGACCTCACTTTCGCCTTCTGGTTCTTCTACCTGTTCGGCAAGCTGCAGGACGTGGTGGGCTCCATGTTCGGCGCCGTCTTCCGCCCGGCCCCGCACGCGACCACCTATCTGTACCTGAGCTACGAAACGGCGGGGGCGTTCTTCGTCCTCGCGCTCTATCTGCTGTACGTGGCGTGGCCGCACATTCGGCGCATCCTCGACCGCAGCCAGCGCATCGACGACACGGGCGAGCTGCTGCCGTACCGCGTCGCCTTCGTCGGGCTGTTCGTGAGCCTCGGCCTGGCGGCCTTGTGGGCGCATCTGACCGGGATGTCGCTGTGGCTCGCCGCGTTCGAGCTGGGGGTTTACGTCTTCGTGCAGGCCATCATCATGGCGCGCTCCACCACCGAGGGCGGCCTGCTCATGACCGAGGGCTCGTTCACCCCGCTCGACGTCATCGGCGTCGCCACCGACAAGGCGGTAGTGGGCCCGCGCAACCTCACCGCCCTCGCCTGGACCCAAGGCATGCTGACCCGCGACCTGCGCGGGCAGACCCTCACCGGCTACCTCGACACGCAGAAGATCGCCGACGGGATCGGGGTGGTACGGCGGCGGCTGCTCGGCACCTATGCGCTGGCGCTGATTGCCGCCTTCGTCGTGGCCGCCTACATCCAGCTTCGCCTGCCCTACGAGCGCGGCGCGCTCAACCTCTACACCTACGGCTACCGCAGCAACTCCATCCAGTTCTTCCGCGAGCACCAGCCGCTGATGGCGGGCCAGTCAGCCTTCAGTTGGGAGGCCCCCATCTTCTTCATCGTCGGCTCCCTATGCACGCTGTTCTTGGGCTTCATGCGCCTGCGGTTCTACTGGTGGCCGTTCCACCCGCTGGGCTACGCCATGTCGGCGTCGTGGGCGATGATCGTCTTCTGGTTCCCGATGATGATCGCGTGGGCGCTGAAGGCGCTAACCCTGCGCTACGGGGGCATGAGGGGATTCGTGCTGGGGCGGCCGTTCTTCCTCGGCCTTATCTTCGGCGAGCTCATCGCGGCGGTGGTGTGGGCGATCCTGGCCGGCATCTGGAACTTCCCCGCCCCCACCATCGCGGTGGATTGACCGCGCTTACACCGGCGCCCGGCCTCAACGCACCACCGCTGAAAGGTTGACCGGCGGCGCCCGCGAACTACCCAACGGGGGCCCAGCGAGGAATCGCCCATGCGCACCAACCACGTCAAGGAAAAGCTGGCGCGCGGACAGGCCGCCACGCCTGCGGCGGGCAAGTCTTCGGTTGCGCCGCCCTCGGCGCCTCGTACCCCGAGACCGCCCACGCCTTCGCGGCGGCGGGGTTCGATTTCCTGCTGATCGAGAACGAGCACTGGCCCATGTCGCTGGAGTCCAGGCACTCTTGCCTGGGCCTCACGGGCAGGGTAGGGGCAAGGCATGCCTTGCCCGTACAGTGGTTCCAGTCCGCGCGGCGCGCGCCGTCGAGCGCGTGGCCGAGGCCTGCGCGGCGCACGGCATCGCATCCGGCATGTTCGTCGGCGCCGTCGAGCGCATCAGGACCTACATGGGCCTCGGCCTGCGCCTGTTCAATGTCGGCGGCGACATCGGGCTGCTGCGGCAGGCGGGCGCCGAGCTGGTCGCGAAGCTGCGCGCGGTGCAACGGGAGATCGCGAGTGGTTAGCGCGTCGTTGATCATGGTCGGCGCGCATTGGAGTAAGTGATGACGCCCAGGCAAAGGATCATCGCAGCCCTCGAGCGCAAGCCGCTTGACCGCATCCCGATTGACTTCGGCGGCACCAACGAAACCGGCATCGCGGGTGTCGCCTACGCCAACTTGCGCCGTCACCTGGGCATCAATGTCCGACCCCTGCGCCTGCTCGACCTCTACCAGCAGTTGGCCAAGGTCGAGGACGAAGCCCGGCGCTTCGCCGGCGGCAACTGCGCGCCCCTGGTCTACGAGGCCAAGCAGTACCGGCCGTGGACCCTGCCCGACGGCACGCCGTGCGAGGTGCCCTCGAGGTTCCAGCCCGTGCGCGAGCAAGACGGCAGCGACGTGCTCATGGGCCCCCACGGCAAGCCGCTGCTGAAGCGCGCGTCGGACGGCTACTGGTTCGACCCCGTCGGCCCGCTGTGCCCGGGCATGGATTCCATCGCGGACATCCCCAAGTTCATGCCCATGATCAAGATCATGGACCGCGCCACCTACATCGACGAGACGCTGGATGACCTCGCTGCGCGCGCCCAGCGCCTGCACCGCGAGACCGACTACGCCGTCGTCGGCCAGTTCGGCGGCCACGTCTTCGCCGCGGCGCAGCTCCTGCGCGGGATGGCGAACTTCATGTGCGACCTGGTCGCCGACAAGCCCTTCGCGCGCGCGCTCATGGACACACTGGCGGACGTGCACATCGAGGAGTTCGAGCACTACATCGCCGCGGTGGGCGACTATGTGCAGGTGGTGCACGTGGCCGATGACCTCGGCGCGCAGAACGGCCCGCAGATCAGCCCGGAGCTTTTCCGCGAGATGGTGCGCCCGCCCATGGAGCGGCTCTATAAGTTCATCAAGCAGCGCACCGACGTCAAGGTTTTCCTGCACTCATGCGGCTCGGTGTACAAGCTCATCCCCGATCTGATCGAGATGGGCGTGGACATCCTCAACCCCGTGCAGGTGTCTGCCGCGGATATGGACACGGCGAGGCTCAAGCGCGAGTTCGGCCGTGACCTGGTGTTCTGGGGCGGCGGCTGTGACACGCAGAAGGTGCTGCCGTTCGGCGCCCCGCAGCAAGTGCGCGAGGAAGTCAAGCGGCGCATTGACGACCTGGGGCCGGACGGCTTCGTTTTCGCCCAGGTGCACAACATCCAGCCCGGCGTGCCGCCCGCGAACCTGGAGGCGATGTGGCAGGCGGCCCAGGAGTTCGGGGCGGCCTAGACTCAGCCGCCGATTAACGCCGATGAACGCGGACTAGCTCCACAGATTACAGCGAATACGCGGACTCGAACATCCAGAGTGCTTCGCTGCCGTGTAAAATCTCTTGCCCCATCTGTGAAATCTGCGCAATCTGTGGATCACTCGTTTGCATCCCCAGTTCACGCCCGAATGGGGTACTTTCCCCACCGCAGCGTCGCCGCGATCATCGCGCGGTAGTTGGCGAGCGGCACGTAGCTGGCGACGGGGTTGCTGCTGCCCACGATGTAGCCGCCGCCCGGCGCGGCGGGGACTGTCCCTACGTGGACTGTACCCGTCCGGAAGGGGACAGTCCCCATGCGGGGACAGTCCCTGCCGAAAGGGAACAAGAGCGCAGCGGCGAAATGGCTTATCATCTCACAGCGTAGGGGCGAGGCATGCCTTGCCCCTACCACATGAAGAGGGCGGAGGAGCAATGCGCACCCGGAAAGCGTTCTTCGCGCTAGCGCTCGGTATCGCCGTCGTCGTCGCCGCCGGCTGCGGTCGCCGCGCCCAGCAGCCGCAGGCCCACCTGCGCATCCTCGCCCTCAACTGGCCCCAGGCGCCTGTCGAGCAGCGGCTGGCCGACGAGATCTTCACCCCCCGCACCGGCATCAAGGTGACCTTGGAGATGAACACCTACGACAACGTCGAGGTGAAGATGAAGCAGGTCATCAACAGCCGCAGCAGCGACTACGACATCGTCCACTACGACAGCCAGTGGCTGGGGCAATTCGTGGCGGCCAATGGGTTGGAGCGGCTCGACACGCCGGACTACCTCGATTCCCCCGACGCCGAGATCAGCTTCGACGATTTCCTGCCCGAGTACGCCGTCGTCATGGGCAAGTACCCGACCGACGCGAGCGAGGTGTTCGCCGGTCGCTTCGACCGGTACCGCGACACGCCCATTTACGGCCTGCCCTGGGCGACCGGCTGCCAGATCATGTTCTACCGCGCCGACCTGCTGAAGCAGGCGGGGTTCGTTGACGAGCAGGGCAATGCGAAGCCGCCGGAGACGTGGCCGGAGTTCGTGAGCATCGCCAAGGCGCTGACCAAGCGCGGCGTGCGCTATGGCGCGTGGACCCACGCCGGCCGCCAGGGCGATTACATCACCCAGGATTTCTTCCCCATCATGTGGGCTAACGGCGGCGACCTGTGGGACTCCAAGGCCTGGCGCGCGCAGGGCGTCATCAACAGCCCGCAGAACGTCGAGGCGCTGCAGTTCTACTGCGACTGGAACCTCAAGCATCACATCGTGCCCGCGGAGTCCGCCAACTGGGGCAACGAGGAGGTCTTCAACGCCTGCGCCCAGGACCAGGCGGCGATGGGGCAGTTCTGGGCCACCTTCGGCGCCGCGCTCGAGGACCACGACCGCAGCAAGGTCGTGGGCAAGATGGCCTACGCGGTGGTGCCCGGCTTTCGCGACGGGCGCACGGGCAAGATCCGCCGCGCGGCGATGTACGGCTGCCAGGCCACGGCCATCACCGCTTTCTCGAAGCACAAGCAGGCGGCGTGGGCCTATATCCAGTGGCTGATGTCGCGCGAGACGCAGAAGGCCATCCTCGATGATCCGACCAGCGCCTTCGTCAGCGCGCGCGAGGATTTGCTGGAGTACACCAAGTCGCGCAACCCACGCAACCGCGCGGCGCTCGAATCCGGCTTCTTGGCTCACGACTTCTGGAACAACCCCGAGTACTCGAAGCTGCTCGACATCGTGCAGCGCGAGCTCAACCTCGCCTTCATCGGCCAGAAGACGCCGAAGCGCGCGCTCGACGACGCCGCGCGCGACTTGCAGCAAGTGCTCGACGCCAGCCCCTTCCGCCCGAAGGGAGCGTGAGCGCCGCGGCGCCGCCCTCCGCCATGCAAGCCGCGCATCAGCGATACCGCTGGTTCCCCTACGCGCTGCTGCTGCCGGCGCTGGTGGTGCTGGTCGCCCTCACCATTTTCCCCCTCGTGTTCTCGCTCGGCGTCAGCCTCACCGGCTATGGCCTCGGGCGTGCGGCCGGGTTCGTCGGGCCCGCCAACTACGCGCAGTTCCTGCGCGACCCCAGCTTCTGGCTGGCGCTGCGCAATACCCTCGTCATCACGGTCTTCGCGGTGGGGATCGAGATCGCCCTCGGCGTGTGCCTGGCGCTGCTGTTTCGCGAGTCCCTGCCGGGCTTTCGCGCGCTGAGCCTGCTCATCTTCATCCCCATGATGCTGTCGCCGTTGGTCATCGGCTTCTTCTGGAAGTTCATGTTCGACAGCACCTTCGGCGTCCTGGCGTACGTCACCACGCTGCTCACCGGTCGCACCGTGTCGTGGCTCACCAGCCCCCCCCTCGCCCTCGCCGCGATCATCATCGTCGACACCTGGCAGTGGACTCCCTTTGCCTTCCTGCTCACATTGGCGGGTCTGCAAACCGTGCCGCCGCAGCTCTATGAAGCGGCCAGCCTCGAGCGCGCCTCGGCGTGGATGCGATTTCGGCGCATCACGCTGCCCTATCTGCGCTTCCCGCTGCTGCTGGCGGTGCTCTTTCGCACCATCGACACCGTCCGCATTTTCGACCTCGTCTACATCATGACCGGCGGCGGCCCCGGCGACGCCACCATCACCCTCTCGGTGCTCGCCTACCGCTATGGCTTTCAGTTCTACGAGGTCGGGCGCGCCGCGGCGGTGTCATGGCTCATCGTCGTTCTCATCAACCTCCTGGTCATGGTCCTGCTCAGCTTCATGGGCAAGTCCGGCGCCGCCACGGCGCGATCCACCGGCTCGGGGCGGGCACGCTGATGGCGCGGCTCAAGGTCATCCTCAAGTATGTCGCCGCCCTTGCCGCAACCGCGCTGTTCGCATTTCCGCTGGCGTGGATGTTCCTCACCTCCATCAAGCCGCGCGTGGATGTCTTCGCCAAGCCCCCGGTCTTCATCTTCACCCCGACCTTCGAGAACTACTCCCGCGTCCTCGACTCCGAGTTCATGCTCCAGCTCCTCAACAGCGCCATCATCGCGGGGATAAGCACGGCCTTCTCGCTGACCCTGGGGGCGCTGGCGGCGTACGGGTTCTCGCGCTACGGACGTTTCAAGCGCGCCGACAACCTGCTGTTCTGGATCCTGAGCCTGCGCATGCTGCCGCCCATCGCCGTGGTCGTGCCGTTCTACATCCTGCTGCGGTGGGCGCACCTGTTCGACACGCGTTTCGCCCTCATCATGATCTACTCGATCTTCAATATCTCGTTCGCGGTGTGGCTGCTCAAGGGCTTCTTCGACGAGATCCCGCCCCAGCTTGAGGAGTCGGCGATGCTCGAGGGTCACAGCCCGCCGGTCGTGTTCCTGCGCGTGGCGCTGCCCATGGTGCGCGCCGGGCTGGCGACGACCGCCGCCTTTTGCCTCATCCAGTCGCTCAACGAGTTCCTGCTGGCGCTGCTGCTGACCGATGTGGACGCGGTGACCGCGCCGGTGGGGCTCGCGAATTTCCAGAAGTATTTCGGCCTCGAGTGGGGCCAGTTCGCGGCCGCGGCGACCATCTTCGTCGTTCCCATCATCTTCTTCACCATCCTGGTGCGCCACCACCTGGTGCGGGGGATGTCATTCGGCCGCATGGGGTGAGATAGCGCGACATGCCCGACATCGAGCTCAGAGACCTGACCATCAAGTACGGCGCCACCGCGGCGGTGAGCGGCGTGAGCCTGGATGTGCTCGACCGCGAGTACTGCGTGCTGCTCGGCCCCTCCGGCTGCGGCAAGACGTCGATCCTGCGCGCCATCGCGGGATTCGCGGCCCTCGCCGCAGGCGCTATTCGCATCGGCGGGCGCGACGTCACACGCCTCTACCCCGGCGACCGCGACGTGGCGATGATCTTCCAGGACTACGCGCTCTACCCGCACATGACCGTGCGCGGCAATTTCGCCTTCCCCCTGCAGGCCATGAGACTGGGGCGCGCCGAGCAGGAACAGCGCATCCGCGAGGTCGCACAGCTCCTGCGCATGGAGGACCTGCTCGACCGCTATCCGCGCGAGCTCAGCGGCGGCCAGCAGCAGCGCGTCGCGGTGGGGCGGGCGCTGGTGCGCCGCTGCCCGGTGCTGCTGCTCGACGAGCCCCTGGGCAACCTCGACGCCAAGCTGCGCGTCGAGACCCGCGCCAGCCTCAAGCGCATCCAGCGCGACCTCGCCGTCACCGCGGTCCACGTCACCCACGACCAGGTAGAGGCGCTCGCCCTCGCCGACCGCATCGTCGTGATGGAGCAAGGCGAGATCCGCCAGATCGGCTCGCCCGAGCAGGTTTACGAGCGGCCCGACAACCTGTTCGTTGCCCAGTTCGTGGGGACGCCGGCGATGAACGTCCTGCCGTGCCGCCTGCAGCAGGAAGGCGAGCGCTGGCTACTCGTGGGCGCGGGCTTCCACGTGCCCGTGGAGCACAGGCGCTCTCGCCTGTGCTCGACGCCGTGGAGCACAGCCGCCCCGCCTAACGACCGGCGGGCGGCTAAGCCCGACGGGCCGCCGTGGCGGTCTTCAGACCTAGCCACAAGCCCCGGCTGTGTCCCTCCGCCTTTGGCGAACTACCGCGACCGCGCAATCCTACTCGGCATCCGCGCCGAGCACGTGCGGCTGGCGCCGGAGCCGGGACCCGATTACTTCCCGGCGCAGGTGTACGTCACCGAGCCGCAGGGCAGCGAGGTTATCGTTGATATGCAGGTCGGCGGCGAGATCGTCCGCGCGCGCGGCGACAAGGAGGAATGGGCCTTCGCGGCGCAGGGGCAGACCGAGGTCCATGCCGCCTTCCCCTTCCCCCGCGCGCACCTCTTCGACCCCGATACGCACCGCCGCATCGAGGTGTGATCGCCCCCGCACGCTGTGATTCCGAACCCTTCGCTACTTGTCACTCTGAGGCCCTTCGCCTGTCATTCCGAGCCCCTCGACTGCGCTCGGGGTAAACTCCGCGAGGCTTGCCCGCCTGTGGCGGGAATCTCGGTCCGGCTCAGGGTAAACTCCGCGAAGAGTCTCGTCCCGCTCAGGGCTTGCCCTGAGCCCTTCGACTTTGCTCAGGATAAACTCCGCGAAGGGGCAAGCTACGCGCAGCGAGTGAAGAATCCGCCCGAGCGCAGCGACGGGGGATCAGGATGACAGCACCATCTACCTCCGCCCGTACTCGCGGATGGCTTCGAGGTAGCACTCGACGTTGGGAATGGGCACCACGTATGGGATGTGATTGCCCACGGCGAAGAAGTACCCGGGGCAATCGCGCCCGAGATCGGCGCAGCGTTTGACCTCGGCGCGGATCTGCTCCGGCCCCTTGGTCTGCAGTATGCGCGAGTCTATGTTACCGATGATGACGTGGGTCTGCCCGTACCGCTCCACAACGCAGCGCAGGTTCGTCAGCGGCTCGAAGACGAAGCCCTCGGCCCCGGCTTCCGCCAGGTCGTCCACGAAGGCGTCGAAATTCCCGTCGGAGCAAAACAGCACCTTGATCCCCGCCTCGCGCAGCGGCCGCCACAGCCGCTTCAGCCGCGGCATCACGTAGCGCCGCATCCATGCCGGCGAAAACGACGGCCCGCTCGCCCACACGATGTCGTCGTGGCACAGGAACAGCGGCACCTCGGCGCGGACGTGCGCCTCGACCACCATCGCGCTGATCTCGGTGAACCCGTCGAGCACGCGCTCGAAGCGCTCGGGGTCATCCATCGCCGCCATCATGAACAGCTCCCAGCCGAAGGTCAGGATGCACCACGTGAACACCGTGTTGTAGAACCCGCCGGGAAAGACCGCGTCCGCATAGGCCGCTTGACCGCCCTCGTAGGCGCGGCGGACGTCGGCGGTCAGCTCCTCCATCGTCGGCAGCTTCGCCGCCGCCAAGGGATCGAACGCCAGCACCTCCTCCACCGTCTTGAAGGGATACGATGACGCCCACGGCGTTTCGGTCTCGTAGTACTTCGCGCGCCCCATGTCGGTGCGCGGCGTGCCCCAGTCGCGGCCATAGGTGGACCAGATGAAGTCATAGTCCAGGGCCTTGGCGAGCGCGGGGCCGGCCTTGCCCGCCTGCTCGGGGTTCTCGGGGTCGAAGCCCGTGACCTTGATTATAAACTGGCGATGGCTGATGTACTCGGTGTGTGGAATCCGATCCGGCATCTCCAGGTGAATCGCCTGCCAGCCGCGCTGATAGCTCATCCCCGCCGCTCCTCTTCGGTTTGTGAGACTCGCTCGCCGCCTATTCGCCGTCGCGGCCGCCCGACCTTCGACTGGTGCCCAAGGCGCACACGCAACGCGCACGTAGCTGCACTGTCATGTTTTCCGCTTCACTGCTCCTTGTCGCAACCCTTCACATCGCCGCGCGCGGCGCCGTTGACACGGCCTTGCAAGCGCTGCTATAATCGCTTCGCCCAGGGTTCGGGCTGGTGGCTGGACCCCGACATCGTCGGGGTCGCCATCCCGGCCCCGATCGCATCGGGGCGTAGGGACTGGATTCACAGCATCACAGCAGCCGCGGAGATGGCTACCGGCAGGTGACCCTTCGCCGTTGAAGCAACGTGGACGCAGCCAGCGGCGCCGACCCGTGGGGCATGGTGCGGCCCTCGGCCGCCCGTCCCCTCGACCACGCCGTTCGCTTCCCGTTGCTGCCTGCGGCGCCGGGTAATGGAGGCGCCTCGTGTCACTGCTGGAAGCCATCCGCCAGCGCCGCGCCAAGGTGACGGTGCTGGGCCTGGGCTACGTCGGCCTGCCGCTGAGTGTCGGTGTGGCCGAGGCCGGGTTCCCCGTCACGGGTTATGACATCGACGCCGACCGCGTTCGGGAGCTGCAGGCGGGCAACAGCCATATCGCGGACGTGTCGCGGCGGCGGTTGCGTCGGGCTCTGGCGAGCGGCAAGCTGCGGGTCACCGCCGATGCGAACGACCTCGCGGCGCAGGTCTTCCTGATCTGCGTCCCGACGCCGTTCGGCAAGGCGCGCCAGCCGGACCTGTCGTGCGTGACCCAGGCGGCGCAGACCGTGGCGCCGCGCCTGGAGCGGGGAGCCCTGGTGGTGCTCGAGAGCACCACCTACCCGGGGACGACGAGGGAGATCGTGCGCCCAATAGTGGAGAGCGGAGGCTTGCAGGCCGGCCGCGATTTCGCGCTCGCCTTCGCGCCGGAGCGGGTGGACCCCGGTAACGCGGCATTCAAGGTGCAGAACACGCCGCGCATCGTCGGCGGCCTCACGCCCCGCTGCGCGCGCGCGGCCAAGGCCCTTTATTCCCAGCTCGCGCCGCAGGTGCGCATCGTCAGCTCGCTCGAGACGGCGGAGATGGCGAAGCTGATGGAGAATACCTTCCGCCACGTCAACATCGCCCTCGTCAACGAGATGGCGCTGCTGTGCACCGACCTGGGGGTGGACGTGTGGGAGATGATCGACGCCGCCGCGACCAAGCCCTTCGGCTACATGCCCTTCTACCCCGGGCCGGGGGTGGGCGGCCACTGCATCCCCATCGATCCGTGCTATTTCTCGTATCGCGTGCGCGAGCTGGGGCGCCAGGCGCGTTTCGTGGAGCTGGCGGAGGCGATCAACGAGCAGATGCCGGAGCACGTGGTGTCGCGCATCGCCGACGCGCTCAACGAGCGCGGCAAGGCCCTGCGCGGGGCGCGCATCCTGGTGCTGGGGGCGGCGTACAAGCGCGATGTCGCCGACGTCCGGGAGTCGCCCGCGCTGAAGGTGATCGCCAAACTGCGGCAGAAGGGAGCCATCGTTCGCTATCACGATCCCCTGGTGCCGGAGGTCAACGGCACCGGTGAGGCGCTGCATTCCGTGGCGCTGACGCCGCGGGAAATGGAAAGCTGCGACTGCGCGGTCGTGGTCACCGATCACAGCTCGCTGCCGTATCGCGAGCTGGTGCAGCGCTGCCGGCTGATATTCGATACACGCAATGCGTTGCGGCGCTACCGGTCGGACAACGTCGTGCGTCTGTGATCGCCGCGGTCGTGGAGGGACAATGCTACAGGTGGCAGTGGTGGGGTGCGGCCACTGGGGGCCCAACCTGGTGCGCAGTTTCTCGCAGTTGCCGGACTCCCGCGTGGCCGCCATCTGCGACCTCGACCGGGACAAGCTCGACCGCGCGCTGCGCCTCGCCCCGGAGGCGCGCACGAGCACCGACTACCGCGAGATCATCGATCACGACGCGGTGGACGCGGTGGCGATCGCGACCACAGCCTCGACTCACTTCGAGATCGCCCGCGAGTGCCTGCTGCGCGGCAAGCACGTGTTCGTGGAAAAGCCGATGTGCCTCACCGCCG
>Ga0315291_10004611_pt1 | contig 17499 bp, 14 predicted proteins | sample YL17G12_20_MG_FD_203070 | JGI IMG/M metagenome (GOLD analysis project Ga0315291, IMG submission 203070) | Sediment microbial communities from Yellowstone Lake, YNP, Wyoming, USA - YL17G12_20 | ecosystem: Environmental > Aquatic > Freshwater > Lake > Sediment | place: USA: Wyoming | collected...
TATGGAGCGTGAAACTCTCATACAACAATTCAGGCGGCTACGCGGACTATGCTCAGACCTGGAAAGACTTCGGACAGGCAGTGCTCGACGGATACGCACCGGCGAACATAACCACGGCAGACTATCCTGAGGGAAAGCTTGCCGCTGCGATCGTCACATTCAAAGTTGTGAAAATGCCGCCTTTGAAGGGCTATGTTGATACCTTCCTCCATTTGTCATTCGTCCAGTCTACGGACGCAGATGGAAACGTGATATTAGTCGAAGTAGCAGACGGCTATTACAAGTTGATCAGTCCGACAGGCGACATGAACGGTGACCATATCGTTGACATATACGATGCCATACTGTTTTCCGGAGCGTTCGGTTCCAGTTTAGGCACTCCAAGCTGGAATCCTAAAGCAGACTTGAATAGTGATGATACAATAGACATATTTGACGCATTGGTCTTGGCAGGTGACTTCGGGGGGGCAGTCTAGTTAGAGCGATTGATGCTTCAATGTAACGTGACCCTTCTAAAATGTTGATGCATATATCGGCTCGCGGAACCAAATAACCTTAAATCAAGCCTCGCTAACCAAGAATACGACTGGAAGTCTGATGCCTCGATAGCTCAGCTGGTCAGAGCGATAGCCTTGTAAGCTGTAGGTCGCGGGTTCGAATCCCGCCCGAGGCTCCATTTTGCACAAGACATAAACGGTTATCCTGCATATTTGCCTTAATTACATGACAACTAATAACTTCTGGTGAGAACATCTTCGAACGGTGACAGAGGATGCGAGAATTCATCTTGTACTCGCGCCAAGGCCAGACGGACTCGAATTTCAGGAATCTTCACGATGCAGGAAGACTTGATGTGGTTCACGAGTGCATCGTCGCTTCGCTGTTCCTCTCTCATGGGCTTAGGCGAAACGTTATTTTCAACGCCACATTGAGTGGCCCGCCAACTCCACCAATTCATGTAAAGATTGACGGTCAGACGCTTTTTGATGTGCGAACAGACCAAGGAACATGGACAGGCATTTTGCGGAAAGTCCTGTCAGGCAAGACCCACCCAGGCATTTCAGTAAAGAAGGCCAGTTTTGAAGCGATTGTCAAAGAGAAGGCCGAAGGTCACGAGATATACGTCTTGGAAGAAGGAGGGAAAGGTGTGGAAACCATTGACATGGCCGATTCCCCTGTTTTTGTCCTTGGTGACCACATTGGTCTTCCCAAAACCGCCGAAGGCTTCGCATTGAGATACGGTGAGAAAGTCAGCTTGGGAAAACAGCCTTACCTGGCTGCATCATGCATTACGATCCTCAACTTTTTGATGGATAAGAACAATGTGCCGTAAACGCGTGCTACGATGACACAGTCTCTCATGAAGAACGTCGATAAAGATTCAGGCTTAACAAGCCTTTAATTTGCGATTTTCGATTAAAGCGTGATCGTTATGAGCGAACGGAAGAACAAACGGGTCTCCGAGACTGAAAACGTCAAAGAAGATTCTGAAGAGACAACTTTCTTAGTAGAACCGGCACACGTAGAAGTCGGGGCAGGATATACCGTTGCGGTCAGTCATGATGAGAATGAAAGAGAAGTGATCGATGTGAAGACCTATGGTCAAGTGGACATGTCACTGCTGAGAAACGAAATACAACGCGTTTTTCCAGACGCTGAGATTCGAAGATTCAATCAAGCAGACTCGGTGACAGTAGTTAGAACCGGCAAGAAGAAAAACAAGAGCCGAAAGAAATAGGGAAACATTCATCGCCCGAAATTTCGGTTTCAGAGACGAGACAGAAATAAGAGCAAAATGGATCGGATATAAGTATTCCCTTCGACGGTACAAAACTCAACGTGAAACATTCTATTCATGTTGGTCAAAGGCCATCGCGCGCGTAACAGCCACGATGGGGTCAGGCTTTCTCATATTCGCGATCAGCGGGTCGATCCATCAACTTCTATTTAGCGCGCGCGCTTGATAGTTGGACTGCAGATCATCTATCTGATTTCGATTATTGGCAGGGGATTAGGTGCTGCTTTGCACCTTGTTCTTTCAGAAACCTTGAAAAAGTGACGACAGGCTATCGCGACTTGAAATGTTCGTATCCTCTCGCTTCGATAGATATTCGTTTTCCATCAGTGGCAAGCACAACGCTCTTTTCAGACGTCACTTTTCCTATTTTGAACAGGCTTCCGCCCACATTCTCGACAGCTTCCTGAGCCTTTTTCCACATTCTAGGCTTCACCGTTAAAACAAGCTCATACTCTTCTCCACCATAAAGCGTCAGTTCCGCTGAATCGAGCTTGTTGGCAACTGCAAAGGTACTACACTGTTCGGCTGTAGGCAGCAAATCAATGCTAATGCCAACCCGACTTGACCTAGCGATTTCATGGAGACTCCAAGCCAAACCGTCACTTGAATCGATAGACGCGTTCACCGCTCCCGTTTCAACCAATGCCAGTCCCTCTTTGAGACGTGCAGTGGGCATGAGAACGGAATCGATTAGGGTTTTTCTGATTTTCTTGGGAGCTTTCAGATCGTTAACGAGAATTCTTAAACCTGCAGAGGTCTTTCCGAACAGACCTGTCACCGCAATTACGTCCCCGGGCTTTGCACCGCTGCGCAACATCAGCGCGTCTTTCGCAGCCAAACCGAAGAGTGAAACGGCGATTATGAGATCAGAAGCTTCGCCCGTATCTCCGCCAATTATGTAGGTGCCATATTCGTGCGCTCCGGCGTTCAAACCTGAACCGATTTCTTCAACGTCTTTCTTCGTGATGTTTCTCGGCAATCCGAGGGCAACGAGGACCGCCGCAGGTTTGACTCCTTTGGCAGCGAAGTCGCTCACGTTCATGACAACAGCCTTGCGGGCTGTTTGCCATAGGTTCATGCCTGGTGGGGCATCGGTTTTGTCTACGAGCATGTCAGTTTTTAAAACGACGAGTTTGCCTTTTTCAGTTTCGAAGGCTGACACGTCGTCGCCGAAAGGCACAGCAATCTTCGGCATAAGGTCTAGACGGCGTTGAATTATCTCGATTATCCTGCGTTCTCCAAGATTCTGAGCTTTCTTCAAGTGCGATCCAATCTTCTGGTCAGTCTGTCACCAGATTCTGTGTTCTGAGAAAATCGGAGATTTTCTTGTTTGTGGTTTTCACGAATTCCTCTTTGTAGTGGTCAGCGTAACGTCTTCCGTAGCTCTCTTTTCTGCTCACTTTTTCCATTATTTCAGGCGAAATTTCTTTTCCGGCTCGCTCAAGATCGCCGAACATGAACGTTCTCCAGTATTCTAGGACGTCTTTCAGCTCGATATCCCTGTACTTGTCGTCGCAAACGATCTTGTCATAATCCCATTTCGTTCTTGGGCGAGGCTTTCCGATTGGATATCCAATGCACAGGATGCAGATAGCAAAGCAGTGTTCAGGCAACTGCAGTATTTCTTTTGCTTTCTGTGGATGCTCTATTATCGACCCTATCATCACGCTGCCCAGACCTAGGGCTTCTGCGGCCAACGTCAAGTTTTCGAGTGACAACGCCGCGTCCAGAACGCTCATAGTGTAAGGGAGAACGCCAGTGTAATCATAGTGGACTCCGGTCAGTTCCGCGGCTTTCAGGTGGCGATGAATGTCGACGCAGACCACGATCCACAGGGGGGCTTCGTTCATGAACGCTTGATCTTCACATAGTTCGTAAACTTGGTCTCTCACTCTTTGGTCTTTCAAAATGATGAATGTTCGGGGCTGAATGTTACCTGCGGAAGGTGCTCTGATTCCCGCGGTCAGAATCTTCCTCGTGACTTCTTCTGAAATCTGCCGGTCTTTGTTAAAATGGCGGACAGAGGTTCTTTGAAGAATAGTGTCTAGCATCGCTGGGTTTTCCATAGGTACACTGTCCAACGCTACTTCCGAACATCTTAAAAATAAGGGTTCCTCTCACTAGTAAGCGCACGCGCCTCGGTAGCTCAGCTCGGTAGAGCGGCTGCCTCGTAAGCAGCAGGCCCCGGGTTCAAAGCCCGGCCGAGGCTCTCAGCTTTTTGACTTGTACTCTTGTTCTACATATGAAAAACAATGTTTATTAAATGTTAATATTACCGATATTTATCGGGAGTCTGTGAAGAATGAAAATTTCGACATTACACCTCCGTGGTGGGCCAAAACTGAAATGTCCCTACGACGGATGTGGCAAGTCATTCGAGAGGCCCACCATCCTCACAGACCCAACCACGACGCCCAGAAAAACCTTCTACGTGTGCCCACACTGCATGTCAAAATTAGACTTGCATGTTGAAGGCCTCAAAATAGTGGACATAAAAACCATGGAGTATGCCAAGGTTTTCGACTCACCTGCGAAATGCGCTCATTACTCGGGATTCGTGGATGCCATTTCATGCGACATACCTATCCCAGATGACTGTCTTGTCTGCCCCAAGATACTTCAATGTGGCATCAGAAAGCATCGGTAGATTCCTCCTTTGTGACGTCCTGATCGATGCGTTGTAACGATTCTGGCTCGCCAAACATAAATGTTGGAACGAATCCACTATTTTGAGGAAAATGTCAAACAAACCCGCCCTGATTGTGATTCTCTTTCTCTTCGTTTTTCCCCAGATTATTCTCGGCGGGAACGTAGCTCGTGCAGACACACAGTATCCGCATCTGGCGGAACGCGAATCGCAAGTCGTATCCCTCGTGAACGGGACGAATGCATACAATAGAGATCTTGAACTCGAAAGAATCGCCTTGGATCATAGCATCTCTGGGTATTCATTCAGGTCGGCGGGTTCCCCTGGTGCCAATCAAACGGCAAATTGGATCAAGAGCCAATTCGAGGCGCTCGGACTCACCGCCACTTTGGAACCTTTCGAATTCACGAACTGGTATCTGCCGAGTCAACCAACTCTTGTCCTAGACTTAGACGGCAACCCAAGCACGTTGAACGATCAAGTAGCAGTGAAGTCCTTCCAATCAGCATACTACAGTTGGCCCACTGCACAAGACGGAGCAACAGGGAAACTTGTCTTTCTGCCGTTGCCCCCAAATCTCAACCATGATAACCTCCCAAATGTCCAGATAAAAAACAATCCTCCCAATTGGACATATGTCAATGTGACTGGCAAGATCGTTATGATCGGCAGCGAAGTCAGATTGAACGCTCAGTATTCTAACAGGTTCGAAGATTTGATTAACAGACAGCCTCCGTTGGCGATCGTGTACACGTACTGGTATGATTGGATGAGCTTCTCGCCGCCAGGGTACTCATCCATGGGGGGAATCAGTAGATGGGATCAACGTCTGCCGGTTGGCTGGATTGACTATCAGGACGGTTTGTGGATTCGCGGCGCGATAAACTCGAACACTTCGGCAACGGTGAAGATCCCTGGGATAATTGAGAATGGAACAAACTATAACGTTGTTGCAAAGCTAGAAGGTGCAACTGACCCGGGAAGAAGCGTAGTGATCTCTGGACACTACGACACTGTGGTGGACGCCGGTTTCTGCGATAACGGTGCGGGCACCGCAGGAATGTTGGAACTGGCCAGAGTGTTTACTGAAGCTGATCGAAATGGCATTTACACGCCTGCGCAGACACTTGTTTTCATCGCCTTCACGGGCGAAGAACTGGGCCTTGTGGGGTCGATAGAATACGTAAAGCAGCACAAGTCAGAAATAGGGAATATAAGCGCGGTGATCAATCTTGACTGCATCGGTCAAGGCACCCTTGAGGTGTCGGAGACACTGCGGGATGATAAAGGGCTGAAGATCGACGAGATCGTTTTGAACGCAGCTGAAGACTTGGGCGTGAATGCTGATTCCTCAGAAGCCGGAGGATCTGATCAAGAGACTTTCCAAAACCCGTTGAGTGCCGCATCCTACATGAAGACTTATTGGAAGATTGACCCGGGCATAGATGATTCTGCTAGGGTGAAATCTGCAACGATGCTTTGTTCGTCACCGCTTTTCCCCAGCGACTACTGGAGTCTGGGAACTCCCGGATGGGCGCACACGGCCTATGACAATTCAACATCGACAGAGACACTTGGCTGGGTCAGTTCCGAAGTGCTTGGGGCACACATCAGCATTGCAGCTATCTCGGTCATGAGGGCGCTGGACGTGCTGTACAGCCCATTATCCTTTCAAGTTTCAGTGGGCACAGGAATAGGCGTCTTGGTGTTCGTCGTGATAGTTCTCGTTGAGCGCAGGCGAGTGGTGAAGTTCGTGAAAAAAGCACACACGGAGATTGATAATTACATGGAACCAAGAGAAGTCTTGTTCTCCCTCGGTTTGACGGCTTTTCTGCTTTTCTCTTCTTTTGCTTCAAGCGCAACGATCGGAAGAATAGAGACAACGGTACGAGGGATTCCTACGATTACGAATGAGAGGCGTTTTGGCTTTCCTTTCGAGATGATGACGTTGCCTCTGGGTTCTCCAGGTGCGGAAACCACATCGACGTTGCCCACCTTGCTATGGGTGGGGCTCCTCCTGAATATTGCGTTGTTCTTCTTGACTTCATACGGCGTTGTCTATTTGGCAGCAAAACTATGGCACACCTACATGGCCAGAAGAATTATGGCAACCAAGTCATCCTAGAAAAATAGCTTTCAAGTGATTCTGCACCGAGCTAATGTCAAGATGAAAAAATTCTGGAAACAGCGTGGAAATCTTCGTTTGGCGTAGAAAGCAGGAAAAGTCTTGATGGCAAGTGCAAAATCATTAATAGGTTGAGGAAGGTTGTAGACTCTGAAAAAGGGGCTGTCGGCTAGTTTGGTCTAGGCTTGGAGAGCTTCGCAACGGTTTATTTTCATTTTCTGTCATCTCAGTTCCTCCGATGGCAATAATATGGCTGAATCAGGCTTAAAAGGCTTTCAGTACCATTGAAGATTTATCCGAAAATGATATCTTGCCGAGTACTATTAGGATATGGGGAAAGGATTTTGCGAGTCGTGATTTCATCTTTGATCCTTACTCTGTTGATTCTCGGTTCATTGGTCTCAGTGTCTTTGCCATTTTCATCGGCTGGAAATTCGCAGAGCATATTATTTGGCACGATAATTCTGGAAATTATAGATGTCGATGTAAGTCAGAACACAACCCACGCTGGTGCTGTCATAGACGTAGTCACCACAGTAAATGCAAGTTGGGATGTGTTTGACTTCAGCGCCTTCCATGTTGAAACTTACTATGACAGTCAGTTGATTGATTCACGCGTGTTCTACGTCCTGGAAACGGGACAAGGTATATTCAGTTTCACTTCTGTTTGGAACACAACAGGTGTTGAGCCGGGCTTGTATGCTATTTCTGCTATAGCCTACGGTTCAAACATTGACGCTTACGTTGACGGATCCGTTCAGATTCTCCCACCGCCAAGAACATGGATTGTCGATGATGATGGTCCAGCGGACTTCAGCACGATTCAAGAAGCCATCAATGCTGCAGACGATGGAGACACAGTCTTTGTCAGAAATGGAACATACTATGAACATATCGTCATAAACAAAACCATATCGCTTATTGGAGAAAACCCCGAAGACACAATAATTGATGCTGAGCATATTGGAACGGTGGTTCTGATCAGTGGAGCTAACTATGTTACGATTAGTGGTTTTGCCATACGAAACAGCGGAGTCGAATACTACGCAGGAATCTACCTGAGCCAATTAAATCATTGCTGCATAATACGTAATGACATAGCCGACAACCTGGTTGGCATCTTGCTGTACGGTTCCTCGAATAACAAAATTGCTGAAAACAACCTGAAAAGAAATAGCGGAAACGGTATCAGTCTGACATCATCATCTAACAACACGATTGTTCACAACAATATCGTCAATAACACAAATCAAGTCTACATCTACGAATCTACTGACAATAGGTGGGATGATGACTACCCTTCTGGGGGCAACTACTGGAGCGACTACAACGGAAGTGATTTGTATCTAGGTCCAGCTCAAGATCAGCTTGGCACTGACGAAATTGGAGATACCCCCTATTACATAGATGAGAATAACACCGACCATTATCCATTGATGAACCCTTGGACTCCACCAGATGCAGCCGCTTTGAACATTTTATCGTCTAAAACAATTGTTGGAGAAGGATTCTCTACGAACGTAACCGTGTTTCTTGAAAATCAGGGCAGCAAAATCGAAGAGCTCAACTCAACATTCCATGCCAATGAAACTTTCATCGGGTATCAGACATTCATGCTCAGAAGTAACAATTCAATCATCTATTCCAGCGAGTGGGACCTTGCCAGTCTGGCAAAAGGCAACTATAGCTTGAGCGTTCGCATATTTTCGCTGGAGGGTGAAACCGATCTGAATGACAATTCTCTGAGCGGCAATTGGGTCTTCATCAGTATTCCAGGAGACCTCAATGGCGACAAGACTGTTGACATTTATGATGCTATATTGCTCGTAGGTTGCTTCAACGCTGTCCCCTATTCACCTCACTGGAATCCTAATAGAGACATCAACAATGATGGAATCATCGACCTTTTTGATGCGTTGATTCTTGCAGCAAACTATGGAAAATCATGGACATAATACTTCGGTCTACAATACGTATTTTCTGTAATAGTATATGAGGAAGAGCAAAGCAGAGCTTCTTCTATTTCTGGGTTCTAAAAAAGCTTCGAAGATGTATTTCTAAAACAGGGAAAATCCCCTATAGAATAGTATATGGGAAAAACCCTGTTTTGACACTTTCAGCTATCGAAGATTTCTCCACAAGTCATAAGAATAGCGAAAACAGTTCTTAGTAGGGATACTGTACGGTTCAATTCAGGCTAGTATTGCTCTGTTCAATTGTCCTCTGTTTTTCGATTATTCCATTAAACAAAATTTGTTTTGCACAGGAGGCAGGAACCATTTTCATTAGAGCTGATGGAAGCATAGATCCACCAACAGCACCGATTTCAACCATTAATAGTATCACTTTCACTTTTACTAGTGATATCTTCAACAATTCGATTGTGATCGAAAGGGACAACATTGTCGTTGACGGAGTAGGCTTCACGCTTCAAGGAGAATCTGCTGCTGGATCTAATGGAATAGACCTGACTAGAAGAACCAACGTGACAATCGAAAACATTGTCATCTCATGTGCTCGTGGCATCTCTCTTGCGGATTCTTCAGGCAACAGTATTTCAGGAAACAGCATAGCACCAAACTATGGGAACGGCATTTATCTCTCTAATTCTTCAGGCAACAGCATTTCAGGAAACAATATAACTGCAAACTACGGGTCGGGCATCTTCCTTGAATATTATTCAAGCAACAACACCATTTCTGAAAACAATATAGCAAACAACACGTTTATCGGCATCAAAATCATGCCCAACTCCAACGATAATAAAATATACCATAACAATTTCATGAACAACACCATCAATGCTTCTGCTTCAGGCATTAACGTGTGGGATGATGGGAGCAAGGGTAACTATTGGAGCGACTATTCGCTGAAATATCCCAATGCAATTGAAATAGACGATTCAGGCGTCTGGAACATACCTTACACAATCAGCCCTAGCGATGCTGACCATTACCCACTCATATCACAATATGTAATCCCAGAGTTTCCAACATTCCTCGTTCTACCACTGTTCATGATAGCCACACTCCTGGCGATAGCAATCTACAAGCGAAGAATTCTGACCAGAGCGCGCGCAAGAGCCCTGTAGAGCCCTTAAGTGCAATTTCAGAACAAAAAGGAAGAAATGAGAATCTGACTACTTGCGTTTTCTGAACAGCTTCACTCCATCGACATCAGTCACATAGTCAAAGCCCTGCTCAATGAGCTTCGCTGCTTCATCAACAGTTTTTGCAGTTGTGCAAATGTAATCTCCCGAGTAGTCAGACAAACCCTCAGCCAGATGAATGTATATCAAAGTATTCTCTAATCTTCGATGTCCCAATAGATATTTCACGCGAAAGATGTCTCTTGTCCTGATGTAATTCATCGTTGCAAACCAATGTCTCAAGTCATACAATCTGATTTTCAAAAGCTCATAGTCATGGGATTTTTCATAAGCTCTTTGCCTGTATGCGCGCCAGTTTTCTTTGATTTTCGCTGCTGAACCAAACAAGCGTTTGTTTACACCATCAACTTTCTTTCTACAAACATAATCCCTCAGAATATCCCTAATCCGAGGGGGAATCTGAATTGTGCGTTGATCCCCAAGCTTGCTTGTTGGAACATTGATGCGTCCATTTTCTAAATCTACATTTCTGAGCGTCAGCTTCGCAATCTCATCTGGTCTCAATCCGTATTTGCTCAAACTGAACGCAGTTTTGTAGACCCAACCGCAGCAGCTTATGATGTTATCAATTCTCTCTTCAGTGGGAACATTGATGATAAACTGCTCAGTCTTGAGTTTCTTCGGCTTTTCATAGTTGATTTCATTGGCTTCACAGAAGCGGTCATAAGCTTCAAACAGCTTGTTTTTGTAAGTGTTCTTGACGTTCATAGAATAGATGAATCTTTCAACTTCATCTGGAACTCTCAGAGATACTTGCTTACTTAAACATGCGAGTCTTCTCCAGATTGCTTTCTGATTCGACTTGCTCAGATGCTGAAGCTTGGCTATGGTCTTCACGATGAGGGGAAAATCATTAATAGACTGACGGGAGTCTAGACTCTGCAAAAGGGGCTGTCGGCTAGTTTGGTCTAGGCTTGGAGACTTGGGCTCTCTAGACCCCGGTTCAAATCCGGGCAGCCCCACCTCTCAAACTTTTTATCACTCCCAAGCCTCCACGTACCGTGACGGAAACTAAACAAGAAACCAACGAGAGATCCATCTCCAACCCCGCGTTTACATGAGACAGGGAAGAGGGGCAGGGTGTTATCCGTCAAAAAACAACAACCAGCTACGCGAGACGACATTGATCATGTTATCGCGGGCAACCTGTTTCCCCAGTAACCTAACACTTGACTTCATCGCCCGAGCAACACGCTCCTCTATGTCAAGCTCTCTCCGTAAGGGGATATTAGGCCCGCGCCCACCGTGTCCCACGCTTGGGTAAACCCTCCCTCATCGGAAACGGCAAGCGGTCGAAGCTTGCCACCTCGGTCGGGTCCGTCTGCGTGAATATATCCGGCAGGATCATCGAAGGCTCAAACGCTTCAAACGCGTCATCGCCAAACCATCACTGAGCCACAAAGCGAAATTAAACTTTCCTATCTACTGCTCACTAGTCTGCTCTTAACCCTGGCAACCTTGCTCATATCCAACTCAAAAGCGGCAACAGGGTTCCCCAGCCCCCACGCTTGCAACACTTTAGGATGAACCTCACCGATCAAACCCACCGCCACACCACCAACAACCACTGCACCCACCCTGCCTTCAATGAAAGTAGCGTGCTTCGTCTCTTGAATCTGCCAATGCAAACCAAGGTTTGTCAACACTGCGTCCAAAATCGCCTTGACCTCAGTGAAACCGGCTTTGACATCGGAAACAGCAGCCGCAAGAGTATCAACATCTCGCGTCATCGTCTCAGCGCTATCGTCCAAAATCGTCACCGCACCCAACTCAAAAATCTTCTGCGGATACTCAACGTGCAAGTTGCAGCTGAAAAACTCCATTAAACTCGGCAGAAGCCAACTCCTAAGACACGTTAAAGTCTCAACCTTCGGGTTAGCCAACTCAACAACCTTCCCCCGCTTCAAATTCATCCTCGTAAACAGGTTATCAGGGTTCGTCAAATCGTAGGTAAGCACTTCCTGAAAACCCAGCCCGACCATCAGTTCCCTCGCAACGTCGAGAAAACCCTGCTCTGGTCTGGCTCCACCAATGGTGGGCAACTTGCGCCAAAACGGCTTCAGATTATTGTACCCGTAGGCTATTGCCACGTCCTCGACCAGATCAACCTGATGCATGATGTCAACGCGGTAACATGGAACCTTCAGTGCGACCGCGTCCTTCCCGAGCTTCTCAACCCCGTACCCAGCTTTCTCAAGCAAACCAGCAATCTGCCTCGCCGACAGGTCAAGATCCAGCATTCTGTTCGCATACGCCACGTTCAAAACCGCACAGCCTGCATCAAAACTCGGAGTCGCCTCTTCCTTGTCATCCGCCTCATAATGGACCAAAGCAGAATGAGCCTTACCACCCCGATCAACCAAAGACAGAGTCACAATCTTCAGCGTGTTAAGCACCGTCTCATGAACCGTGCCTGTGACCTCAACCAAGACATTCCTCGTATCTTCTGTCACCCTGCCCAGGTCATTCGAGTTAATGATCGGCGGAAACGACAACACTTTTCGCCCACTATCGAACAGTATCGGATAAACAGGGTGACCACTCACGATCGACCCGTACTCCACGCCCTTCGGATGCTCCCGCAGAATCTCCCTTAGACTCAAGCTCTTGTCAAACCCTAAAGGGACAAAACTGACTTCATCCGGCTTGGCAACGGTATAGCTAAACGGCTGCTTAATCAAATCAAAATCGTAGAGCCCGATAGAAGCCCGCCGCCTATTCCTCCCGTAAGTGTGGTCCAACTTGTCCTGCGACTGCATGATGTCGCGGATGACCGCATCTGTCAGGTTCAGATTCTTGATTACGGAACAGGCGATGAACGGCCTTATCCGCTTCAGCCTACCATCGACGTGGACTTCGGCCAACACGTTGCCGACAGTGTACTTCCTCAAACCCTTCTCTAAACCCAAAAACCCTCGGAGGCAACGCACTAAGCCTTCAACATTCCAAAGATCCGCCCTGTTCGTATCCTTGATCTCAACGTTCATCAAACCCGTCTTCTCATCAATTGACTTCGTCTCACCCTTCGCGAAGGCCAACACCTCATTCACTCTATCCGTGTCCGTCTCCAACTCAACGCCTAGCAGCTTCACAAACTCCGCAAAATCCACTTCAATCGTCGGCAAACTAGACAACCTCCTTAGTCCTCAACCACTGCAGATCCTTCGAAAACAAATAGCGAATGTCATCAACTCCCGCCTTCATCATGAACAACCTGTCGACCCCCAAGCCCCAAGCAATAACAGGAACCTCAATCCCCAACGGCAACGTCACCTCGGGCCTGAAAATCCCCGATCCACCGAACTCAATCCAGCCCACGCCTTTCATGTAAGCGCTGAGCTCCACGCTCGGCTCGGTGAACGGATAATAATCTGGCTTCAGACGAACCTTCTCAGCCCCTGCAAACTCGGTCGCGAAAGTCATCAAAATCCCCAGCAAATCCCGAAGGTTCAGACTCTCATCAACAACTATCCCCTCAACTTGGTTAAACTCAGTGAGATGCGTCTGATCCAAAACATCCGGCCTGAAACACCGCGCAATCGAAAAGTACCTGCCAGGAACCTGCAGACTCTTGCTCACGAGCGTGCGAGCACTCAGACAAGTCCCGTGGCTACGCAAAACCAAACGCTTGGCCTCTTCAGTAGAGTATCTGTACTTCCAGCCGGTCGAACTTGTTTTCCAACCGTTCTCGTGGGTAAGCTTAACGTTTTCAAGCACTCGCTTCGAAACACTAACCCGACCGTGCTTCGGAGATTTGGCAAAGTAAATATCCATTATCTCCCGAGCAGGATGATCCTGCGGTGTGTAAAGGGCATCGAAATTAAAGAAGGAAGTCTCGACATTGGTTCCCGTCATCTCCTTGAACCCAAGATTGATCAGCTTCTCCTTCACGCCGTCCAGAAATCGCAGGTACGGATGCTTCTTCCCAGCCCACGCCTTCGCCACGGGCGCCTCAATGTTATACTTCTGAAGTTTTACTCCTCGCCACTTTCCACTCACTATCAGATCTGGCGTCAACTGTGTCACCTCAACCGCCGCCTTCTTCTCCTTCTTCAAGGCTCCTCGCCCCAAATCGGTGATCTCGATTTCCCATCGAGTCTTCTCTTCAACGTCAAGCAGCTTCCTTCCCTTCAACACTCGAAAAGCGTCCTGAACCTCTGAACTCAAAGAAGAAACCGTCGTTTCTTTTCTTTCAGCAAGAACCCTTACAAGCTTCTCATCATCCCCGACTTCACGCTTTTCCCGCAGTTGAAGAATACCTTTCTTTGAATCAAGAACCACCCATTTCTTCTTCTGAACCCAGCCTAACGCAATAGGCACGGTCTGTTTCCCAATCCTCGCTTCTTTGACCACTCTCTCAATTGATCCACTGCCGCCGAGTCGTTCCAGCGCGGAAACCATCTGCCTCTCAGGCAAACCATCTTTCGCGTATGCCTGACCTTCCGCGTTCAACTTCAAAACCGTCTCCTTTTCCTCGTTGATCGCGACAAGATTCTTTTCCTTCAGCGTCAACGCGGAACGCATGACTGCAGAATCCGAAAGCCCGCTTTCTTTTACCAAACGCTCAGCAGTTGCCTTCCCACCGAGGCGCGACAACGTCGTAAGCGTCTTAAGCTCATACAGCCTCAGATCAACCATCACTTTTTCCCTTCTAACAAGACATGAACAGGAATCGCTAAACTAATTGTCCAAATCATAATAAAAGCATGCGTGCCTCCAGCTGAATTTTGTCTAAAAGAAACCAGTGCCTTCAAACAAATTGGCAGGGCATCACACAGTCACGACAGTAAAAATCAACTGAACCATATTTATATCTTATTCCTTCATGGTTTCTAGCGTAGACCGTTTCATATTACCCATCCGAGCCTTTTTGTACATTGAACGCCACTGAAGTCTTGGTTGCTCTGTCCCAAGGTAATCTTATTCACAGACAGCTAATTCTTCTGCGCGTCCGAAAGTTTCCTCACTTTTCACCTACGCTTCAGGCTCTCACGAATATCACGTATTTTCTTCAGAATCTTCTGCTTCTCCTCAGCATTCAACTCCAGACCCAAGGCCTGTTTCCTAATATCCTTGATTCGTTCTGCCACAGAAGACGGCATAGGCGCGGTAGACTCCAGTTCCTCACTATCTTCTTCTTCCTTGCCTTCTGACTCTTCGATGTTTTCCGGCTTACCCCTCCGACCATCGCGCTTTGCCGTGAGAGTCTTCCGAATCTTTTTTCGCAACCGCGGGTCGGAAACTTCCCTCAAAACAAACAACAGCATCGCGTCCACAGAAACCTCCCTGCCCTCCGAATACACCCAGCGCCGTCCACCCTTATACCAACTCAACAGAACTTGAGCATAGTCATCCAGACTCTCAACCCTCACTCTCACCGCACCGCGAAGCAAACGCAAAACACTCAACGCCGAACCATCCTCCACGACAACTTTCAGAAACCCCTCAATCGGCCCACTCGGCCGCAGCCCCTCTCGAGCGCAAACACCTTTGTACTCTTCCCAAACCTCAACATCGACCCGAACACCCGTCTGCCTCTTCATCACCTGACACCAAACAACATTACCAAAAACGTTACCAATTAACCCTAGGGGGCCCCCCAAAACACCCGCAAAATCACCATCACAAGCAACGTTTAATACACTTTCAACATAAAATATACAGCCATCATCAAGGCGGCAACAACAAAAATGACCGACAACGAAAAAAACGAAATGATCGTCACCCCATGGGAAGTCAAAGGCAAAGTCAACTACGAACGACTAATAAAAGAATTCGGAACCCAACCACTAACCGAACAAATCCGCCAAAGACTCGCCAAATACATGAACGGCGAACACCTACAACTACGAAGACAACTATTCTTCAGCCACCGCGACCTAGACACCATCCTAGACCTATACGAAAAAGGCATCAAATTCGTACTCTACACCGGCCGAGGCCCCTCAGGCCCCGTCCACATAGGACACCTAGTCCCCTGGATATTCACCAAACACCTACAAGACGCCTTCAACACAAGACTCTACTTCCAAATGACCGACGACGAAAAATTCGTAATCGACGACGACCGAAATCTCCCCGACACGATAAGACTAGGCCACGAAAACGCCCTCGACATAATCGCACTCGGCTTCAAACCCGAAAACACCTACATCATCTACGACGTCCAAGACATCGACCTACTCTACGACATCGCCCTAGAAGTCGCAAAACGCATAACCTACTCAACCGCAAGATCCACCTTCGGCTTCCAAGACAGCACAAACCTCGGATGGATATTCTACCCAGCCATCCAAGCCGCCCCATGCTTCATACACAAAAAACTCACAGGCGAAAACGTCCCCTGCCTAATCCCCGCCGCCATAGACCAAGACCCATTCTGGAGAATCACCCGAGACATCGCCCAAAAACTCGGATACTACAAACCCGCCCAAATCCACAACCGCTTCCTACCAGGCCTCGGAGTCGGCGGAAAAATGAACGCCCACGAACCCGAAACCGCCATATTCACAACAGACCCGTCTGAACTCGTAAAACAAAAAATATGGAAAGCCTTCACAGGCGGCAAAGGAACAGTGGCAGAACAGAAAAAAGAAGGCGCCGACCCAGAAATCTGCACCATCTTCCAATACTTCACATACCTGTTCGAACCAGACGACAAGAAACTCTCAGACAGGAACACACGATGCAGAGCAGGCCAAACACTGTGCGGCGACTGCAAACGCGAACTGACCGAACGAGTCAACAAATTCCTTGCAGAACATCAAAAGAAACGGGAAAAAGCAAAAGACGTTCTGGAAAAATTCCACATCAAAAGATAAAGACCAGCAAAAGTAAAATTGCGTCTCACCTTAAAAGGGAAGCGTGACGCTGATGAACGAGACGGACAAACAAGCCTTAGAAAAACTTCGATTATCAGGCAAAATCCTCCGCGACACACGCGAAGAAATCAAGAGCTTCGTCCACGAAGGCACACCTATCTATGACATCTGCGAGAAAGCCGAAGAACTGATAAAAAAGAAAGGAGCCAAACCAGCGTTCCCCTGCAACGTTTCAGTCAACGAAATAGCCGCCCATTACACTTCACCCCCAGGCGACAAAACAGTAATCCCCGATAACTCCGTCGTCAAAGTCGACATCGGCGCTCACGTTGACGGCTACCTCACCGACACTGCAGTCACGGTTTGTTTCGACCCCGACAGCAATGATCTCGTCGCAACCGCCGAGCGCGCCCTGAAGGCGGCCGTAGAGAGCATACGAGCTGGAATGTCCACTTCAAAACTTGGCTCGATAATCGAAACAACAATCAGGTCACTCGGCTTCAAACCGATCTCCAACCTCACGGGCCATCAGGTCGGACGTTACATAGTTCACACGGGCACGTCCTTACCAAACGTTCCTCAGCTCTTTTCCTCAAAGATCAAACAAGGAGGAGTGTACGCCATAGAACCTTTCGTCACCGTATCGAAAGCCGCGGGACGAGTTGAGAACGGGAAAGAGGTCACGATTTTTCGTTTCATCAAATCTCGGTCGACAGCGAACCCACACGCAAAGAAGCTTCTGAAGCATATCGAAGAAAACTTCCGAACGTTGCCCTTTGCGGAACGGTGGCTCCAGAACGTTGTGCCGGCAGAGTATTACAGAGAAGCATTCCGTGAACTGTTGAAATCAAAGGCGCTGATGCAGTATCCCGTCTTTGTTGAAGCCAGCGGAAAAACTGTCGCCCAGGCAGAACACACCGTTCTGATTGTTGAAGATGG
>Ga0315291_10004612_pt1 | contig 17497 bp, 19 predicted proteins | sample YL17G12_20_MG_FD_203070 | JGI IMG/M metagenome (GOLD analysis project Ga0315291, IMG submission 203070) | Sediment microbial communities from Yellowstone Lake, YNP, Wyoming, USA - YL17G12_20 | ecosystem: Environmental > Aquatic > Freshwater > Lake > Sediment | place: USA: Wyoming | collected...
CAGCGAAGAAGGCGGCACCGGCAGCGAAGAAGGCGGCACCGGCAGCGAAGAAGGCCGAGAAAGAGAAGCACGTCAGCGGGGCCAAGACCATCGTCCAGATCCTTTGCAAGTCTCCGAAGCTTGACGCCAGTGAGGTGGGGGCGAAGGTCGAGGAAGCTGGGATCGACGTGAGCGAAACCCATGTGAAAACTATCTACAGCTTCACCAAGCTGGTGCTTGGCGTGCTGGCAGAACAGGGCAAGCTCTGAGATGGACGAGCAGACCAAGGACCGAGAGACAGGGGAGTACCTTGTCTCTCGCATGCTGCAGGTCTGCTGCCACGAAGACCCGACGCGGGAGGGGTTACTGGAGACCCCAGCCCGCGTCACTCGGGCGTGGCAGCATTGGACGAAAGGGTACGATGAAGATCCCAAGTCCATCCTCACCGCATTCAAGGACGGGTCAGAAAACTACGATGAGATGATTGTGGTTTCCGGCCTTCCAGTATGGTCAGTTTGCGTGGTTGGATCAACGTTTGTTGAAACACCCCGCGGGCGCATACCAATCCAAGACCTCAAGCACGGGGATTGGATTTACACAGTGAATCCCAAGACGATGGGACTGAGTTTGGTTCGTTGCCAGCACCCCAGAATCACAGGACGCAAGGCTAAGCTGGTTCGGGTTCTGTCAGACAATGACACCGTAATCTGCACCCCCAACCACGAGTTCTTGACCACTGAAGGAAAATGGGTTGAAGCACAGCACCTTTACTCGGGCACGCGTATCTGCTCCCTGTACCGAGGCCACACAGGGGTGGGCAACACGGGTGGGACGTATACCACTCTCATGGCTTCCAGGTATACGAGACACGGCGGGGGGCTGCTTCTAGAAGGTCAGTCGAGAAGCATGCCTGAGCACCGCTTTGTCTTGTCTCAGATGGGGGAGCCGCTTGCCCATGAAAGGATGCTCATCGTCCATCATGAAGACGGGGTTACCTGGAACAACCTGCCCGAGAACTTGTCTGCAAAGTCAGTCTCCGAGCACAACCGAGCCCACGCCAGGACGACAGCGTTTGTTCATAGTGCAGTGCGAAAGGCTGCCGCCGCAGCGTCCTCTGGCCGACCTGAAGTTAGGGCAAAGCGTGCAGAGTCCGTCAAAGCAGCTTGGGCAAGCATGACTGACGAAGAACACCGGAAACGGTGCGAGGCGATGAAGCAAGGCACTGCTCGCTCTACCCGCAACCACGTGATCCTCGGCGTTGACTCTGTAGAACGGACAGAGGATGTCTGGTGCATGACCGTGCCAAAGACGCACACCTTCTTTGCCAACGGAATGGCTGTGCACAATTGCGAACACCACCTAGCCACCTTTTTCGGAGAGGCACACATCGGCTACGTCCCCGACAAGCGCATCGTCGGATTGTCAAAACTCGGGAGGCTGGTGGATTGTTTTGCTCGCCGTCTTCAAGTCCAAGAACGCCTCACCGTCCAGATCGCTGACGCCATTCAAGAACACCTAGCACCTAGGGGTGTCGGAGTCATCCTTCGCTGTCGTCATCTGTGCATGGAATCACGAGGGATCCAAGCCTCGGGCACCATCACTATCACGAGTGCACTGTTGGGTGGACTCAAGACGGATGCGCACGCTCGCAATGAGTTCCTGGCCCTCAAGACATACACCAAAGGAATCATCTGATGACCAACGACATAGCATACCTCACCGCCATTCGAGTGCAAGCGCAGTTCCGAGCACAACACAGGTGGAAGGAGTGCCCCATCGACGAGGTTGCGTACCTGCGCAATTGGCACCGACACTGCTTCCATGTCGCTATGCAAGTGTGGGTGGCGCATGGGGACAGGGAAAAGGAGTTCTTCGTGTGCCAGCGCCAGCTCCGAGAGTTCTTGCAAGGGCATTGGGAAGGGGGGCAATGGGACAAGTCTTGCGAGATGTTTGCGGAAGACCTCTTGCGACACTTTGCACTAGGCTTGGGGTGGGAGGTGCAGATGATTGAGGTGAGTGAGGACGGGGAAAACGCGGCCCTGGTATTTCCCGTCAGTGCAAGAATACCTGCGCCCCAAATGCTATTTCCCTCAACGGACGCAGGATAGATGATGAGCACGGCGCCTAGCAAAGAAAACCCTTCCCCCTCCCCACCCACCGAGTCGCACGAAGAGGCTACTGCGCAACCCCCAACCGCCTGCGTAGGAATTGAGACTGCGAACAGTTCCGCGCGTGGCTTCCTCACGCTGTTCCTCACTGGTCGCATGTCTCGTCAACAAATCGTTGACTACATTGACACCGCACAAGAAGACAGCCACGTCCTGCAATACCCGATACACCTTTCGCACCTGCACTTTGGTGGGGAGGGATCGTTCAATGGAGAGCAATCGACGCTCTGGATCAACAACCTCAAGCACTTTCTCCGCGAGGGGTTCTGGTGCACACTTGAGGTACGCCCCGCACACCTTTCTCTGATCTATAAGACGGGGCTGTGCAGGCAGTCAAGATTTATCCTGCTCGTCTCTCTTCCCCTACTCCATGTGCGAGAGTTAGGATACAATGCGGTGCTTCAAATCGAAGGAAACACGGCAGCGTGGTCTATACCCTTCGCAGAGCTCCTACAACAACGCGGTCTTGCCAACGCCACGTTGACGGAGCGGTTCCCAATCAAAGGCGTAAACCATGAAGCCTAAGATCCGCAAACCTATAGGTCACCCTCTCTGGCCTCTTGCCATAGACAGTGGGGCACACTCGCTGTATACCAGGTATGGTGCACCCCGCACTGAAGATGGGGCGCAGGTCAGGGGGGAGGGAATCACACAGAAAGTGAAGTCCGACTACCTCAACCTCCCTCTCTTTCATCACTACCTTGAGGACTACTTAGAGTTTTTGCGAGCACACGGGAAGGACATGGTGTTCTCGGTGTCTCTTGACGTAGTGATGAACCCAGAGGCGAGTTGGGACATCTACCAGGAGATGACAAGACAGAAAGTGAACGTAGTTCCAGTCTACCACTTCGGAGAAGACATCAAGTGGTTGAAAAAGTACATGGCTGTGACAGACTACATTGGGATCGGGGGGTTGGTGAATATCGGGGACAAGGAACAGTCCACGCGTTTTCGCAACCGGACATGGAAAGCAATCTGTGACATCAAGGGAAGGCCTTTGGTAAAGGTGCACGGGTTCGGCATCACAAGCTTCAACACCATCTCTGACCATCCCTACTTCAGCATCGACAGCACAGCAGCGTTCACGTGGAGCAGGTACGGAGGCATAGCAATGCCTAAGAAAAGGGCCAAGGTGGGGTTCGAGTTCGACGCCATCCCCGTCCTTACACCTGTCACTACGCGGCGCTCGAAGGATCGAAGGCATCAAGGTCATCAGATGCCTGACGGTCTCGAAGAAAAAGCACTTCACGAGTACCTGGAACTGATCGGGGTGAAGAAAGAAGACGTAAAGGATGACTACGGTGCGCGTGACATCGTGAACCTGTTCTTTATGAACCGCTTCATGCGCAGCGTCTCGGAGAAGCACTCGCAGAGAATGGGGATTCCACACACCACCACTTATTACGCGTCCGGAAATTTCGCGTCCACCGTTGATGTAGGACTTCGTACCGTCGCCTACCTTGATAAGATAAAGGAGACGGCCAACCTTGCGTACCTCGGCACGTTTGACAAACCCAGACCTTTATCCATGATGCTCAAAGCGTGGCAAGGCATACAGATCACAACGAAAAGGCCCAGCCTATGACCACCATCAGCACTGCACACTTTCTCACCACTCTCAAACTAGGCAAGGGGGCGGCGGAGTCTACTTCCGTCTACCCGATCTTCAACCACTTCTGCTTTTGTGAGACCTACGTCTACACCTACAACGACATCTGGGCGGTGTTGGTATGGATAGACACCCCACTGCGCGTGGCGTTGCGAGCGGACATCTTGCTTGGCGTGTTACCAACGCTCGAAGAAGAGGTGGAATTCAAACTAGGCAAGGACGTGGTCCGGCTCACGAGTGGTACCGTGAAGCTCTCGCTCGCGTCGCTGCCCGAGGAGGCGATGCTCTTTGACCCACCTGAAGTAACCTCCTGGCCGATGAAGGTCAAACTGACAGAAGCGATCATGGCAGGACTTGCTCGGTGCGTTCAAACAGTGAGCGCTGACAGCCACCACCGTGAATTTACAGGCATTGCCTTCGTGGCGGAGAAAAACAAGCTCACCCTCTACAGCAGTGACGACACACGGATCAGCAGGTTCGAGGCTGGGGAGTGTGCGGGGAATGGGGAATGGCTCGTGCCCGTGCGTGGGTGCTCACAATTGTTGGAGCTATGGAACGGATTGAAAGAGACAGGCACTGAACTCGAAGCATACCTCTTCTTCAACGAGAAGTGGGCTACGATGGAGACGGAAAAGGCACGGGTCTACTGCAAGCTCATGCCTGAAGCCCCTCCCGATTACCGCGCGACCATAAAACGCATTGCACCTAAAAATGCACTGTGGAGCACGGTTCCTGCAGAGCTTATCAAGGCAGCGGCGCGCGCAGAGGTATTGGTGGCAAAGGACTTGGGTGCGGGCTTGTGCTTGACGTTGGAAGATGAGGTGCTGGACGCTCGCTTGCAAGAAGGGAGTAGGGTCAGCTACGGAAAGTTTGAAGAGCAATTCCCCATGCCCGGGGTAAAGGGAAAGATCAAACTGGTCATAGAGATTGTCCGCCTCAACCAGAGCTTGCAGGGGGCGAAGGAAATCATGCTCAGTGCACAGTGCTTGGGCCTTACGGTCGGGGACTACACGTGTTGGATCTCGCCATTCGCTGACCAAGCGGCGGAGTAAGGCAATGGGGTTCTTCTTCACTAGAAATCCCGTCCCTGCGAAGACGGCAAAAGAAGCAACCAGGTCTAAGTCAACAAGTGAGAAAAAAGAAACCGTCCAAGTTGGTCAGGATAAGGTTGTCCTCCCCATTCGTGTCCTAGGTAAGGAGCAAGGTGGGTGCGCTAGGTGCCCTCTCAACAGCCACGAGAAAGACTTGCAGCATCCCAAGATGCTACCCACTGGGAGCGCCGACCCGTTGATCTACGTCTTGGGGGAGGCACCAGGACGACAAGAGGACGAGGAAGGGGAGCAGTTCATAGGGCGCAGCGGCGAGTTGATCCGTGACTACATCCCAAAAGAGTTGGACAGCCATATTCGCTGGAACAACACTGTCAACTGCCGCCCGCCTGACAACCGCACCCCCACGAGAGAGGAGATGGTCTGCTGCTCACAGCGGCAAGTCACCGACATTGAGCGCACCAAGCCCTTGGTAATCATGGGCTTCGGCAACGTACCCTTGCAGTGGGCGACGAACGAGACGGGGATCACGGATTGGCGCGGCACCTTCGTCCCCGTCCGCATCGGTACACACGTCTGCTGGTATGCGCCGATGTGGCACCCAGCGTACATCCTGCGCGCGAAGAACGACCGGAAGATGGGGGAGGCGTTCTTCGAGACATACAAGAGGGACCTGAAGCGAGTCTTCGACAAGTTGCCGACATTGGAAGAACCGTTCGTCCCCCAAGGCGACGAGCTGGAGTCTGGCATCACGCTTGAGCTGAGCTACGACCTCGACACCGTGCACGATACCCTTTCACAGCTAGAGGGGCACCAGTCAATAGACATCGAAACCAACGGCATACGTCCGTACGAGAAGGCATCGAAGATCCTGAGCATTGCGTTCGGCACGTGGCAGTTTTCTTACGCGATCCCGATCCTGCACCGTGAAGCGCAATGGCCGGAGCACAAGCTCAAGACCTTGTGGGAAATCATCGGCAAGCACCTAAGGAAAAACGGCAACGTATTCACCGCCCACAACCTCAAGTTTGAGCAAGAGTGGCTGTCAATGTCTTGGGCGCTCGGACGCTCCGTACTGTTTGAGGTGCAATGGGGAGACACCATGGCACAGGCCGAGGTGCTACGCACACAGTCCCTTTACTCCAAAGGCCTTGATGTTCGCTGCACGGCAGAAATAGGAGTGCCTGAAAAATCCCTCGATGACCTAGACAGGAAACGCCTAGACAGCTACCCGCTGCCGAGAGTCTTGAAGTACAACGCCCGCGACGTGAAGTTCACCGACTTGCTGCGGCAGATCCAAGACAAGCGAATCGAGCAGGAAGGGCTTGAGAACGCCTACTCCATAATGGTGGAGCGCTGTGCCGCCTTGACGCTTGCACAACAACTGGGAGTGGTACCTGACACCGACTTCGCAGAGGCAAAACACGTAGAGCTTAAGGGCACTATCGAGAAGATGGAACAGGCAATTCAGAACCTACCTGTCGTGCTTGCGCTAGTAAAGGAGACGGGGAAGCCCTTCAACAGTGGGAGTACCAAGCAACTGTCCACTCTGCTGCGAGACAAGCTAAAGCTGCAAGAGGGGTGGCGGGTGGTTAAGGGGGTGCGCAAGTACAGCACCGACGAGGAAGTACTCGGCAGAATCAAGCACCCAATAGGACGGCTGATCCTTGAAAAGCGCGGGCTTGTCAAACTCGATGGGACCTACGTGCTAGGTGGGTGTCGAAAAGAGAGCTTCCCTGAGGAAGCAGGTTGTGGCAAACTGATCTGGGACGACGGTCTCATCCACACTGACTACAACCACCTCATCGCAACCACCGGGCGGTTGAGTTCAGCTTCCCCGAACCTTCAGAACTACCCGGTCCGGGAGCATGAAGAAATTCGCAACTGTATCCGTGCCGCGTTGGAAGACCCCACGCTCCGCGCCTTCTTAGTGAGCATTGACTACGGACAGATAGAAGCGCGGGTCATTGCAATGGCATCTCGTTGCCCCGTACTGTGTAAGGCATTGTGGGAGCACTACGATGTGCACATGGCGTGGGCGAAGACGTTGAGTGAGAAGTTTGCCTACGTGCTGGTGCCCTACTTGAAGAAAACAAAGCAAGACGAAGCAAAGGCATTGAAGCTGTTCCGTAGTGACGTGAAAAACCAGTGGACGTTTCCTCTGTTCTACGGTTCTCAATTGACATCGGTCGCAGAGGCACTGAAGATCCCTGCCAATGACCTTCGCACACAGTTCAACCGATTTTGGGAGATGTTCGCGGAGGTCAAGCGCTGGCAAGAACGCGTGCTAAAAAACTACCACGCAAAGGGCTACGTAGAAACACTGACGGGACGCCGAAGGTGGGAGCCCCTAGGTTTCAACGAGTGCATCAACAGTCCTATTCAAGGAACTGCTTCTGATATCGTAGTTGATGCAATGCGGCGCGTTGCGAGTCATGCGTATGAGACTGGGTTGTGGAACAGAGCGGCGAGGATGAACATTCACGATGACCTGAGCTTCTACCTACCTGAAGACACACTGGAAGAGGACATCGCCGCAATCGTTGAAATCATGTGTGTATGCCCCTTTGACTTCATCAACGTACCAATCACCGTTGAGATGTACGTCGGCAGTCGCTGGGGAGAGCAAAAAGAAATCGGACAGGTAGAGTCAACAGAGTTTGACTTCCCGAAGAGGAGAACGTAGATGGTGTTACGAATTAAGAAAGGGGGCAGTGTGCAAGCCCCTGCTGAGAGAGGCGTTGACGATGACAGGCCGCTGCACATCAAATACCGCCCCCTCGCGTTTGATACCGTGGTGGGTCAGGCTGCGATAGTTTCGTCGCTCAAGAAAGCACTAGGCTCGAAGAACAGACCACATGCTTTCTTGTTCACCGGCCCTAGTGGGACGGGGAAGACCACGCTCGCTCGTATCGTTGCGACGACCGTGGGCGTGCCATTGCCCAACGTCCTTGAAATCGACGCAGCGACGAACAGCGGCGTGGACAACATGCGAGCCGTGACAGAGTTTGCACGGTACAAGAGCTTGCGAGAAGAAGAAGGGCGCAAGTTCATCATCGTTGACGAGGCACACGCACTGTCAAAAGCCACGTTTCAATCTCTGCTCAAGTCAATCGAGGAACCTCCCTCGCACGTCTTCTGGGCACTCTGCACTACAGAGCCCGACAAGATACCCGATACCATCCGCACGCGCTGTCTTTCGTATCAATTGAAGCCTGTGTCCACCGACGAGTTGGGTGATCTGCTGGCAAAGGTGAACAAGGCAGAAAAGTTAACCGTCTCCGACGAGTTGCTAGGCATCATCGCTCGCCACGCCGGTGGGAGTGCGCGACGGGCGCTGGTCTACCTCTCGCAGGTCGTCGGCGTCACAGACAAGAAGGAAGCTTTACGTCTTCTGGAATCGGGGGTGGGTGAAGAGGAACAGGCTATCTCTCTTGCACGATTGCTCTGTGGCGGGAAGAACGTGAACTGGGCCGAAGCAATGAGGCTGTGCTCGTTGCTCGACGGGGAGAGTGCAGAAGGAGTTCGTTTGGTAGTTGTCAATTACGCTGCAAAGGCGCTCAAGGAGTCAAAGAGCCCCGAGCGCTTGCTGGCGGTGCTGAGTGCGTTTCGGGGGCCCTACAACACGTCTGAGAAGCAGGCCCCGTTGCTTCTATCACTCGGTGAACTTTTACTTTGAGGAAAACAGATGTCAGCTACGGAAAAGGGCATAGAGGCTGTGGAACAGTCCTTGCATGACGCCTTCAAAGAAATCGCACAACGCGTCTTCGATGAGTTCGGCATTTCAATCAGTGCCGTTCACTACACATGGAGAGATGAAGGAACGCTCACGACGGTGGGATACGACCTCGTGATTGCCAAAGTTGAACTTGAATCGGTAACCAATCATTGAAGAAGGATAGGTCATGAAGCTGAAAATGAAGATTGGCAAGGCTGAGCCTGCCCCTGGGGAACAATCCACCATTGGGGGCACGGATGAAATAGCTGCCCGCAATCTCTACCCCGACCCAAGAGATGAGTTTGCAACGCTTCGGGAGCAACTGCTCATCGACCGCAACGCGCTGGATGATGAAGTGGTGCGCCAGCCCGTGCTGTTCCAAGAGGTCAGTGAGCAATTCGTGATGGCCCAAAGCGAGGCAGCGGGGGCGAAGGAAAAGCTTGCGGGCGTAGACGCGTCACTGGCGCATGATCTGCGTACCAAGTGGAACTTTGCGGGAGAAAAGTTCACAGAAGGTAAGCTTGACGAGGTTGTCCAAGGCTCTCCCAAGCACATCGTCGCCTATGACCATTGGAGCAGGCTCGCTCGTCGCGCCGCCTACCTGGGGGCGTTGAAAGACTCCTATGAACAACGGTCCCGCATGCTCCGCGAGCTGGGTCAGCTTTTTGTGTCGGGCTACTTCAGCCGCGCCACCAGTGGTGCAACAAAACGAGAAACAGACGCCGCTGCGGCAACCGCAGGGAGGGAGGGAATGAACAAGCTGCGTCAAAAGGCAAGGGAATAGGTCTTTTCAAACTGCTCATTCCACCCCAGCAGAACCAAAGCGGTGGGCACACAAGTAGGAGATGTTTTCATGGTAATCAAGAAACCGGCAGTGGTTAAGGGCGGGGCAGCAAAAGCAGCCTCCAAGTTTCAGTACCGCCCAAGAACAGCGGAGGAGATGGCGAAAAGAGCACACCAGACCGCAAGTAGCAGGGAAGGCTACGTGATATCCGAAGTCAGCACCTGGGCACCGAGCGACGGCGAGAACAAGGTTCGCATTCTGCCTCCCACCTGGGACGATGCAGAGCATTACGGGTTTGAGGTCTACGTGCACTACCGCGTGGGGGCGGACAAGGCGACCTACATCTGTCTCAACAAGATGAAGAAAGAAGCATGCCCTATCTGCGAGGTGCGGCAAGACCTTGACCGTGCCGGCGACACCGAAGCAGCGAAGGAAATGCTGCCGACGAAGCGTGTGGCGACGTTCATCATTGACCGCAAACAAGAGAGCAAGGGTCCCTTGTTGTGGTCAGCGGCATGGACACTGGATCAGGAAATTGCCAAGCAGGCAACTGACGAAACAGGAAAAGCGCTTGCACTCGACAGCCCGGAGAGCGGTTACGATGTGACCTTTTCCCGGGAACAGCAGGGCGCAGATGTGCCTCCGAAGTACGTCGGGGTGAAGATCGCGCGAAGGACTTCTCCTCTCTTCGATACCGAAGAGGAGATTGAAAAGACAATAGAGTTTGTGGTGGAGCACCCGATCCCAGACTGTCTCGTCTACCATGACTACGATGCGGTCAAGAAGGTGTTTGAAGGCGGAGTATCGTCAGCAGAGCGCGGCAAGGAAGGTGATGCTCCTGCTCGTGAAAAGCCTAAAGCTTCTGACAAGGCTCTCCCAGCAAAAGCAATCAAGAAGTCAGCGCCAGAGCCGGAGCCAGAGCCGGAGCCAGAGCCGGAGGGTGACCCCGTCGAGCTGCCCACCTGGGCTGAAGTGCACGAGATGGAAGAAGACGATGTCACGGCCTTCGCGGAAGCCTCGGAACTGACCTTCGCGGATCAAGAGTTCGATGACCTCGCTGCCTTTGCAGACTGGGTTTGTGAGCAACTGGATATTGCGAAACCCGTCATCAAGCCCAAGGTCGGTAAGCCCACCATCGGCGGCAAGAAGCAAGAAGCAGAAAGCAAGCCGGCCTGGAAGTCGAAGCTGGCTAACTTCAAGAACAAAACCTAGCCACTCTGGTGTGGGGCACGTGTGGTGAATTCGGACTTCTCCACAGTGCCCCCTTCCTCCTGTTGCACTTCAATGAAAGGAAGACAGGCATGAGCAAGCCAAAGATCAAAGTGCGGACGCAAGACACAGAAGACAACCTTTACTTCTCCTCGCCCAAAGACAACCTTCAACTCATCTCCTCCGGGTGCGAGATTCTGAACTGCGTCATTGGTGGGGGCTGGCCCCTGGGGCGCATCGCCAACATCGTCGGTGACAAATCGACTGGGAAAACCCTCCTCGCTATCGAGGCTATGGCAAACTTTTGCTTGCAGTTCCCCGATGGCCGTGCCGTGTACTGCGAGACAGAGGCAGCGTTTGATGACGACTACGCGAAAGCACTAGGCCTCGACATGGATAACATTCAGCGCGAAGAGTGCACCACGGTAGAGGAACTGTTCGACAACCTCGTCAAGTTCATTGCCGATGTGGGCACAGAAGGACAGGGACTCTACATCGTGGACAGCCTCGATGCTCTCAGCGACAAAGCGGAGCAGGAGAGGGGGATTGCGGAAAGCACCTACGGCGCCAGCAAGCCCAAGCAACTGGGGCAACTGTTTCGCCGCTTGGTGAAGCCTTTGGAAAAGAGCGGCGTCTGCGTCATCATCATTTCCCAGACCCGGGACGCTATCGGAGTAACCTTCGGGGAGAAGCATACCAGAAGCGGAGGGAAGGCGTTGGACTTCTACGCGTCACAAATCGTCTGGCTCGCGAACATGGGACAGATCAAGAAGACGATCAGCAAGACACAGCGCACCATCGGTGTCTCGATCAAAGCGAAGTGCAAGAAATGCAAGATCGGCATGCCTTTCCGCGAGGCGACGTTTGACATACTTTTTGGTTACGGGGTCGATGACATCGGATCGAACCTTGATTTCTTGAAAAGCGCTGGGGCATTGCAGCGCTTCGACATTGCGAACACCGATCAAGCCATCGCCCAGTACAAGAAGACCTTCTCCTCGATGGACACAGAGGATCAGGCCACGCAACGGTTGGCTCTTGCTGAAGTCGTGCGAACGGTTTGGTTCGGCATAGAGAAGGACTTTCTACCGCCCAAAGGAAAATACGCGGCCTGAACCAAGGACTATGAAAATGAATCCTCTTCCCAGCGGGGGTGTCCTCATCGTCGCCCCTCATGTTGACGACGAGACCATAGGCTGTTTCTCGGTGCTGGAGAAAGTGAGAACGACGCCTTCTCCAGCACCTACCACGGTCCTTTACTTGAATGAACTGACCGAGGAAAGAAAAAAGGAAGCCGCGAACGCCTCTGCCCACTTCAACTTCTGCCCCGTCTTTGACGCGAGGAAGTTGGAAGCACAGAGATACCAAGCTGTCTACATTCCCAACCGACAAGACGCCCACCCAGACCACAAACAAGCAAACGCGCAATTCCGAAGCATCGCCACCCACTTCTACTCAGTGGACATGAGGTTCGACTTGACGGTGCTAGGCCCCGAAGTCTCTGCGCGCAAGCGGCAAGCGCTGGACTTGCTCTACCCCTCACAAGCAGACCTCTGGCGCGTGGAGCACAAGTTTTGGCTGTTTGAGAGCATCGTGCGTCAGGACTTCATCATCTATGAAAAGACCGAATTCAGGGGATACCAATTCTGGACTGACACAGAACGAGCCCCAGCTTTGCAGACATGGCTATGGGACAACGAAAGCCTTGTTCTCTCAAACCTTCCCGACCAACTCTTCAACGAGATCCTACGCCACTGTGGTACTGGCCACGTGACGATGCGCACACCGCAACACAAGGAGTACGTAGCATGATGAAAGAGCCGCTATCAAGGTGCTTTGGTCTAGACAGAGGCACCCCAATCGATCGGTACTACATCGAACAGTTCCTATCTCAACATCGTGCGCTGATCCGTGGCGATGTGCTGGAGGTAGGTGGGGATCGTCGATACGGGCAGAAGTTCGGTACACCAGCAACCTACTCTCTCTTAAACCTCACTGCCGAGGCAGAGGGAGACACGACGATTATCGGTGACTTGTCGCGCGCCACGCTCTTAGAGAAGGTGGGCCCTTTTGACTGCATCATCTGCACGCAGGTCCTAAACGTGATCCTCGATGTCCCACAAGCCGTCTTAGGCCTTGCCCATCTACTGAAGCCTGGAGGCAACGTGCTTTGCTCTGTGTCGGGCATCTCACAAGTTTCGAGGTACGACAGAGAAAGGTGGGGGCACTTTTGGGGGTTCTACCCTCAAGGAGCACTCCAACTGTTTGAGCGCCACTTCCCAAAGGTTGAGGTCAATTCTTTCGGGAACCTACCTATAGCGGTTGCCTTCTTGCATGGTCGATCCCTCGAGGATCTACTTGATGTTGAAACAGCCACCCTGGATCAATCGGATCCAGACTACCCAGTGACGATCACTGTACGGGCAAGCAAATGAAAAACCTACTGCTCGTTCCCATCGAACCTCTCACGGAGAGGTACACAGAGTCGTGGTACAGAAACTTCCCACCTTTGTTTCAGCAGGCAGGATTTGAGGTTACCATAATCGACGGGAAACCCCTCCTAGACAATGAAATCCACACGGGGACTTTTCTCGACATCAACTCAACTGTGCATTACAAGATGGTGCAACTACAAACCATCGCACAGCTATTCCATGAAGGGCGGGTCAAGGATGGCACGGTCTTCTTCTTTGCTGACATCGAGTTTTGGGGAGTGGAGGCTGTTCGCTTGCTCTCACAGATGAACAACGTCCGTATCAAGATGTGCGGTTTCCTCCATGCCGCTTCCTACACGATAGAAGACGCCTTCTCCATCGCTGCCCCGTATCAGCAATTCACTGAGGTTGGATGGTTGGCGGCGATGGACAGTGTCTTTGTCGGTAGCCACTACCACAAGATGGCCGTGATCTTGCGACGGCTTATGCCACAACGGCAAGCGCACCTCGCAAGCAAGTTGCTGGTGACGGGTGCACCACTGTTCCTCTCTGACTACGAATTCTCACTCGGGGCAGTAGCAAAGCAAAAGAAAGTCCTACTCACCAATCGCTTTGATTCGGAGAAAAGGCCAGGGCTGACCTTATACCTTTTCGAGCGGCTGAAGGAAACGTTCTCAGACTGGGAATTCGTGATTACCACGTCCCGCGCAACCTTCAAGGGTAACGACAGTCGTTTGATTGATAGAGCGAGGGCGTTGGAGAGCAAAGGGATTCTTTCTATTCGAGCAGGGCTGTCTAAGGCCCAGTACCACAAGGAGCTCGAAGAGGCGGCGCTTATGGTAAGTCACAGCATTGAGGAGAATTACGGGTACTGCATCGCGGAAGCCTTAACCTACGGTGTGCTCCCATTCCTGCGCACAGGACTGTCACACGACGAGTTCCTGCGAGGGGATACGAGGCTATCGTTTACCTCACCTGGTGAAGACTTCCTCAAAGCTAAAAAGTTGCTGGACAGCTTCGGGACGGAGGAGTGGCCCTCGATCCCGCGTCTCATGACTGATGGCGCTGCTAACATTGTGAAAGCGGTGGCTGCCCTTTCACTAGAGACTTGATGTGGGCGTAGTTGCGCTGCCCTCGAAACGCGCAACGTGTTTAAGGAGTTTGCAGTGGTTCAGAGTAGTAAAACGAAAGTGGTCCTGATTTCTACCCCCCCGAGCACCCGTTCCGCAGTTGCAGAATGGTACATACACCCTTCCTCGAAAGGAAAAGTGTTGTTTCTCGAAGCCAACCAAAGCCAGGAGCCCATGCGGATCCCTGTCGAGGATGTGCTCTCGATCACCCAAGGTGCCGACCTTCGGGTGTGGATCAACGTCTCCCGTACACTGTACGAGAGAACGGGTTGGGTATCCGAGCTGATCGGCAGCAATAGGGCAGGACGCGTGGTGGTGGAGAAAAACTTCGAAGCCTTTCTCGCCTCCGTGAACGTTATCAAAGAAGAAGAGGAAGGGACGGCAAGAGACGAGGTCGATGCCGCAGGGGTTCCTATCTCCTCACGTAGCCGTAAAGTGCTGAACGACGAACAAAGGCGTTTCCTTTATGGCTTGCCCGAGATGACTTTCCTTTATGGCTTGCCCGAGATGACGGCCCTGATGCTGAAGATCGGTGCCCCTAGGCTTGTGATCGGCTCCCAGGTCAAAGGGATACTCAGTGCGATGAGCGGCTCAAAGTGGGTCCTCGGTTTGGTGAACCTTGACAGTGGAGAAGAAGAACAGCTTCCCACATTCAAGCGCTTCCAAACGCTGTTGGACTATGACAACGACCCACAGCTCTTGACCGTGGTTTCGGACCTGGCCAAGACGAACCTGCGCCTGTTCTACGAAGAGACGGTGTAGCCTTCCACAGCCCTTCCTCAGCGTGCACGAAGAGAGAACCCGGTGCACGCTGACTTGGAACACAAAAGAAAGACGCACAACATGAGACCGCTTTACATTTTTGATCTTGACGGCACCCTGGCGCTGATTCAGCACCGACGCCATTACGTGGAGGGACCAACCAAGGATTGGGACGCCTTCTATGCGGCCTGTGTCGACGACAAGCCGAACGCGCCCATGGTTCAACTGCTGAACGACCTACTCAGGTCTGGCTTTGACATAGAAGTGTGGATTTTCTCGGGGCGCAGCGACAAGGTGCGTGAGGAAACTATCAATTGGCTAGTGGAGCACACGCTCCTTGTACCAGAAGAGCTGGAGGGGCCAATGTTGACCATGCGCAGAGCAAATGACTACACCCCCGATGAAGTGCTCAAAAAGCAATGGCTCGACGGTATGCTGATCGAAGACCGTGAGCGCCTTGTTTGCGTCTTCGACGACCGAGACCGCGTAGTGAAGATGTGGCGTGCGGCAGGGGTGACTTGTCTTCAAGTCGCTGAAGGAGATTTCTGAACCTAACACTGAAGGAGAAAGACCATGAGTCGTGTCATCCTATTTGAGTACATCGCTATCGCGATCCTCCTCTTCGTGCTCATCTCACAGGTCATCGTGCCTGCGTGTAGGGGCACGAAGCTATTTCCAAGATTCCGGAAGGAAGCAAAGATTCTCGACAACATCGTGGAAGTGAAGCAAGAGCTACGCGAAAAAGAACTCACCGGAATCCTCAACCACCTAAGGAGAAAGAAAGCACCCAAGCACAAAGCAAAAGCAAAACCCGACCACGACGAACATCCCAACAATTAACTGGAGAGAGAGTAAATGTTTTCAAACAGCGTCGGAGCACTCATAGGGGGCGGGATCATCCTTGCCCTAGGCCTCCTGGGTATCCCTGTGATGGTAGAAAGTCTGAACGCCAATGAGGTGATGGTCATTCAAAGCATCACCGGCGATCTGAACTGCTACACCGAGCCCGGCCCCAAGTTCCAGGGCATGGGAACGGTGACCACCTACCCTCGTCGAGGGACCTACATCTTTGACCGTCACGTCGTGAACAGCGCCGGGGTGGTCACTGATGACAACGGCAAGCAACTACAGTTCAACGATGGGGGTACCGCAACACTCTACGGTACAGTGAACTGGGAGATGCCTTTGGACTGCAAGCAGATCATTGCCATCCACCGCACCTTCAATAGTCAGGCAGGCGTTGAGGCGCAGGGGGTGGCACGGATGGTGAACCTTGCCATTCAATTGTCGGGGTCGACAATGACTTCCCTTGAATCCTTCGCCGAGCGAAAAGGAGAGCTGATAGAAATCATCAACGACCAAGCGCAAAACGGTGCCTATCAAATGGTCACCAAGCAAGTCGAGCGCGCCGACATTGTGACCGGGGAGAAGAAAATGGTGAGCGCTGCGGAGATAGTCCGTAGTCGTGACGGGCACCCTGTGCGGCAGCAAGCCTCCATCCTTGACCAGTTTGGGATTCACCTACAGCCAATGAGCATTGAGAGACTGGTCTATTCCAAGATCGTGAACGACCAAATCGAGAAACGCCAAGAAGCGACAACGGCGGTGCAGGTCTCGCAAGCTCAAGCACTGAAGGCGATTCAGGCCGCGATCACCGCAGAAAAAGAAGGCCAAGCAACAGCCGCCAAAGCAAAATGGGAGCAAGAAACGATCAAGGCCAAGGTCGTCACTGAGGCGCAGCAACGCCTAGAAATTGCTACGCTCGACGCCCAGTCCGCTGCACAGTACAAGCGAGAGCAAATACTGCGAGGCGAGGGTGATGCGGAACGTCGCAGGCTGGTGATGTCTGCGGACGGTGCACTGGACAAGAAGCTCGAAGCTTACGTGGCTGTGAACACTGTGTGGGCAACCAACTTCGGCAAATTCACAGGTCAGCTAGTGCCACAAGTCAATCTCAGTGGAGGCGGGCCTAGTGGGAACGCCGTCTCCGGGATCACCGCCCTCTTCGAGGTGCTGGCAGCAAAGACAGCGCGTGACATGGCCCTCGATCCGAACATCATCGGCGGAAAGAAATAGACCATGCGCGCCGGAGGAGGTCACGCCAAAGGGGCGGGATTCGAGCGCCTCGTTTGTAAGCACCTCTCACTGTGGATCACCTCCGGCGCGAAGGAAGATTGCTTCTGGCGAAGCGCGATGAGTGGGGGGCGGGGCACGCTGCTCAACCGTAAAGGCAAGGCAGCGGGGAACAGCGCCGGGGACATCACTGCAACGGGGGAGGAGGGGCATGCACTCACAGACAATTTCTTCATCGAGTGCAAAGCCTACCGTACGCTGTCAGTAGATTCCTTCGTCCTCAAGAACTCTGGTGCGCTGTGGAAGTTCTGGGCTACCGCCACCAGTGAGGCGCTCAAGCACGGTAAGGCACCGATGCTCATTGCCAAGCAAAACGGGGTTGATCCTTTCGTACTGGCAAGGGATCGGGACATCGTGAAGTTCTTTGATATGGGAACCACCTTCCCCTTCCTTTCCCTGGGCCCTGCCCATGTTTCTTTGTGGTGGTTCAAGAGCCTGTTCCCTCTTCCGAGGAACAAACCTACAACGAGGAAGAAATGAAAGACGACGAACTGACTTTAGGCGAGCGACTGTTGCTCAAG
>Ga0315291_10004614_pt1 | contig 17496 bp, 21 predicted proteins | sample YL17G12_20_MG_FD_203070 | JGI IMG/M metagenome (GOLD analysis project Ga0315291, IMG submission 203070) | Sediment microbial communities from Yellowstone Lake, YNP, Wyoming, USA - YL17G12_20 | ecosystem: Environmental > Aquatic > Freshwater > Lake > Sediment | place: USA: Wyoming | collected...
TTGAGCCGGGTAGGCCTGGCATCATGTGAGCGACGATCTTTAGTCCAGCATCCTTAGCGATCTGAAAGGATTTGATCACGTCTTGAACGGTATGGCCTCGCTCGACGAGTTGAAGCACACTGTCGTCGAGTGTTTGGACGCCGATCTCAACTCGGGTGCCGCCATAGGACAGCATCAGGTCCACGTGTTCGACGTGAGCCCAATCTGGACGTGTCTCAAAAGTCAGCCCGACATTTCTGACCGAGCTCGACCATGCTTTGGTCTTTGCCTCGTCAAGAGAAAGGCTCTCAGACCCATTGAGAGCATCCAGACATCGTCTTATGAAATGCTGTTGATATGGCAGTGGGCGCGCTAGAAAGGTGCCGCCCTGGACAACGATCTCAACCTTGGATGGCCTATGGCCAATTGCTCGCAGCTGGGCTAGCCTGCTTGAAAGCTGGGCATAGGGGTCGAAGCTGTTCTGTTTCGCACGCATCGCAGCAGGCTCATATCCAGTATAACTTGTCGGGGCATCGGTTTCCTGAGGACAGTATGCGCACCTGCCATGTGGGCATTGCTGAGGCGCCGACATCACCCCAATCACGTGGACGCCCGAAACACTCCTGACCCGCTTCAACTGCAACTTCTGGCGTAATGTCCGCTGTTCCTCTGGGGAGACGACAGCGAGTATGTCCGAATTCCTAGGAACAGCAGGCAGCCGATATCTTCTGGCGATGATTAGTTTGAGTTCTTCCGGACTTTCGGCTCCCTTTTGATCGAGCAAGAGCCTGCGAGCTATCTCTTGGCAAGCTTGGTGCTGGCGATCTGAGTCGTATTGCGTGTCAAGCAATGTCCGTAAGCTCCGCCGACCGTATTTCTCGACTATATGTGATGCTGCCGTGTTTGTTTAGGATTGCTTAGTGCTCGCCTGACAAGAACTGGAGGGCTCGATGAGCGTTGATGGCCCGTTCCCGAAATGCTAGGTCAGATGACCGCCATACACAGGTGCGATTGCTTCTCACAGACAACTGGCTCGCGGACTACTATGCCCTTCGGTGGCCTACTGTCGTGCGTGGTCAACACAAACGTACAGTATGTTGCTTCCCCTTAGAATGAGATTCCCGAAGTTTGCAGTTGGCGAGTTGCTCCTGTATTCGACCGCTCCGTCCAAGATTATGTTCATGTGGCTGTCGCAGTCGATCATCTTACCGCGGTACTCGATGTCGTTCTTTAGCCGGATGATGATGTCGGAGTTCAGCTTCTTTACCAGAAGGTTAAGTGGTTTCCTTGACGGTTCCATCGTAACCACGCGAATCGAATGTGAGACATCTTTGGACTCTATAAAAGAGTTGTGAGCCGAAAGTCATTTGCGGCGCCGAGAACCACTCGATGCTTAGCCCTCAGGCCTTCGGCCGTGTTGACCCCGTCAGGCCATTCTTGACTTCACCAAGCGCTGCGTCCATCATCTTGCAGGTAAGTCTTCCAGTTTGCGTGTTCTGTCTGCTCGGATGATATGATGCGACTAGAACGGGAAGCCCCGGGGGCATTGAATACTTCTGGCCGTGTTTGAATTCCACGCGTGGAACAGAGGCTGCTTGCTGTTTAAGGTGATAAAGGTAACCCTTGAAGGCGACTTGCCCAAGCGCTAAGACCACTCGGACATGTGAGAGTAGTGCGAGTTCTCTGCCAAGGAAGGCGCTACAGTTCGCTAGTTCGCTTGTAAGAGGTCTGTTCTGAGGCGGAGCGCAACGCACCACAGCAGTCATGAAGGCATTCTCCATTTGGAGACCATCATGATCGTGATCGGATGTTGGTTGATTTGCAAACCCGGCTGTGTACAGTGCGCGCATGAGGAAGTTTGCCGAACCATCTCCTGTGAACATGCGTCCGGTTCGGTTGCCACCATGAGCAGCGGGCGCCAGTCCGATTATCACAAGTTCAGCTTGTGTGTCGCCGAAACCCGGGAGCGGCGCACCCCAATACTTCCAGTTCATGAACTGTTTCTTCTTCTTGCGAGCAACCTCTCTCCGATGCTTCACAAGTCTTGGACAGCGAGTGCATGTAATGATCTCCTCCCTCAGTATCTCCCATTCTGTTGGATTGAGAACATTTCCTCGTTCCAAGCCTTTTCTACTCGGGCGCCGCATGAGATGCGGTTGGTTCGGAGCGAAGGGCAGCCCTTCTTCGCATAATCACAATCAAGGGTGCGCAAGCGAAGGCGTTGATAAGACCGGCTGCTTGGAAAGGAGCTGCGTACCCCATCTGTTCCCACATGAACCCCCCGATCAGGGGTCCGAATATTCCAGTGAGACCGGTGATGGCGTCGAGTGAACCTATTATCGTGGCCTTGCCCGCCTCAGCCGTTGCGTACTCGATCATTATTGTACGTCTGGCCGGCATATCCAAGGCCCCAACTATTCCGAAAAACAGCGCAGTCGTAATTCCAGATTCGAAGTTCCAAGACCACGCATAGATCACCCAACTAAGACTCGAGAGGGCAAAGTGTGTCAGAAGCATAGGCCGAGCACCGACGCGATCCGTCATTCTCCCGGATGGAATCTGCGCAACTGCCAAGCCGGCATTCCACACGCTTATGATGATTCCAACTTTGGATATGTCAAGGTGAATACCCTCTTCCGCGAAGAGCGGAACGAAGGGATTGATCATAGAGAAGCCTATCGCGTGTATCACCAATGCGCCGGTAAGTAGTGCGAGTTCCCTGTTTGATTGCAGCATTCTCACGGTACCTGTGATCGATGAGCGCAGGCTTTCTGTGACCACTGAGGCGTACCCGCTGACCTTGCCGGTGATCGTCTCAGGAACCATCAGGTATCCGATGACTGCGGTTGATCCTGTGAGCGCTGCGCTCAAGAGGAACATCGTCGGGAATCCGAGATCCGTTGCTAGGGCGCCTGCCCCAAACGAGCCGACAACAGCTGCGGAGAGCGTGGCGATCTGATAGATCGCGAAAACAAATCCAGCTCCCCGGCCTGAGGCGACGTCCGATATCAACGCATTTCCCGAAGGCACCAACAGGCCTAGTCCTACACCTTGACCAATCACCGCCAGAACCGTTGTTTCAGTCTGTCTGGTCAGACCGAGGTAGAGAGTGCTCAGCGCGAGCAGTAAGGATCCAACGATGATCAGCGGGCGTCTACCTAACTTGTCAGAGAGTCGACCAGACGGCAGGAAGGTCAAGCTAAGTGACGCATTATAGACCATCAGTGTGATGCCAATGAGCAGAGAGTTCATGCCGAGTCTGAGAAGATAGTTGGGAAACAGACTGAGCCAAAGGGAGTTTCCCAAGTACACTAAGAAGAACAAGATACAGACAATGGCCACGGCCCTAGGCTGAGAGGGCTGTCGTTCTTGCGTTTGATCGAGTATTTCCTGCTCCCTTCTACGAACGGCTTCCAGCAACGAGATGCGCTGCAGGTCAAATAGATTTGCTGATCATATGAAGAAGAGACAGATGATGAGACAAAACCATCAAGTACAAGGTCGTGTCTGCTCACTGCAGGCATGGAATGTTGACTCCGAGCAGAGTACAAGTTGCAAGTCGAGCGACTGAGATCGAATACGCGATCAGAGATATGCTAGGGGTGGCAAAAGAGGTGGAGCGGTCCGGCAAGCATGTGATTTACCTCAACATCGGCGATCCGGCCAAGTTCGATTTCCAGACCCCACCTCATATCAGAAAGGCTCTTGCAAGGGCTGTGGACACTGGCTGCAACTACTATGCCGCCTCGGAAGGCATTCCAGAGCTTAGAGAAGCAGCCGCAGAAAAAGAAAGGAAAGTCAATTCTGTGCCGGTCTCAAGTGAAGATGTAGTAGTTACTTCAGGTATCTCGGAAGGAATCCAGTTTCTGATGGGGGCGACAGTTCAGGCTGGCGACGAAGTATTGCTACCAGGGCCAACCTATCCTCCCTACTTCTCTTTCGTGAAGTATTTCGGTGGTGTCCCGGTTGCGTACAGAACTGACGAAGATAACGATTGGCTTCCCGATTTGGATGATCTGCGGAAGAAGATAACGAACAGGACCCGTGCCTTGGTGATAGTGAATCCGAACAACCCAACTGGATCGCTGTACGACGAGCGAACATTGAAGCGGATGTTGGACATCGCTGCCGAATACAAACTCCTCGTCGCATCAGACGAGATCTACGATAGGCTCGTGTACGACTCAAGATTCACAAGCACAGCCTCTATTGCAAAAGATGTACCTGTAGTTGGCCTGAACGGGTTCTCGAAGAGCCATGTGATGACTGGTTGGCGGCTAGGCTACATGTATTTCCATGACCCGACGGGCGCCCTGAAAGAACTGAAGGAAGCGATCTTCAAAGAGTGCAGAATCCGGATATCCGCGACGACCCCTATCCAGTATGCCGCGGTGAAAGCCCTCAAGGGATCACAGAAGCACATCGTGAGAATGGTGGACGTGCTGAAGAAGCGGAGGGATCATTTCCTGGACAGGATTAGATCGATCGATGGCCTTACCTGCACAACCCCGAAGGGCGCCTTCTACCTCTTCCCTCGGATTTCGCTGAATGGACGATGGAAATCCGATAAGGACTTCGCAGTTGATCTCGTGAAGAGAACTGGGGTTCTCGTTGTTAACGGCTCAGGATTCGATCAGACCTACGGAGCAGGGCACTTCAGGACCGTATTCCTGGCACCAATCAAGGTGATCGACGAAGCGGCGAACAGAATCGAGCAGTTCATGCGACCGTGAGAATCCGTATCAAGAAAGGCGAGAGAAAAGGGAAGGGCCCTCTAAAGGCCTTGACAGCTTACGCTGTCGCAGACCCGTGCTGTGTTTGAGAGGTTGCCGACCGAGTTGATGCCCTCTTCGCCTCGGTCATCGCTGCTGCCAATCCTGCAAGCTTAATGAGTAGATAGAACAAACCCACCACGACGACCGCGCCGAGTACAACACGAGCTAGACCGAACAGGACAAACAGGGGACCAGGATGAAAGACCAAACGATTCACCTCCTTTCGTTTCGACGCAGATTCGGCAACCAGGCAACGATAAAAGGAAAATGGATGAATCATCCAACAGACTCGCACTCTAATTCAGAGATTCGCCGGCCGAAGCGCCGCGTCCGGAAAATGCCAATATAGGGACGATCGAGAGCGCGATCACTGCCAGAACCAGCAAGGCAAAGTCAGGACTCATGGTCTGAGCTATGAAACCTGAGAGGATCGGCCCAACCGCGAAGCCAATTCCAAAGATCGCTTCGTACGCACCTAAGGCAAATCCAAGGTTCTCGGATGGAGAACGTTTGGATACGTATGCCGCTGTCTGCGGATAGATTATGCCAATGAACACGCCTGCGAGGCACGAATCCGCCAATAGTGCAATGAAGCTCCTATTGGTTGGGATCAGAAGCAGCACTAATGCCATGCCTAAGGAGGCAAGCCCGATAATCTTCCTCTCGCCGATCCTTTCCATCCTGCCCGCGAGAGAGAATACCCCCGTTCTTGCGAACCCAAAGCCGGACAGAAGCAACCCGACCTCCGATGCTGAAAGTCCGGACGCAGCCGCATAACCGGGAAAAATCGAAACAATGAAGGCGAGAACGATCGCGTACGGAATCTGTACCACAAGCATTGGGAGTACCGCAGAGACTAGTTTCCACGACGGTCTTGTGGAGGACTGTTGCATGTTATCATGTTGCTTTTTCTCTCCTCGAATTGCGACAGCTGAGACTCCTGATGTTGTCAAGATGAGAATTCCAGCGACAAGGAAGGAAAGCTGAAATCCTGCCGCGTCAGCGACAATGCCGCCCACCAATGGCCCGATCAGAAAACCAGACCCCCAGGCAACCGCATACGTTCCGATCGCAGCGGCGCGCTCATTCACAGACGAGATCTCTGAAACTAACGCCTCTGATATGGGCCAGAACAGCGAGAGCCCAATTCCCAAGAGTATCTGAACAGCGAGTACGCCTGCTATTGTATGTGTTGCAGCGAGCAGCAATGTTGCAAAGCCAACAGAGAAGACGCTCAGGAGATAGAGCCGACGTCTGCCGACCCTGTCTCCGAGATATCCTGCGATCACCGGAAGAAACGTGTAGGGCAACGATCGGACTGTACCGATCAAGCCCAAATCCAGGTAACCAGCGCCGAGTTCCTCAGCAAAGGCGGGGATTAGATAGAAGTATGCGATGCCGATTGAGGCGGCGAACACAGAGAGATGGAGCCGTTTCAATTCGTCGGCGACAGGTCTGCCAGATACCATTAGCCTCCAGTCCCGTGCCAACATCCTGGGATCTATGCTTGCGCACGTTGACAGCTAGGACAAAAGGCAGCGCCAGATTCCATGATGGCACCACAGTACTTGCATCTCGGTCGTGAATCGATGACTTGCATCGCTGATTCAGCTGGCCTCCTGGACATGACTGAGAGCAGCGCTGATTTTGACTGAGACCCAATCCATGAGATGCAGATCAACAGACCCACGATGGCGATCGCCCCTCCAACCAGCTGCAAAGCTGCTCCCAAGACAGCGACTGATTCTATCCATGGAACGTAAGTTATGGTCCAGCTAGCGAGGCTGTCTGAAAGCTTCAGGGTCAAGAAGAATCCATACTGATAGACAAAGAACCCCAAGATGATTCCGAGTGCACCGACGACAAAGCGCAGTCTTCCCATAGGCCACTCACATCAGCGAATTGCAGCGGTAGGATACGGTCACCACACTTAGCTCTTACTGTCACCAGTGCGCGTAGGTCTCAGAGCTGAGATCTCCCGCAGACCTCACAAAAAGCTTTGCCGCGTTCGATTTCGGACCCACAGAATCTGCACCTGAGGCTGAGGCTTGCTCTCACCGGTGCACTGGTGACCGGCCTAGATTTCTCGTACCGTCTTCCGAAGAATATCGCTGTCTCAGTAAGCACAGCCATTGGCAACATCAGCAAAAGGTCCACAACAGGGCCTCCATCAGTCGTAATGAACATGATCGCTATGAGCATGATGCCATATACGTACTTACGGTTCTTGCTAAGCATCGATGTGTTTGCGATCCCGAATCTGACGAGGAGCACGAAGAATACTGGCCACGTGAATGTGAGTCCGCTGAAGATTGTCGAGACGAATACCATGTTGTAGAAATCCATGATTGAGATTATTTGCTCGGCGCCGACGACGGTGAAGAACTTGAAAAGCGCCCAGAGTGTTAGAGGCATTAGGACCAGAAAGCCAAACGCCGCCCCTAGGACGAATAGAATTGTAAAAGACGCGACAAATGGGTACACTGCCTGTCGCTCATCTGGGTACAGAGCGGGGTCTATGAAGCGGTAGATTTCGTATGCAAGCACGGGAATGGTCACAGCGAATCCAAAGACGACAGACGCGATCAGGTAGAGCTCCATTGGAGCGGTGAGCTCATAACCAATAAGCCTCACATTTGGGGACAGAACTTGGGCTCTTATCTGACGAAGAATCAACGCCACAAGAGGATCATAGAATTCGAACGGATTGCCTGAAAAGGAAAGATCCGCTGGAAGCACCATGAAGAAAATCGTGCTGACGGCGAATACATAGAGGATGACCTTTACGCGCTTCGCTAGTTCGCCGACATGATCCCAAAACGGCATTGTTCCGCCGTTACGCTCTTGCTCCGACGTGCTTCCATCCCTCGCCTATAGATCACGCTCGGCTCTTTGGGAGAGGGATAGATCACCCGTGCAAGTTCGCAGTCAACTGTCTCTTCGGTGATAAGCAGTCAGGCCGGCTTTTCCGATGCTTTTCCCTTGGCTACAATCTCGTCTGATATTTGCGCTCTAGTCTTGCCTTCGGTCGAGATGCCAAGTTTCTTTGCGGTTTCGATGAGCGGATCACTCTCTGGGGGCGCTGCTGTGGGATTCGAGGCCTCTTTGTATGCCTTCTCGATCTCTTTCCGTGCTAGTCCTATTGACCTCGCGAATTCGGGGAGCTTCTGAGGGCCCCACACAAAGAGCACTACGATAATCGCTAATACGATAATCCACTCGTATCCTACGATTGCCAACTCATTCGCCAATCGCTTCTGCCTCCAACTCTCGCTTAAAGGCTTGTCGATTTGACTGGGGAACGATCGGCTGAGTATTCGGGCTCTTTCGATCAAGCAAGAACGTAGTTGTCAACGACGCACCATGATTGGTGAATTCCAGTGGTTGGGTTTGTGCCCGAGTAAAGGTAACGGTTATAGGTGTCTATAGGCTTACTTACGCTTAAGTTGGCATACGCCATGATGCGAGCAGGATACCTCACCCCGAAACAACTCAGCTTTTGGAACCTTCGCAGGCAAGGCTTAACGCAAGCCGAAGTTTCTCGTAAGATAGGAGTTACTCCGCAGACAACGAACAAGACTTTCAACGCCATAGACACTAAGATGTCGCGTGCGCTCACAGACGCGGCACAGTTAAATAGAGTCGATATCCGCAGAATTGATTTGAGAAATGGATTCCTCATTGGGTATAGTCCGACTTGGAGGACGGACGTGCTTGTCACATTCTCGGTGGCAAACGGAATCCAAGTCTGGTACAAGGGCGAAGGAGATTGTTCCGAATGCACGAAGCTTGAGAGCTGCAGGCAGACCCTGATAAGAGAGAGCGAGGAACGAGGAATCTCACTTCCTCGGGATAGGGGCAAGCTAAATCCTTCCCATCTGGCGGACAACTTGTTTAAGGCGATTTTGGAGGGTTCGGCTTGAAGGTGAAACGTTCCTTGTTGTGGCGTTGGTGCCCGCAGCCTGAGCGCATGAAGGTTACGAGAACTCGACCAACTGATAGAACTTGGGTGCCTTTGATCGCATCGGTGCTCATACTGTCGCTACTGGCAATTCAGGGTATACAGATGTGGGCGCCCTCAGCGGTAAACGCCGTTTACCCGAACAACTATGGCACTTTCCCGGCGGTGCAGCCCATGGTGGAGCAACCTGCTCAAACGATACCGGCATCTGACACCGTCACGAGTGTCTCAACTGACCATTTCGCCGTCCAATTTACCTTCCCTGCCTATGCAGATCCGGGCAACACAGTCACGATCTCAACAATCACGACCGCGAAAGCGAGTAAGAGAGTGAACAGCCTATCGATAGACGTCTTCGCTTACGCGAATCAGCAGCTCTCAAAGGCGGCCTCGGCAACCGTTCTATCGGACAAGCAGGTGTATTCAGGCAACACCTGGCAAACCACTCTCACAGTCACTATACCTCCCAACGCTAACAGAAGCGAGATGATCGGAACCGTGACTGAGGTCTGGGAAGAGACGACGTATGGCAACTACTATTCGCCTGACTATTGGACATACTATCCGTACTATTACCCATACTACTATCCGCCCTATAGTCACAACTACACGATCTACTACTTGTACGAGCCATCATATGTTACGGTGGAGCAATCCTCGCAACAGACGCTACCGCTCACGTACGTGCTGGCAACTACTCCAGAATACGAGCGGCTTTCCGTCCAGCACAAGGCGTTGCAGCAGGAATACGACGCACTGGTCGCGAAACACAACGAGCTCACCTCACAATACAATTCGCTGAAATCCGACTACGATCAACTAACATCAAAGTACAATCAGCTACAGTCAGAACACCAAGCAGCGACCGTGGAACTTGGCAACTACAGGATCTACACCTATGTCCTAATCGTAGTCACAGTTGCGCTTGTCGTAGCGCTTGCGTTCCTTGTGTTCCAGAGAAGACAAACGAGCGAGCCGGCAAGCGCGCAAGACAAGCAGCCGCGAACAGCTAGTTGACCGTCCGCCCCACAAGCACGCGTGAGATTCGAAGAGGAACTAGAGCTACGAGCACGACCGAAAGGATCCAGATCTCGACAACTCCGGACGCAGAACGTGTAGTGCACGAACTGGCGTCCACGGCCGTTATGCTGATCGAACTGAAATATAGGCCGGCAACGTGCGATTCGGCGTTCTGTAGACCAATCCCATACGTATCAGTCAGAATCGCCCGGAACGCGCCTGAAGAGCGGTTCGTGAAGCCACTATCGGCCGGCGTTGATATTTTCTTACAAGAACCTCTGGCAAGGCAGGCAATTGAAAGGAAAGCTCAGATCGAAGTGGACACTGTCGGTTTCTGGACGTGGAAGAGGCTCAGAGTAGGAGGACTTGACCCTTACCTTCTGTGACCTCTCGCTTGAAGATCGTTGTGCACTCGTCAATGTTGTTCAAGGGCTGAGGAACGCGAATTGTTGCTTCGCCATGCGAGCGGTTCTTCAGAAAGTGAAGAACGAATTTCGATCTCAGAACTCGGCGATCGAGCTGGGATATTCTCGAACTAGCCTTTTGTACTACCAAGGCGCTTGCTTCACTTGGAACGTAGGCGACCAATGTCTCGATCCGAAGAGGGTGAACTCGATTCGGAGGGTGTCGAGTTCATTCACGAAGGAGGCATGGGTAGCGAGGCACGTGTCGACGTAGAGCTTCGTACCAGATTCCCGGGCACAGGCGGAACGATTGACACGTATCAAGGGATAGCCGTCGCGCGAAGAAATGAGTTCAGCACGGCACCTGGCATCGGTCATGAGATGTTTCTGAGACACACACTCATCAAGAAGCTAGAAGACTACTTCTTCAAGAAGGGATGCTACAGGTACGCTCATGTGACGCGACCGCTTGGCTCAACGGATGGAGCGTACATATACGAGTGGGCCTTCGGCAGAGATGGGTTTCCCTGGTCCTATCTCAACGAAACCGGATACTCCGTATCCATACGACTCGACGACTGGAACTCATTCAACGCCATATTTCTTGAAGCGGGGATTGACCTGCAGAGCGATTGCACGAACCCAGACAACGGCGCCATCTCACAGAATATTGTACACCAGCTTCACTTCGGCGCAAACGCAACCCAGCCCGTCTTGAACCGACTCTGGAAGCGAATCGACTTCGGGCCTAGAAGCATCAGGCTTGACTACGAGAAACTTGTCGACTATCTCCGGAAGAATGAGCAGGACATCAGGGAGACACTCAGAGTCGGACGATACGACATGATGATGCTCGCATGCAAATACCTGCTCGGGCGAGGAGAAATCGAGCGTAAGGAACATGAGAAACTAGCGATGCTTGTCCTAGACTACCGCCTGTCAACTCTAGCATATCTGAACGCCAGAGGAGTCGGGGATGGGAGCACGCGCGAGATTCGGTTCCAACCAAGAACACCCTAGTCTTATCGCGCTACGGGGATTCATGCAGCTAGCTTGATCTCGAACAGTTCCTCATCTGGACGTGCCAATACCCGCTCTGCCAATTCAAGTACTCCCTGCTCACTTGCTTTGTTTAGACTGTCTAGGAGTTCATTCAGGACTTCGGTCTTTACTCCTATTGTGCATACTCGATCTCCGGCGCAGAACTCCCCCGCAACGCGGTCAGATGATTGAGAGACTCGGATTGTCCCTTTTCCGAGGGTGCAACCTGACGAGACCTGCACTCCATCCACTGCACACGAGGCGGGTGGATTCGGATCAACAAACATAATGGCGGTCAGGTCGTTGCGACTCCGTCCTTTAAAAATGGACTGTGCTATTGCACCCATCCGGATTCCAAGGACTAGGAAGGGTCCTAGATGTCCGTGAAACTCAACTGCCTTGGCAAGAAGGGCCCGAGCCTGCTGCCGGCTGTCCTCAACCATGGTTCCTGCCCCCACCGGGACTCGTAGTCGGGGCTTTTATGATTGTGTCAAATTGTTGGATTAGCGTCTACTGAGCTGCATGGAAGTGTTTGTTGCACGGTTAAGTATCCGGCGTCATGACAGTACACCGATTCAGTCCATGAATGTCAGAGACCTAGTCGGCGAGCTGTTCCAGCTTGACAAGGACATAAGGTGGGTAGGAGTGGTCGATCAGGGCGGCAGTATTGTGCACAATGCCCAGCGTCCCGGAACTGAGAGTTATGTCGACCCGAAAACTGAGGAACGAACGCTGAAAGAGTTTCCAACAATCATGGGACTGTTCTGGCGAGAGCTTGTCGGCAGCTCCGGACAACTCCACTCGGTCTTAATTGCATACTCGCGAGTATACCTTCTTGCCTTCTATGTCGAAGACTACTTGATTGTTCTAAGCTTCGAGCCTCACGGTATGCCCAGTGTCGTCAACAGACTCGAAGCAAAGTACGGTTCGCTCCTCCCAAGAGGCGACCTAGACAACAGAACAACCTGACTGCCGTGACCGTTCACTTCTGCATCCTATAGCACGCCCGCTCCAAACGTGGAATCCGCCTCAATCATCCACCTGAGAGATAGTGTTCGAAAAGCTTCAAAAGCGTACTTTATGTGCGTGGATTACTGCGGAGCTTGGCGATATTGACGCGTCATAATGTTCACCAAGTGGAGATAATCCAGACGGGCCTAGATCATCCGGAGTGCGTCAATTTTGGTCCTGATGGCCGCCTCTATGCAGGTGGATTCAATGGGCAAGTATACGTGATGACGCCACCGAAATTCGAACTGCGACAGCTAGCGAATGCTCAAGGGTTTCTCGGAGGGGTCGTAGTGGATCGAGACCACAACGTCTACGTCTGTAACGCCTCAGGACATCGCGTGAATCGTGTCACACAAAGGGGTGAGATTTCGGTCTATTGCGACAGGGCTCCTGGCGGTCCACTGGTGAATCCAAATTACGGTTCATTCGACGCCAAAGGCAACTACTACTTGTCTGATTCCGGTGACTACTGGAAACCCAACGGTCGGTTGATACGAGTCAGACCTAACGGTCAGTCGGAGTCGCTGATCGGCGGAAACTGGCACTTTCCGAACGGGCTCGCGATATCACCCAAAGATGGAGCTGTGTTTATGATCGAGAGCACTGCGGCAGACGTGCTGCGAATCTCCGTGAACAAGGATAGGACGATGCGGGCACCGGAAATCTATGCTCAATTCCCGGGGAACATCCTGGATGGGCTGGCTTTTGCTAAGAACGGGAACCTGTATGTTTCGTGCTATCTCCCGAACCGCATCTATGTCGTCTCACCAGACCGGAATATCGACCTCCTCATCGAGGACATTACCGGCGAGATATTGAATCAGCCAACAAACGTCGCCTTCGAACCCCGAGGGACACGCCTCTTCTTCGCAAACCTCGGAGGAGCACACGTCGGCGCCTTCGACGTGGGCGAAACAGGCGCTCCTCTCCGCTATCCCAAGCTCTAATACGCCACTGGGCCCACCGACATCGGGAAATCACCCCGAAAAGTCCCGCTGACCATGTTCGGAGGCCCAATTGCCCAAAAAACAATAGATTTAAACCCAATTGGCGCAGAATACACAAGTCAGGAGCAAATCCTCGTTGGACGAGCGGAGGCTGCTCCGGAGCCAAAAAGAAATGCCGAAGAAGTCAAAAAAGAAGCAAAAGAAATAGACGTCGTCCGTAGCCGTGAGAACGGACGTATTCTTTCTTTTTCTCATTCTCTCGTTTCAGGGCCGTGCCCGTATCGATGACGGATCGAGAACTGAGAACCGCTAGTTGACCAGACTGGAAACCGCCAGCCAGGGCGACTAGTTCTCGCCACCCGCACAGTTCCCTGCAGGCGAGTTACAGCGCCAAGACTAGCCGGATTCCCTTGCCGGGTTTGCCCACAATGTCAGCCCTGATCCGAGAGCCGAAGGGCATTTCGAACGGAAGTGCACTCGCCCAGTCTATGTCAGAGAGGGCGCTGCTTTGGGAGGCCTTCCAACCTTCCTCGGCCTGCCAGGTGGCCTACCAGGTCTGCCTCGGGGGCGACCGCGCTTGCCACGGGGACGATTTCTCTTGCCGGGCGGGCGACCGCGTTTCTTTGCGTGCATGTTCACTATGGCAAGGGCTAGCTCCTTGGTGCCTTCTCTTACCTCAGCTGAAAGAGATGCGATCTTGTTTCTCAGGACTTCCGCTGAAGTAAGTACCTCAGATATCGAGTCAGAAGCTTTCTTTCTCGGCATGATTCCTCATAATAACATCATGAGTTAGCCGTAGATGAACGTTTGCATTATCGGCCTTGATTCTCAGAAATGTCCAAACATGATTATTCGATTGATAATAGGACTAGGACCCCTTGCATGACCAATACCGCAATGAATGCGGAATAGTTTAAAGAAAATATCCTTCAGAAATGAAGCGTTTGAACGACCACGCTCGCCTTGAAGTTCGCAAGCAAACTTTACATGCCATGAGAATCGTCACAGTTTAGTGTGATCCGTTTGTCTGTTAAGCTTAGCGATCACGCGATAAAACTGATTGAAGGCAGGAATTTCGCTTTCCTCGCCACTATCATGCCGGATGGGGCACCGCAGGTCTCACCGGTTTGGATTGACCGCGAAGGCAACATAATACTCGTCAACACCGCGATCGAACGCGTGAAACAAGAGAATGTTGCTAGAGATCCTCGCGTTGCACTTTCTGTTGCCGATCAGAACAACATGTACGATAAAATCGTAATCCGGGGTCGCGTCATATCTCAGACGCTGGAAGGCGCTGACGTGCACATCGACAAGCTTGCCAAGAAATACCTTGGCAAGGACAAATATCCGGGGCGAGGGCCCGAAGAGAAACGGGTCATGCTCAAGATAGAACCAATTCACATCTCAACCTAACGCAACAACAAAGAGCAACGGTCTCTCATGGAAGCGATCTGCGAGCAATACCACTAGTTGTCTAGAAATAGTGCCCTCCGCCTAGCGAAAACTTTGATGCGGACAACACGACATGAAACGTAACACAGATATAGCGCCGCAATCGCTGCCGCCGCAAGGTGGAAGAATATCCGACTACCATGGTCTAAACTGCGCCCAATATCACAACTGTTGCTCATGCTCGTCATATTAGGAGCGCTAGTGTGGTACGTGGGATTAGACACGCTAGTGATGATTCTAACTCGGACAAATCCATCATATCTCCTACTCGCCTTTCTCGCCTATTTTCTGATCAACGTACTGTTCACCATACGAATCATCAGAGTTCTCCAAAGGCAGGGAATCAAAGCAACTTTCGGCAGAACAATTCTAGCTCACTATGGAGGCATGCTCACTAGCGACTTTACGCCTGGAAGATCCGGATACATGCTAACGCCGGTGTATCTGAGGAATCAAGGCATAGAGACTTCAGCAAGCCTTTCCTCCATTCTTGGAATACAATCAATCGAGTTCTTAGTCAAGGTTGTTGGCGGCGCCTTGGCCTTGATCTTTCTCCTGAATCAGACAAGCATGACAAGAGAACTACTCTGGATCGGCGCGATAGGCATTGGGCTAATGCTACTTGGAGGGTTTGCACTAGCGGCGATTATCTGGTCTCCTAGAATAGCTGCACTGATCCAGAGAATCGCCGGTTCAAGGCTTCTCGTGCGGTTCACGGGTGCCATAATGGGGAAACTGGAAGAGTTCGGACAGAACGCTATGAGAATCCAAAGCGCAGTGCCAGAGATTGCGCTGATTAGTGTGTTATCTTGGATTCTGAAAGGATTCGAGTGGTACTTCCTAGGCCTGTCCCTAGGAATAACCAACATTGGTTGGTTAGGATTCTTTCTAATCCATCCGCTTGCGACAGCAATGGGCTTCGTTCCGCTCACACCTTCTGGGATCGGGTTCCAAGAAGGGGCGATTGTAGGGATCTTCCTGCTGCTGGGCGTGGATATTAGACTGGCCTTGGGGTTTGCGATCCTTTCTCGAGTTCTCCTCATAATCGAGGATCTACTCGGCGTACCTCAGATCGCTAGATCAGCCCAAGGTGGACTCTTCGCTACCACGAAACTGGTGCGCCGCAGCGGCCAATAGCCTTGAGTCACTAACGCGGCACGAGTGAAAGGCTCAGTCCCGGCGAGTTTTGGATACTATCGCTTTCCTTTGTCCCAATGATAGAGAAATAGGTCTTTCACCCAGTTGAGGAATATTGGATCTTTTCCAGAAAAGCCAGCGTAATCCGCCCTCCCTCCAATGAGTGGAAAGCATATGACAGCCTCTTTTTCAGTGAGCACGAAGACTGCTGGGACGTCAGAGAGAGTCCTATTTTCGATGTTCTGTAGTTTTGCAGGCGGAAGGGGAGAAAGAATCTTGTATTCTACCCCTTTGCGGGTTTGTTCATTCGCTATTGTGCCCATCGCCTCAGTGAAACGGCCTTCTCCTAATCCCCAGACGTACTGCTCGGCTTCTCCAAGGATCTGTTCAACCTTGTTTATGCTCTCCATCGTGTCCGTTCTCAGATTCGTTTGTGAAAGCTCGCCTAATCTGTTCACGAATTGGTAGGGAAGCCGCCAGATGTCATGAGTCAAGAAGTACTCCTTATGCTTGAAGACAAATTCTAGAGAGGAGGATAGCTGCAACACGAGTTTGCCATACTGTGTAATGGCGTACGAACCTTCAGGCTGCCTCTGAATCAGCAAAGCTTCGCTCAGACGCTTAAGCTGCCTGACAGCTTCTGTTGCAGTTAAGTCTAGTCGGCGGGCAATCTCCTGCATCTTAAGATTTCTTGTCTGTAGCTCACGCAGTATGCCGAGCCTGCTTTCACTCGCAAGCTCAAAAAAGAGCCTCTCTATTCCTTCCTTGTTTTCCAAGCTTCACCACCGATTACACACTCTCACAAAACATAGGCAATCAGCTCTGGCTCTCACGCTAATGTGAAATTCTACGCAATGCTGTGTAGGATTACACATCATCGTCAAATAGGCATTATGTGGCGCGGTCAGCAACCTCCCGCTCGGGGTAATGAACGGAAATGGTACAGACGAAAAATGCAAAGGGCGAGCTTGTCTTCACCGTGGAACCCAAGTCAAGAGGCAACGTGAAGAACGTCACGCTGTCGAACGGAGCCCAAGGCGTGCTCATCGAGGGAACGCTCGGAGCCCTGAAACGCGCGGAGTTCGTGGAAGACGTTGTTCTGGAAGTGACTGGCGACAACGGCGTGCTGAGAGTGGACCTGACAAAGGAAGACCTGGCAAGGCACACGCGCCCGGGGCGGTAGATAATGAAAGCTGTTGTCGTTTATGCTAGCAAATACGGATCCACGAGACGCATCGCAGAGTTCATCGCTGAGAAGCTCCGGCACGAAGGAACGCAGGCGGAGGCCCGACCCGCCGACGCAGTCCACAACCCCGGAGACTACGACGCCATCGTGGTCGGCAGCGCCGTCTATATGATGCGCTGGCTCAAGGAGGCCGTGGAGTTTGTGCGGCGAAACCGCGCCGTCTTAGCCAACCGGCCCGTGTGGTTGTTCAGTAGTGGCCCGCTGGGGAGCGATGCCTCGGTGAATGATCCGAAATTGGAGCCCAAAGAGATCGCCGAGTTCAGGGAGGCCATCGATCCTCGAGATCATCGGGTCTTCTTCGGAGCGCTGGACGCAGGCAAGCTTGGGTTCGCTCATCAGATGATGAGGAAGCTGCCGGCCGCCCGTGCGATGCTTCCTGAGGGCGACTTCCGCAACTGGAAAGAAATCGAAGCCTGGGCTAGCAGCATCGCCCGGGCGCTGGAAGCTCCGCAATCGGCGTCAGAATCTGGAATGGGGGCTTGAGAAGTGGCCTTCGATTGGACTACTCTTGCGGTGCTCG
>Ga0315291_10004615_pt1 | contig 17495 bp, 9 predicted proteins | sample YL17G12_20_MG_FD_203070 | JGI IMG/M metagenome (GOLD analysis project Ga0315291, IMG submission 203070) | Sediment microbial communities from Yellowstone Lake, YNP, Wyoming, USA - YL17G12_20 | ecosystem: Environmental > Aquatic > Freshwater > Lake > Sediment | place: USA: Wyoming | collected...
TGTTGAATTATATACACCATAATTATTGAATCTAAAGTAACTATCATTAACAGTTACATTCGTAGCGCCATTTACTTCTAAACCTCTATTAGCATAAGATAAATAGAGAAAATCAATGGCATGTACAGGAGTACTTTCTATTTTTAAACTACCCCAATCATTTAGTGCAGGTAAATTTATATAATTATCATTATTAGTATCACCATAAATATTATCATTTTTAACTGAAGTTAAATAAACAGGATTTGTATTACTTCCGTTAATATCTAAAATAGCACCATTTTTTACAGTTAATGAAATATTTGTATAAAATTTAATAATAACATTTGGATCTATTTCTAACTCATCTCCAGGTCCTTTTACTTCAAAATTATTATAAATTAAATAAGGTATATTGCTTATTCCTGCAAATGTATACGAACTAAATTTACATAAATCGGACGGACAATTTTCTGTATAAGTATCTCCAGCATACCCTACTCCTAATGCAGTATATCCATTCCCACTTCCATATATATCTGCATCAATTCCACTTCCAAATGTTACAGATTTCCTTTCTGGATTTACATTCACTCCAAAATATGAATTGTTAGTAAATGTATTCCTTCTTGTTGTGAGTGTTCCTTGATCTATTACACTTATTCCTACTCTGTTATGATCAAATGTACTATCTTGTATTGTTGCTGTTGTTGTTGTTCTTTGTGGATCCCTTATTATTGTTCCTATATTAGCATAATATACTTTTAAATAATCTATTGTATTTATTCCGCTTTCTATATTTACTCTTTCCCAATCTGGAATATCACCAGTACTTGCTCCGTTATTATTTGTATCCCCTCCTATACTATCATCTTTGTATGATGTAAATTTAACTTCATTTCCACTTGTACCATTTATATCTATAAATGCTCCCTCTTTTATAGTTAATGTTTTTCCAGCTGCAAATTTAACAATAACATTTGGATCTATTTCAATTTCATCTCCAGGCCCCTTAACTTCATAACTATTATACATTAGATAAGGTATATTACTTATCCCTGCAAATGTTCTAGATGAAAATTTACATAAATCTGATGGACAATTATTAGTCCAAGTTTCTCCATATCCTACTCCTAATGCCGTATATCCATTTCCGCTTCCATATATATCTGTATCAGCTCCACTACCTAAACTGATTGTTTTTACGTCTGGATTTAAATTCACTCCAAAATATGAGTTATTTGTAAATGTGTTTCGTCTTGTAGTTAGTGTTCCTTGATCTATTACACTTATACCTGTTCTGTTACTATCATATGTACTATCTTGTATTGTCGCTGTTGTTGAACCTCCTCTTATAAAATTACCTATAGTTGAATAATATACTTTTAAATAATCTATAGTATTTATTCCGCTTTCTATACTTACTCTTTCCCAATCTTGAATAGCACCAGAACTTGCTCCGTTATTATTAGTATCCCCTCCTATACTATCATCTTTGTATGAAGTAAATTTAATTTCATTTCCACTTGTACCATTTATATCTAAAAATGCTCCCTCTTTGATAGTTAATGTTTTTCCAGCTGCAAATTTAACAATAACATTTGGATCTATTTCAATTTCATCTCCAGGCCCCTTAATTTCATAACTGTTATAAATTAGATAAGGTATATTACTTATTCCCGCAAATGTATATGAACTAAATTTGCATAAATCAGACACACAATCATTAGTCCAAGTATCTCCAGCATACCCTACTCCTAATGCAGTATATCCATTCCCACTTCCATATGTATCTGCATCAACTCCGCTTCCAAATGTTACAAACTTTTTGTCTGGATTTACATTTACTCCAAAGTATGAATTATTTGTAAATGTGTCTCTTCTTGTCGTTAGCGTTCCTTGAGCTACTACACTTATTCCTACTCTGTTATAATCATATGTACTATCTTGTATTGTTGCTGTTGTTGTTCCCCCTCTTACTATTGTCCCGATATTACCATAATATATTTTTAAATAGTCTATGGTATCTGTTCCACTTTCTATACTTACTCTTTCCCAATCTTGAATAGCACCAGAACTTGCTCCGTTATTATTAGTATCCCCTCCTATACTATCATCTTTGTATGATGTAAATTTAACTTCATTTCCACTTGTACCATTTATATCTATAAATGCTCCCTCTTTGATAGTTAATGTTTTTCCAGCTGCAAATTTAACAATAACATTTGGATCTATTTCAATTTCATCTCCAGGCCCCTTAACTTCATAACTATTATACATTACATAAGGTATATTACTTATCCCTGCAAATGTTCTAGATGAAAATTTACATAAATCCGAAGGACAACTTGTAGTATCTGTATCTGTATAACCTACACATATTCCGTTGTAACCATTTTTATTAGTATCAATTCCTAATATATCAGCATCAGCTCCACTACCTAAACTGATTGTTTTTACGTCTGGATTCATGTTTAAAGGACATAATTCACTTTTATTTATTGTATTTCTTGCTGTTGTTAAATTAGCTTGTTCATATACTGATATTCCGACTCTATTAGTAGAAAATATTGTATCATTAATAGTTAGTGTACCTCCCGTTACTCTTACACCAATAGTTGTATAATAGATATTTGCATAGTCAATTGTAGCTATACCACTTGCTCTTACTTCGATTCCCTGCCATGCTCCTAGACTTGTACTAGAATTATGAGTAAAAGTGACTTTATTGTCTATTGTCCCATTAACATCTAATGTACCAGTATCTACATATAAAAAATAATTTCCATTAGATTTAACTTGAACTCCTGCATCAATTGTTAAAACCGCACCACTTTTAATAGTTACATTATTTGTCATATTATAAGGACTTCCTGCTAAATTCCATGTTGTATTCACAGTTATATCACCGCTTACATCTGTTGCTCTTACCCTTTGATAAATAGCATAAGGTATGAATATTAATACTATGATATATACAAAAAATTGTAGCAAATTTACAAAGTGTCTTTTATTTTTAGACATTACATAAGAAAAAGAATCATGAATAATATCTTTAATCTTACTGAGGAACATATAGAAGTAATTTTAAATTAAAATACAATATATAATAATATACAATATTTTAAAATACAATAATAATAGTTAAAAAATGGATATTACTTGTTTGATAAAAATCTAATTATTAAAATTTGTAACCAATTTTCCTAAGTAAAGTATATCTATCTTTTTTAGCTTTTATATTCTCAATCTTTTTTATAGATTGACCATCAATTACCCCCAAAACTCCTCTTCCAAACTCATTTTCAGCAATAATAACATATAAAGGATTTGCAGTAGCACAAAATATTCGACATACTTCTGGAGTGTTCTTAATATTATTTAATACGTTAATAGGAAATGTGTTTTTCAGAAATATAATAAAAACATGACCAGCATTTATTAACTTTGCATTATTTACGGCTAATTTCTCCATATCTTTATCAGTACTGGAATATCTAATAAGTTTAACTCCACTTGCTTCACAAAATGCTAATCCAAATTTGATATTTGGTACCGCATTTACTAATGCTTCATGGATATCTTCGACTGACTTAATAAAATGAGTCTGACCAATTATCACATTTACTGTAAAATCATTATCAGGTTTTACAATTTTAATCGTTTTAATATTTATATTTGACATGATATTTATATAAATTATTATTTAAAAATCTTTTCTTGATACTAAATATATATCGTCATTAGAATTTGATATATCAACAAAGAAAAACTCATAAGGATATAGGTAATCGTTATAATCTTTTACTACAACTAAATATTTCCCTTTATCAATAATAATGCAGTCATCAGAATAACTTTGCAATTTATACCGTTCTTGAAGATCTTCATAGCTGTAAAAAGTTATAGATTCGAAACATTTTTTGTCTCCCTCCATATTTATATAGAATATATTACAATTACCATAACAATAATTATTATGATTTTCATATTCACTTTCTAATGTTTTACTTTTATTAATAGCATCTTCTTGATAAAAATCAGAATATTTATCTATTTCATTAATATTATCTTCTGAAATATGTAGAGCTTTATATTCTCTTAAATTAAACCCTCGAATATCGGTTTCGTTCCTAAAATATTTTAAACTTGCATATTTAGATTCTAAATAAAATGCTGTTTTTTCTTTAATATCACCGTTACTATTTTTGAAAAACTCAACTAACGCAGGAATATTATCATCTGATAAGTTGTATAAATAATATAAATCTATTTCACGAGATTTATCTGAGTTATACTTATTGATATTTAATGTAGTAATTATTGAATCAACGTTAGTAACTCCTACTATAATCAATGTTATTAATGTAATAATTTGTAATGTATATAGAAATAAGCTTTGTCTTATTTTGGTTAAAAACTTTATACAGAAAGAAATAAATATTAATAATAAGAATAATATAAAAATATGACTATATATTCTAAGTTCAGTAAAGCCATAAGCACTTTCATATAGATACAAACGATAAAAAGCAGATATAGACATAGGTATTAATTCCAGAATGCCAAAAAAACATATTATTCTTAATACAAAACCTTCAAGAATATTACCAGCTTTGGTTAATTTATAGATAAAACTTATAAGTAATAAAGCAATTATACCTGCAATAATTAGTTCAAAAAAACCTTTCCTTGCATATTCACTATAAGTAAAAGTTTGATTTTTAATTAATTTTTCTCCACCAAATAAATAAGCTGTTTGTATTCCATTAAACACCAAAAATAAAAATTCTATAACAGATAGTATAGTTACACTTTCTATTAAAAATTTTGATTTAATATTTTTAAATACAAATTTTTTCTTAATGGATTTATCTTTTCTAAATAAATTATAATATAAAACACCAAAAATTAACCAAAAAAATAACAGAAATATCAAAGATATATTTAATGAATCTTTTATAAAATATTCTGAAAATATTGAAGTTACTATTTCTTTAAACATAAGATCAGCTCTTACAAACAGAATTAAAAATACAATAAAAATAGGAACTGCTACTATCAAGCCTAGAATTACTCTAAATATAATATATCCGCCTTTAAAATTTACAAGTTTTGTTTTTGTTATTGGGAACAATGGACTAATAATTGACATAACTAATTGTTCAATAGGTACAGTTATATATCGGAAGAATTCAAATTTATCATTATTTTGTACCAATGTATGTATAGTAATTAAAAAAAAGTATAACCATGGAATGAATACAAAGATTCGTACGGGAATTGAATTTGTAAAGTAATAAGTAATAGATAATAGTAATAATAAAATAGAATTTATTATTAGACTTATATTTAAACGTTTAAATATTATTCCTGAAAATATAAATAATAAGGTTATCCAAATATTAAATATAAAAAAATTTATACCTAAACTAGCTTTATAAAATAAAAAAACTATAAAGAATGATGTCAAAAATGATGAAATTAAGATAAATGGTTTAAAATATTTATTATACATATTATTATTATAAAATTTATATTAATTTATAACCTATTTTATTATATAATAGTAACAACTTAAAGCTTATTTTTTAATTTAATAAAATTATTTATATCTTTATATTATAAACTATTAATATACTTCTGATATAAACTTAGATTTAGTCTCGTTTTACATAATTCAAATACTAAAGGGAATTTATTTAAATTAACTTCACTATTCATATGTCCAGCTCCTTTAACTAATATTAATGAACTATTAAGTTTTTTAGCAAATTCAATTGAATACTTTTTATCTACATAAGGATCATTTTCTGAGTATAGTGTATATGATACATTGATTAATTTTTTTAATTTATTAAAATTAAAACCTTTTTTATAGAAAGAAGAGTTAACCAAATCTATTTGCCATGATTTATTAAGCTTAGTTAAAAATGGACTTACAAAGATAGCACAATCTAATTTAATATTATATTTTTCTAATATATGAAGCACAAAAAGAGGCGCAAGAGAATGAGCTACAAAACATAATTTATTTCTTTTTTTTATCATTGGTAATATTTTGTTTTCAAATATTCTTAACCAATTTTGAAGATTTTGATTCTTAGTTACATAATTTATTCCTCTTCCTGTAACTTCTTTCCAATCTTCAGTTGTAAATTCAGGTATTAATACCTCTTGTCCAATTAGCTCTAGTTTTTCTTTTAATTCAGGAAACCAATTACTATATGATGAACTAAAAGAACCATGAAAAATAACAAATTGCATTTTAATATCAAATTAATAATAAATAAATATTTACTAATTATAGTACAATAAGTTCCTAATTTGTATCATTTTTATCTAAAAATAAATACATATTAGATAAATTATTATTATACGGGAATTTGACTAAAGCTTCTTCTTCAAGAAACTTCTTCGCTTCTTCATTTCTTTTTAAATTTATTAATAATCCCGTATAATTTTCATATGCTAAATAGTAATCAGCATTTTGCATAGATTTCTTATAATATTCAAGAGCTTTTTCATAATCATCTTCTCTTTCATAACATACTCCTAAGTTATTCCAATTTACCCACCAATCTGATTTAAGTTTAGTTGATTTTTCAAAGTGGAATTTGGCATCTTCAACTTTATTTTTTCTAATAAGTTCTACTCCATAATTATTTTCCAGATCATAAGCATTTTTATTGTATTTAATATCATTTTGATAAAGAGTTAATCCACTAGACCAATCAAAAGTTCTTAATAATGTTCTACAGCTAAATATAGTTAACAAAAATGTAATAATTATAAAAGATATTATTTCAATGTTTTTTATAACATTTCTGAATTTATAAATTAAGAAACTTGTTATTAAAATTAAAATAAAAATTAAACCTACTATAGGAAAGTAAAACCATCTATCAGCAACAGTCATATCTAAGGGAATAATCTGTATATGAAGTCCAATTCCGACTATAAACCAAATTAAAAAAAATGTATATAGTTTTATAAAGCATTTATTAAAAAGTTTATTTCTATAAAAATAAAATATCATATAAATTAAAATACTAAATATTGTTATGATTATTATAAAAGGAATATAGAAGTCTTTCATATTTATCTTCTCAACTATCCAATTCTGTGATATTAATAAGTATCTTGGATAAAAAAATGTTTTAAAGTAAAAAAAGATTACTTTCGGAATATTTATTAATCTTTCAAAAAAGGATAGTTGCATAATTGGTGTTATTCCTTTACCTCTTAAACCAATTCTAGCTATAAAAAATCTCAATATAATATAAATAGATAATGTAGATACAAAATAATATATAAACTTTTTAAATCTATCTTTTTGAAACACAAATATATACATAATATTGATGATAAAAAAAAGAATACCTGTTTCTTTTGATAGAAAGGCAAATAAAACAAATATACCGCTTAATAAGTAACTATTAAATTCAACATTAAATACTTTTATATTTTCTTTATTTAAAATCAGAAACATAAAAGACATTATTCCAAATGTGAAAAATAATACTTCTTGAGAAGCCGAAATATAAACTACCGATTCAACATTTATGGGATGTACTAAAAACAATATAGCACCAAAAAAGGATATCCAAATACCAAACCTTTTTAAGTATTTTATTTCTTTTATAATAATTTTATTAAAGAAATAATTGAAAATAATAAATATACAAACCGAATTTATTATATGCAAAGATAATTGGAATAAATGAAAAAAGAATGAATTATTTCCAAATATTGAATAAATAACTGAAAATAATGTAATTAATAATGGTTTGTAATATATGCCGGTTAAACTACCAGCTCCACCTGTATTAAATGTACTTCCAAGAAAAAACTCTGGAATATTACTTATTGAATGAATATATGAATTATTTACAATTTGTTCTTCATCATCCCATAAAAATTTCCCAAATAAAGAATAAAAATATAAGCATAAACCAATAATAATTATTATGTATATAGATTTCCGAATATTCATTTATTATAATCAAATTTATAACAAGTTATTTTTTTGTATATAGTTTTTCACCTTTTCTTAATTTTGATAGTGCCCACATGAAAATACGACCTTTATTTTTGTTTCCCATATTTGGATAATCAATTGCAAAACGGTAGGCTTCTTCTAAGTATTCCCTCTTAACTGTCTTGGCAAGTCTTATATATAGTGATTTATGATATATATCATTTAATTTATAAGCTAATCTAATACCATAGTCTTGAAATTCGAATCTTACATACTTTTTACTTTTCTCTCTATCTGGACTAAATTGCCATTCTTTAAGTATATCTCCAATTTGTAATTCTTTTTTCTTTCTCTTTTCCATATTTATTAATTTAATTTACATTCAAATAATCTAATAAAATCTTTCTGCATTTCTCTAAAACTATACGCACCCATAAAACAAATTACACGCTTTCCAACCTCTTGGTCAACAATATATTTAACTAATTTAGAATCATTATCAATATACCTTGAATTAACTCCAATGCTTGATAAATAACTTGACAATTCATTTCCATTAACCAATTTTTCACCCTTAATAGATTTTAACAATTTAATACGTGGAATTATTATTTCGTTAGCACCGTTAAATACATTATCAAATAATTTCAAAGATTTTTTAGTCATATTACCTATATTTGGTTCGAATATTATTGTTATATACCAATTTTCATATTTATTTCTTAAAGCTTTTAATGATCCTCTAACTTTAAAAGGACTGCATGCATGATCATCTATTATTTTTAAATTCTCTTTATCTAGAATTATTTCAAGTCTTCTTTTTATACCCTTAAATCTTCTCACTGCTTCTTCAATGTATATACTTTTAATACCTAGTTCTCTAGCTAAAACTGTACATCCAATTATATTTTCTTTATTATGATCCCCTATCAGTAAAGTTTTTAAAGTAATTTCTTCTCTTGTGTTTTTATTAAATATTACTATTTTGTCCCTTTCATTAGATTCCTTATGTGGTAAATTAAACCAATCTGCTTTTGGAAGTTTATCATCAAATAGATTCAATTCATATGTTATTACTTTGCACCTAGCATATTTAATCACTTCATCAACATTTGGTCCATTTAGATTAGCCACAAGTAATCCGTCATTAGGTAAACTACCAATTAACTTTTTAAAATTACTTATATAAGACTCTTCTGTTTTAAAATAATCGGTATGCTCCCAAGCACAAGAAGTAAGTAAAACAAACCGAGCTTTATAATGAAAAAATTTACTTTCAGGGTCAAATCTAGAACTTATATATTCGTCTCCTTCGATAATACTCCAATCAGTATTAGTAATTCTTATACCATCTTTGAAGTTTTTAGCTAAACCTCCAATCATAAAACTTGGTTTTTTACCTGACTTTTCAAATATATAAGCTAAAATAGCAGTAGATGTTGTCTTACCATATGTACCTGCTACTACAATAGAATTTGATTTCACAACCTGCTCTTCCAATATTTCAGGAAAAGATTTGATTTTTAGATTATTCTCACAAGCATATTTATATTCTATATTACTTAACCAGACACGATTTCCTACTATAACAATATCTGGGTATTTACTTTCCAAATTTATTCCCTTTCTTAAATAATAATTCTTGTCTAAATGTTCTTTCTTAAAACCAAGTTCAATATTTATCTTTCTTCTCTTTAAATAATCACTCATTGGAGGAAATATACCTTTATCTGATCCTGTAACAGTATAACCTTTTAATTTATAAACATTGGCTAAAGGAGCCATTGTTACACCACAGATTCCTATAAAATGAACCCACTTTCCTTTATTATTTAGCATATTAAAATTGAAATAAATTAATTGATAATTAATATAATACCAAATATAAGTATTTCTCTCAATTTGTACAAAGAATGGTAACAATTGAATTTAATATTAAGTTAAATCATTATTTATAATTAATATAAAAATTTCTTGACTTATACCTATATAAACTGTTACTTTGTTAATGATAAACTTGGGGCAGTAAAATCAAATCATTCCTTTAATATTAGAATTATTCTACCCATGTTACTTGGTATATCTGAAATAAATAAACTAATTAAAGAAAAAAATCTTTTAGTAAATTTATGCAATAGAGAACTTTATGAACCCGAAGGTACAGTAATTGATCTAAGACTAGATAAACTATTTACATTGAAAGGAAACGGGTTTATAGGAATTGATGAAAGAAAAACACCTGAAACTTTAGAAGTAAATCCTAATAAAGAAAAGAATAAAAAGATTTATAATCTTAATTCTAAATTTTATTATATGAGTAAAACAATAGAAGAGATTAATCTTCCTGATAACATTTCTGCTTTATTTGTCCCAAGAACAACTCTTTTTAGATCTGGAATCATATTTATCTCAGGTTTTACAAATCCAGGTTATCATGGACCTTTATACTTTGGATTGTTTAATTCATCCATAAAAAAATTTAAAATAGAAAAAGGAGCAAGATTCTGTAGTGTTTATTTTCTCGAAGTAAAAGGGAAAATAAAGAATTTGTATAGAGGTCAATGGCAAGGTGGAAGAGATGATGCAAGAAACTTAGAAAAACAAATTTAAATCTTTCAAATTATTATGAAACGATTTAATATAGATATAAAACTTAATAAAAAACAAGAACTTATAGCGATTAATAGATATTTGAAACTTGATCAAAGAAATAATCCTATAGAGAATATTAAAGATACTTTTATAAGAATTTCAAAACTGGTAGCGTCAGTAGAAAATAAATATCAAATAAATAAAAACGAGATAAAAAGACTTGAAGATGAATTTTTTGAAATACAAGCTAAATTTGAATTTTTATCTGGATTTACATTATCTGATAGAGGTAGAAATAAACTTACGGCTGCTTGTTATGTATTACCGTTACATGATAGTTTAGAATCTATATATAAAACTTTATATCAGTCTGTTCAATTACATAGGCTTGGAGCAGGAATAGGTTATGATTTTTCAGAGATCAGACCTGAAGGATCAAAAGTTAATTCAACAGGAAAAGAAGCTTCAGGACCTATATCCTTTATGAGACTTTACGATTTTTCGTCTGAAATTATCTTAAACAGAGGTAGTGCAAGACATGCTGGCCATATGGGAATTCTAAGAATTGATCATCCTGATATTGAAAATTTTGTAAATTCAAAACATGATTACAATCAGCTTACCAACTTTAATATCTCTGTTGCTCTAACCGACAAATTTATGGGAGCTTATAAAAACAATCGTAAGTTTTCTCTTATTAATCCTAGTAATAAAAAAGTCTTTAAAAATATTAATGCGAGAAAATTAATGAGAATATTAGCAGAAAGTGTTTATAAAAGCGGAGAACCTGGAGTTGTATTTATAGATGAAATAAATAGGAAAAACACTTTACCCAAATTAGGAACTATAACTGCAACAAATCTTTGCGGTGAACAACCACTTCTACCATATGAAGCATGTAACTTGGGTTCAATAGATATAAATAAATTTATCATTAATAAAAATAGTAAAGATATTTCTCAAAGAATTGATTGGAATAGATTAGAAAAAGTTACCAGATTAGGGGTTAAATATCTTGATAATACTATTGATATATCATATTTTATTCTTCGTGAAATAAAAAATATAGTTTATAGAGACAATAGGAAAATAGGTTTGGGAATAAGAGGCTGGGCAGATTTACTAGCATCACTTTCAATACCATACGATAGTGAAAAAGCCATAAAACTAGCAGAAAAGATAATGAAATTTATTAAAGATATCTCTAGAGATGAGTCAAGCCAACTTGGACGCATTAAAGGTAGTTTCGCAAATTTTAAGGAATCTATTTTTCCTTCTTTAGGTTACAAATTTATGAGAAATGCAACGATAACAACTATAGCTCCTACTGGTACTATATCATTATTTTCTAATTGTAATGGAGGCATAGAACCTTTTTTTGCTCTTTATTATATAAGAGATAATATGGAAACATTAGGTAATAAGAAACTTATTTATATAAATAAAATATTAGAAGAAAAACTTAAGAAGGAATGGTTATACAGTAAAGAATTAATGCAGAAAATTTCAAAAACTGGATCTTTAAAAGAAATAAAAGAAATACCAGATAAATTAAAAAAAGTTTTAAAGACAGCTTATGAAATAAGTCCATATTGGCATCTAAAAATGCAAGCAGCTTTTCAAAAATATACTGATAATGCTGTTTCAAAAACTATTAATATTCCAAAAAATACATCTATAAAAGATATAGAAAATATATATTTAAGTGCTTATAAACTGAAACTAAAAGGTGTATCTATATATAGAGATAAAAGTAGAGATAAACAAGTACTAAATATTAATCAATAAAATTTATTTTTTATGTTTTTTGATATACAATAAATATAATCTAATATTTAAATAATAAAATATGATACAAATAAAAAATATTATTATATGTATAACAGGGACTATGACATCAGGTAAGGCCGCTTTAAAATATTTTTTAGTTGATAGAGGCTTTAAAGCTATACGTCACTCACAATTACTTGTTCAAGAAGGTAAAAAGCTAGGATATGATATGACAAATAAAAATAATTCATCAAAAGTTTCAGTTCTCCTAAGGAAAAAATATGGACTAGATATATTATCTAAAACTTCAGCTACGGAGATAAGAAATCAAGAACGATATGTTATATGTCCGATAAGGTATTCAAGAGATTTAAAATTTTTTAAAGATAGATATAATGCTCTTATAATTTTTACTGATGCACCTTTTGAAATCAGATATAGAAGAACTAAACTCAAAAATATTGAAGAGAAATTAACAATTAAAGAATTTAAAAAAATAGATAATTTCGAACAAGATCCGACAGGTAAAGACAAAAAGTATTTACCTGATATAAATTCTTGTAGAAAACTATCTGATGAAATTATAATTAACAATAAATCACTTGACTATATGAACCAAAAGCTTGAAAAAATATTAAGAAAGTATCGTATCCCAGATTTAGAAGATACTGACACATATGAAGATTTTGATGTTTAAAATTACATTTTTATATCTATTATTACTTTTTATAATTTAAAATGAATCTAACTATAAAAAAAGATATACCACAATGTTATACTGAAAGCTCTGTTCAGCTTTTAAGAACAAGATTTTTAAAGACTAATAAAGAAGGAAAAGTATTAGAAAGTCCTAAAGACTTATTTAAAAGAGTATCTAAGTGTGTAGCTGAAGCTGATAGTAATTATACTAAAAAAAAATATAATATAAAAAAAACAGAAGATAAATTCTTTGAAGCTTTATTTAATTTAAAATTTATTCCACAATCTCCAACTCTTTTAAATGCTGGTAAGAAAGATAAAACACTATCAGCATGTTTTGTGTTACCAATTGAAGATTCTCTTGATACAATTTACGAGACATTATCTGATGCCGTTCAAATTCAATGGAAAGGTGGAGGAACAGGATTTAATTTCTCAAAAATAAGATCCAAAGGAGATAGTGCCGGAGGAATTCCAGATATTGCAGCTGGTCCTGTCCATTTTATAAAAATATTTTCAGAAGCCTTAATGGGTATAAGACAAGGAGGTAAAAGAGGTGGTGCTAATATTGCTATCTTAAATATCGAACATCCTGATATTTTAGAATTTATTCATTTAAAAGAAAATGATTTAACAATAAAAAATTTCAATATTTCAGTTGGAATAACAAAGAGATTTATGGAAGCAGTTCGGAATGATCAAAATTATTCTTTAATAAACCCAAGAACTAAGAAAAAAGTAAAAAGTTTAAATGCAAGGTATGTATTTAATGAAATAATACATCTAGCTTGGAAAACAGGAGATCCTGGGATAATCTTTATAGAAAACATCAATAAAGATAATCCTACACCTCTCTTAGGAAATATAGAATCAACAAACCCTTGTGGCGAACAACCTCTTCTTCCTTATGAATCATGCAACTTAGCTGCAATAAACTTAAGAGTTCATTTTGATTATAAAATGAATGATATTAACTGGAATATGCTCAGAGATACAATAAACACAACAGTTCATTTCTTAGATAACATTATTGACATAAACTATTATTCCTTGAAAAAAATAGAACACATGACAAGATATACGAATAGAAAAATGGGATTAGGATTAATGGGATTTGCAGATTTATTGATATTAAAGGAAATACCATATGACTCAAAAGAAGCTATAAATTTTGCTGAAAAACTTATGAAATTTATCAAGGAAGAATCAATTAAAGCATCTATTAAGCTAGCTAAAACAAGAGGCCCTTTTCCTGCTTATAAAGGAAGTGTTTGGGAAAAGAAAAAACTTCCTGTTAGAAATGCCACAATAACAACAATTGCTCCGAATGGTAATACAAGTATCATTGGAGGTTCAACAGGTGGAATCGAACCTGTGTATGCATTAGCTTATAAAATAGCTGGTGTTGAAGATAAGTCATATAAAGCAACAAGTGTTTTATTTAATGTAAATGAGTCTTTTAAATACTTAGGTAAGAAATATAAGTTTTATTCAAAATCTCTTATTGAAAAAATATCGAATAATGTTCCTTTATCTGACATAGATGAAATCCCTAAAAGGATAAAAAGAATACTTGTTACTGCATTAGAAATTAAACCTATATGGCACATAAAAATGCAAGCTGCATTTCAAAAATATGTTGATAATGCGATTTCAAAAACAATAAACTTTTCTAAAGATGCTGAAGAAAAAGATATAAGAGAGTGTTTTATTGAAGCTTATAAGTTAAATCTTAAAGGCGTAACAATATATAGAGATGGCAGCAAACAAGCTCAAACTTATGTATCTGCATATACAGGAAAGTTAAATATAAATAATATTGGGAAAAAGAAAGTAGAAATTGTTATTGTAGATAAAGATTTATATTCAAGTAATATTATTAAAAATTATATAACAAAACATAATGGTAATTTTGAGATAATAGAAAATAAATATAAATTAAATTCCATAAAGAATTTATACTTTGTTAAAAATGAAAAACTTTTATTAAATAAAGCTAATAGACTATCAAGATACATCTCCTTTAAATCTAATAAAGTTACTATTTCAAATATAACAGGATTTTTAAAAAATAAAATTAATTTAACTATACATAATATCTTTTACTATGGTAAGGATGGTGATTATTCAAAAACTTTATTTAAAAAGTTAGTAGAATTAAATAAACTAAAAGGTAATCCAATATACCTAGCATCTGCTATTTCAATTTTTGATCCTAATAAAAAAAGCTTGATTTCTACTATTACAAAAATACCAGGAAAAATTATACAAACAAACAAAAAAGAAATTTATTTTATTCATAAGGGTATGGATTCTTTTATAAAAGCTCCTACAGAAGAAGAATTTAGAAGCTTTAATCATATTCATACTGCCTTAGAAAAAATATTTGATAAATTTATGCTTTATAAAAAGGATAAAATTGATATAGATCTAACTTCTAACGCTTATAATGTACTATTAAGCAGGTCTTTAATTAAAGATAAAAACGGTAAGCCAACTGAAACTCCTCTTCAACTATTTTCACGGATTGCTGACTTTGTTTCTAAAGCAGGCAAAAAATATGGATATTCTGATACCAATATAGAAAAAAGCAAGAATAATTTTTATGAAATACTTAAAAACTTAGAATTTCAATGTGGTGGTGCTCTAGTTTGGGCTGGGATGTCTGATTCTGATGGAGAAAAAGCAGTACTTTCTAAATGTTTTGTTTTACCCATAGAAGACTCTATAAAAAGCATTTTTAATACTTTAAATGAAAATATCGAAGTCTTAAAGCATGGAGGCGGTACGGGATTTAATTTTTCTAAAATAAGATCTACATACAGTATAGTTTCAACCACTGGAGAACATGCTGCTGGTCCTATTGAATATATAAAAGTATTTAATAGAGCTCAAGATACAGTTATAAATAGAGGCGGAAGACAAATGGGATCAATGGCTATACTTAATATAGACCATCCTAATATCATAGATTTTATTAAATGCAAGGATAGTATAGAAATAACTCATTATAATATATCCGTTGGTATTTCGGATAAATTTATGAAAGCTGTTAAAAATGATTTAGAATGGAATTTAATTGATCCACATGACAAAAAAGTTTATAAAAAAATTAAAGCAAATAAACTATTCGATTTAATATGTGAATATGCTTGGAAATCTGGTGATCCAGGTGCTATCTTTTTAGATAACTTAGAAAAACATAATCCTACCCCAAATTTAGGACTAATTGATGCAACTAATCCTTGTGGTGAACAACCTTTAATACCTTATGAATCTTGCAATCTTGGAAACATTAATTTATCAAAAATAATAAAAGGTTTTCCTTATCTTTCAGATCATAATATCTTAAATAAGAAGTTAGATTTAAAGTTAGAATTTATAAATTGGGATAAATTCAAAAGTATTATTTTCACTGCAATAGAATTCCTTGATAACATTATCGATGTAAATAATTATCCTATAAGAAAAATCGAAGAAATGACTAAATTAACAAGAGGTATTGGTCTTGGTATTATTGGATTCGCTGATTTATTAGTTAAGCTTGGTATTCCTTATTCTAGTCCAGATGCAATAATGGTAGCTCAAAAAATAATGAGGTTTCTCACTGATACGTCACATAAAGCATCAAGAAAACTTGTATCTAAAAGAGGTTGTTTTCCTGCTTATAATGAAAGTATTTGGAATAAAAAAGATATCAAGATGCGTAATTCAAGATGTACAACTGTAGCTCCTACAGGTACTTTATCAATAATATGCAATGCTAATCCAGGAATAGAACCTATATTCTCGTTGATATACAAAAGACAAAAATCATTAGGCGGGCAAGAACAAACAGTTGTTGAAAATCTATTCAAACAAGTCGCAGAAAGTAGAGGTTTTTATTCTAAAGACCTTATGGGAAATTTAGCTGAAGGGAAAAAATTATCTGAACTCAAAAATATACCTAGAGATGTTATTGAAATATTTAAAACAAGTCATGAAATTCCTGCTGATCAACATGTTAAAATCCAAGGAGCATTTCAAAAGTATTGTGACAGCGGAATATCTAAAACAATAAATCTCCCAAATTCTGCTTCAATAGACGATGTTAAAAATATATACAAATTAGCGTATAAATTGAAATGCAAAGGTATTACAATATTTAGAGATGGATGTAAAATTTCTGTTCAAGTTATGAATATAAAAGATAAACAAGAACAATTCCTTCCTAAAATAACAAACACACCTAGAGAACGTCCTTTAACAACTTATGGAATAACAACTAGAATTAAAACTGATCAGGGATCCTTATTTGTGACAATAAATGAAGATGATAAAGGTATTGCTGAAGTATTTCTAAATATAGGGAAAAGCGGCGGCTACTCATCAGGTTATTGTGAAGCTATTGGAAGACTTATATCAGTATCGTTAAGAGCTGGTTTATCTCTAGATATTATTATTGATCAATTAAAAGGCATACGGACTTCAGCTC
>Ga0315291_10004616_pt1 | contig 17487 bp, 10 predicted proteins | sample YL17G12_20_MG_FD_203070 | JGI IMG/M metagenome (GOLD analysis project Ga0315291, IMG submission 203070) | Sediment microbial communities from Yellowstone Lake, YNP, Wyoming, USA - YL17G12_20 | ecosystem: Environmental > Aquatic > Freshwater > Lake > Sediment | place: USA: Wyoming | collected...
CCTCGCCGGCCTTGGCCTCGGCGTACTGCCAGACGCCGTTGAGGTTCACCCAGTCCTTGCGGACCATCTGGGGGCGCGGATACTCCGGATGGGCCTTGTCGGCCGTAACATCCTTCGTCCACTGAGTTGAGAGCGGCCCCTTGGCGGGCTCCCATTCCGCCGCTTGCACTGCGCCCACTGCCAGCACAAGCGCAGCCGCCAAGGCCAGGATCATGATGCTGCCGTGGTTCATTGCGATACCTCCGCCTGGTTGCACCCGGGTGGTCTCTGAACTACAGCATTTGCGGCATCAAATCTGGACTCTCAAGGCCGAAATCCGCAATCTCAGATCGCCGCATGCTTCGGCGAAGGATACACCGGGTCGGTTCGAAGGCCAAGCGATTTCGCCACCCAAACGTAGGGCCTCAGACGTTACCGGGAGCGTCGCGTGCTTCGCCCGCGGGTGGCACGGCCACGCGCCTTTGCGTGACCGTGCATTTCCAGTGCCACGCACGGTCACCCAACATCGGGTGGCCGTGCCACCCAGGCTCCTGCGCGGTGGGTCGGGAGACCCACCGCGCACGGCGTCAAGTGGCGCTGGAGTGCCAAACAGTGTGCTACTTGGCGCCGTCGGGCGACTTGAAGAGGCCGAAGGCCGAGATCGTCGGGCAGGCGCGGGCGTCTTCGATCTTGAGGCGCACCTTCGTGGCCGTGACCGCCGGGAACCGCAGCAGCCGTTTGTAGCCGATCGTCTGGCCGCGGCCGAGTTCCTTCCACGCCTGGCCATCGTACGCCTCGACGACGAACCGCTTCACGCGCTGGCCCAGGCGGATGTACTCCTGGACCATGGCGCGGTCCAGCGCGGTGGGCTTGCCCAGGTCGACTTCGATGGCGGCGGCCGCAACGCCGTCGTCGGTCGCCCAGTACGTGGCCTTGTCGCCGTCGAGGGCGTTGTCCGGGCCGAACGCCGCCGCCCCGCCCCGCACGTTCGTGGCCGCCGCAGGCTTGCCGCGCGCCAGGTCCTCGGCGAACGTGGCCGCGATGACCTGCCGGAACTCCCGCAGCCGCGCGGCATCGTTCTCGTGCATGAGGCCGCGGCGGTCGGGCGGAATGTTCAGCAGGAGCACCCCGTTCATGCCCACCGACGCGTAGTAGATGTCAACGAGTTGCCGGAGCGACTTGACCTTGCCGTCCTCGGCGGCATGGTAGAACCACCCCGGCCGGATGGAGACATCGACCTCAGTGGGCACCCAGTCGGGGCCGCCGAAGAGGCCGTGCGTCTGGTCCTTGTTGGACTGGCCGATGCCCATCTTCGAGCGGTCGATGGTGGCCCAATTCGGGTCGGCCGCATACCCCGCCTCGTTGCCGACCCAGCGCACATCGGGCCCGGCATCGCTGAACATGACGGCATCGGGCTGGAGTTTGCGCACAAGCGCCTGGTACGCGGGGAAGTCGTACACCTGGCGCTTGCCGCTGGGCCCCTCGCCGCACGCCCCGTCGAACCAGGCCTCTGAAACCTTGCCGTAGTTCGTCAGGAGTTCCGTCAACTGGTTCATGTAGTGCGCGTTGTACTTCGGGGAGTCGCCGTAGCACGGCTCGTGTCGGTCCCAGGGGGAGAGGTAGACGCCGAAGTCGAGTCCGGCCTCGCGGCAGGCGTCGGCCACCTCGCGGACCACGTCGCCCTTGCCGTCTTGCCACGGGCTCTTCTTGACGCAATGGTCGGTGTACTTGCTCGGCCACAGGCAGAACCCGTCGTGGTGCTTGGCCGTGAGGATGATCATCCGCAGGCCCCCGTCCTTGCACGTCCTGGCCCACTGGCGGGCGTCGAGGGCGGTGGGGTTGAAGACCCGCTCGTCTTCCTTGCCCTCGCCCCACTCGCGGTCGGTGAACGTGTTGACGCCGAAATGCGCGAAGGCGATGCACTCGCGCTCCTGCCATGCCACCTGGCGCGGCGTCGGAACGGGCGGCACCGGCGCCGGCGGGGCCGGCGATGCGGCACGCGTCTCGGGTATGGCCACCAGTATGCTCCCCATCAGGATCGCCGCCATGGCGGTCATCGTGTGCAGGCGTTCGATCACGGCAGTCCACCTTTCTTCGTTGACTTGTGCGGCCGAAGCCGTGCACATGGTAGTGCCACGGGGGGCTGCGGTCAACCACTCGACGCGTCTGGCCGGCCCGGTATCTGCGGGGCATCAGTCCCGCGGCTGGCCATGACACCCATAATTGAGGCCATTACCGGCAATTCCTGATTTTTCGCCCGCGGCGCTGCCCGTCGGTTTAGAATAAGTGTTCAGTGGCAGGAACGGGGGTAACCATCATAAGACAGCGTTACTCCTTCAACCGAAGAGATTCATTGCTGCGATAAGGAGGGGTTGGTCCTTGCCTTTCGGCGGAAGCCAATCCGTTTCAGGCCGCCGCATGAGGACGTTTTTGTTTTTGCTCCTCGTGGTGGCCATTCTACCGCTTGTCGTCCTCGTTGCTGCCGTCCACGTCGGCTGGTACTACAGGGAGTTCGCCGAGAGAGAGGCCACAAACCTTGAGGTCGCCCGAGCCGTAGCGACGGCCTTCACCGCCTTCATCCGCAACATCACCCGCGAGGAACAGGCCATTGGGCACGCACTGGCCGATCTGCGTCCGCAAACCCCAGAGCAGGCCAGTAAGTACCTCGCGGCCAACGCCGCCTACTACAAGACGCTCTTGCGCTTCTGCTGGACGAATCCTTCCGGCGAGGTCATCGCCTCGAGCGACGGCCGGGCTCTCGGCGTCAAGGTGGATGACGCCCCGTGGTTCAAGCAGATTCTCGGCGGCGCGGACAGGGTCATCACGGACCTCCGGCAGGACGGCGACGGCGGCCCGATAACCTTCATAATCGCGTGCGGAATCCGCGCCGAAGGAGGCGCCCTTGAGGGTGTGGTCTTCGGTGTCATCGACTCGTCGCTGCTGGGGGTCGCTGCCCTTGACATCGGGCTTGCGCCGGGAGGGGTGTTCTCTCTTTTCGATCGCACCGGCACCGTGGTTTACACCTACCCCGAGAGAGCCTTGTCCTTCGACGAGCGCCGCTGGCTCGACAAGGACCCGACGATTGCGACATCCCTGGCGGGACGAGAGGTGACCGGCACTTTCATCTTCCCGCCGACCGGCGAGAGGCGCATCGGCGCCCGGGTGCCGCTCCCCGAGATCGGATGGGCCGCCGGGGCCAGCCGGCCGCTCACTGACGTGACCTCCCCGCTGCTTCGCACACTGGTGATAGACTTGGGCATCACGGGGGCGGTTATTGCCGCGTCCGGGCTTATTGCGGGGCTGATCACCCGCCGGATCACCGGCCCCGCGAGGCGACTGCGCGACGAGGCCCTCGCCATCGGCGCCGGGGACCTCGACCGCCGCGTCGACGTGCGGGGCGTGGCGGAACTGACCGAACTGGGCGAGGCCTTTAACCGGATGGCCGTCGGGCTGAAGGACCGCACGGCGCAACTCGAGACCAGCAACCGCCAACTCCAGCAGGAGAGCGCCGAGCGCAAGCGCGTGGCCGAAGACCTGGCCCGGTCCAACCAGGACCTCGAGCAGTTCGCCTACGTGGCGTCGCACGACCTCCAGGAGCCCCTGCGGATTGTGAGCGGGTACCTGCAACTCCTGGATCGCCGCTACAAGGGCCGGCTGGACGCCGAGGCCGACGAGTTCATCAACTTCGCCGTCGACGGGGCGGCACGCATGCAGGTGCTTATCCAAGACCTTCTGGCCTATTCGCGCGTCGGCACTCAAGGGCGACAGTTTGCGCCCGTGGCCTGCGAGTCGGCGCTCAAGCGGGCCCTGGCAAACCTGGCGACGTCCATCGCCGACACCGGCGCCGCCGTCACGCACGACCCGCTGCCGACGGTACTGGCCGACGGCACGCAGATCGTGCAACTCTTCCAGAACCTCGTCGGCAACGCGATCAAGTTCCGCAGCGCCGAGCCGCCGCGCATTCACATCGGCGCCTGCTCCCAGGACGGCGAGCCGGTATTCTCGGTCCGCGACAACGGCATCGGCATCGACCCGAAGTACGCCGATCGCATCTTCGCACTCTTCCAGCGCCTGCACACGCGCGAGAAGTATCCAGGAACAGGCATCGGTCTGTCGATCTGCAAGCGCATCGTCGAGCGTCACGGCGGGCGCCTATGGGTGGAATCGCAGCCCGGCAAGGGTTCCACCTTCTACTTCACCGTCGGACAGCCAAGGAGCGCCAAACAATGAGTCCGGCTTGGGAAGACTGCAGCCCCGCTGAAATCCTCCTGATCGAGGACAGTGCGGCCGACGTGCGCCTGACGCAGGAGGCCTTCAAGGACGCCAAGGTCCTCAACAATATGAACGTGGTGACCGACGGCGTCGATGCCATGCGGTACCTGCGACGCGAGGGCGAGTACGCCAAAGTCCCTCGCCCCGACCTGATCCTGCTCGACCTCAACCTGCCTCGCAAGGACGGGCGCGAGGTCCTGGCCGAGGTCAAGGCCGACCCGGACCTGCGGCGGATTCCCGTCGTGATCCTGACCACGTCGCGGGCCGAGGAAGACGTCCTGCGCGCCTACAACCTCCACGCCAACTGCTACATCACCAAGCCGGTGGATTTCACGCAGTTCATCTCCGTGGTGCGGTCCATCGAGGGCTTCTGGCTGACCGTGGTTAAACTTCCAAGGAACGGTGAATCATGACGAACGGGGCGATCCGGCTCCTGCTGGTCGAAGACAATCCGGCCGACGCGCGGCTCCTGCGGGAAACGCTCGCCGAATTGGAGACCCTGCGATGCGAGGTCGGCCACGCCGAGCGGCTCTCCGAGGCCGTGATGCTCCTCAGGGCCGGGCCCGTCGACGTCGTCCTCCTGGACCTCTCGCTGCCCGACTCCACGGGCCTCGACACGGTCCGCGCCATCCACCGCGAGGCCGGCCTCACGCCGGTCGTGGTCATGACCGGCCTCGACGACGAGACCCTCGGCGTCGCAGCGGTCCGCGAAGGCGCACAGGATTACCTCGTCAAGGGGCAGGCCGACCCCAAGGCGCTCGCGCGGTCGATCCGCTACGCCCTGGAACGCGCCCACATCGAGCAGGAACTCGTCCGGTACCGCGACCACCTCGAGGAACTCGTGGCCCAGCGCACGGCCGCCCTCGAGACCACCAACCGCATCCTCCAGGAGCAGATGTTCGAGCGGGCCCAGGCCGAGGAGGCGCTCGAGGCGGTGCGGCGGCGGCTCATGTCCGAGGGCGAACGCCAGCGCCGCCACATCGCCGCCGAACTCCACGATTCGGTCGGCCAGGGACTCGTGGGGGCCAAACTCGCCCTGGGCAACCTCATGGCGACCGAAAAGGACAACCTGTCGCCCTCGGCCATCGACGCCCTCACGCGCATGATGGACACCTGCATGCTTATCACGCGTGAGGTCCGCAACATAAGCCACGGCCTCTACCCGCCGCTGCTCGAGGCCCTCGGCCTGGCGCCCTCCCTGAAGGAGTTGACCCGGACATTCCACGGGGCGGCCGAGATCCACATCGCCACCCCGCCGGAGATGGAGTCCCTGCGGTTTGACCCCGATGTCGAAGTCGCGGCCTTCCGCATCGTCCAGGAGGCCGTCCAGAATGCCCTGCGCCACAGCGGCGCGGTTCACGTTTGCGTGACGGTCGGCTACGACAACGCGAACCTGCAACTCACGGTCGTCGACGACGGCGCGGGGTTCGACGTGCACAAGGCCATCGGCAAAGGGTTGGGCCTGCTCTCGATGCGCGAACGGGCCTTGGCGGTGCGCGGGGACCTCCACATTACGTCGCGCCCAGGCGAAACACGAGTGCAGGCCCGCATCCCGGCCTCGCCACGCAAGCCGGAGGGAAAGGACCAGGGCTCCTAGCCCTGGAGCGCCCTCGCGGTCGCCGGCTGGCGGCGTATGCACGCCAGCAGGATGGCCAGGGCCACCGGGGCAACCGTTCCAGCGGCCAGGCCCCAACGAATAGCCGCCACGTCCGCCGTCACGCCTATCACCCAGGGCATGAAGATGCCGCCGAAGTTTCCGAAGGCCGCCAGGAGTCCGAACATCGACGCCCCGCCCTGCGGGAACCGGTCGCCCGCCACGGCCAGCGTGCTCGGCCAGAGGCAACTCACGGCCAAGCCCACGCCGACGCAGGCGGCCAGGGCCACCGGCGGCCACGGAGCGAATGAACCTGCCGCATAGAGGCCGGCGGCCAACACCCCGCACCCGATCATCATGGGAATCACGGCCACGCGCCGACCGAGCATACCCGCCCCGACGCGCCCCGCGGCCATCGCGGCCGAGAACGCCAGCAGCCCCATGCCGCCCGTCCACGTGGAATAGCCCAGCCCCATCTCGGCGTACGCCGACAGCCACTGGGCCATCCCGAGTTCAGACGCCCCGGCCAGGAAGATGGCCGCCAGCACCATGATGAAGTACGGCTGGCGGCTGAGCCGGAGAACGGGGGTGCGCTCGCCCGCGGCGATCAGCGGAGGAACCGTCACGCCGAGAAAGCCCAGTCCCACCGCCACCGGCGCGGCAATGATGCTCAGCGAGATGGCTCGCCACCCGAACCCCAGCCGCAGCGCCAGCGAACCCGCCAAAATGCTCGCCACCGCCCCGATGGCATAGAACGAGTGCAGCCAGTTCATGGCCGAGGTGCGCCGGTCCGACTGGAGGGCGCATATGATCGGGCTGAGGACCAGGTCGAGAATGCCGGCGCCCAATCCCATGACGAACACCGCCGCAAGGACCGTTGCATAGTTCGGCGCCAGGCCCAGCACGGCCAGACCCGCGGCGATTGACAGGTTCCCCGCCACGGCGAAAGCCTTGGCGCCGAGCCGGTCGGCCAGCGGGCCCGCCAGAATGATGCCCGTGACCAGCCCCACGAAAATCGTCGCGCTGATCCGCCCGAGTTGTTCCTTCGTCAGCCCTTCCGGGCCGCCCAGGGCCGTGCTGAGCGTCGTCAGCGAAATCGGAATCAGGTTCACCGCGATCGCCAGCGAGACCATGGAGGCGTAACACAGGCCGAGGGCATACGTGCGAGGGGCGGATTGACTCGTCATAGGTATCTCGAACGCGCCCGCCGAGCCGCGCCGCCGGGCGGTCCTGTCAGCCGGGTGGCGCTGCCATGCAGTGCCTGCTCGGCCATGATCCTCACGGGCCCTTGACCACCTGGCCGCGCCGAAGCGCGTAGCCATGCCGCCCGGCCTGGACGAGCCGCCATGATACCGATCTTGGGCCGAAAGCGCCTCTAAGATTTCCCTTGACGTTAAACGCCGTGCGGGTAGAAGTGGTAAAACGTCGAGGCGCACCGGGAGGCGCCTGTTCATTGTCGCGCGCACCCCAGGACGTCATCCAAGGATCCCTTTGCACTGGAAAGGAAACGCAATGGCTAATGGGAACTTACCAGGTTATCTTGCCTCCGCCAAGCCGAACCCGATGACGAACCGGGCGCCGTGGTACAAGAACACGGCCCAGGTTTACGCGGGGATCATGCTCTGGTTCGTCTTCTGGAACCAGATCCCCCTGGGGAGCGGGCTGAAAGGCGCAGAGGGATACAGCGCGTCTGCCGGCGGCACGCTGGCCCAGGGGGTCGCCGTCGCCCTTCTCAGCCTGATCGCGGCGGCCCTGGTGTGCCACTTCCTCTTCTACCTGGTGCCTGGCATGCTGGGGATGAAAACCGGGTTGCCCCTTTACATTGTGGGCACCTCGACGTACGGCGCTCAAGGCGGGTTCCTGATGCCTGGGTTCCTGATGGGCGTGCTTCAGTTCGGCTGGCTCGCGGTGAACGCCTTCTTCGCGGGCATTCTGCTGTGTGCGCCGTTCGGCTACGGGTTCCCGTCGGTCCCGCACGCCGTCGTGGCGGCGGCGTGGATCGCGTTGGGCGCGTTCATGGGCGTCAAGGGAATTAAGTACGTGGCCCGCGTGGCGACCTTCCTGCCGCTCATCCCGTTGGGCATCCTGGTCATCCTGTTCGTGGCAACGGTTGGCGGCGTCGGGAGTTTCGACAGCGAGGCCCTCGTCAAGGCAGGAGAGCAGTTCACGCCGGCCTCAGGGGATGTCATAAATGCCAAGCCGGCGCTGACGGTGTTCGGGGTGCTTGCGCTCATCGCGACGTACGTCGTCGGCTTCTTTGCGACCGCGGGCGCGGCTGGCGCCGACTTCGGGATGAACAACCGCAATGCCAGGGACGTGCACCTGGGCGGGCTGATCGGGATCGCCCTGGCCACGGTGTGCGCCGGCGGCCTCTCGCTCCTGATCGTTGCAGGCGCCTACGGCGGGGGGAACGTGGCGAGCGGCGCCGTGATGGAGGCCACCCGCCTCATGGGCAGCATCGTTGGCGACAAGACGGCCGCCGTGTTCATGTATTTGCTCGCCATTGCGGCGTTTCCGCCGGCCTGCTTCTCCGCGTTCATTGCCGCCAACAGTTTCAAGACCACGTTGCCGAAGGTGCGGCCGCTCATCTCGTGCGGCCTCGGGGCACTCGCCTCCATCATTCTGGCGGTGACCGGTTTGGCCGGCGACGCGATCGCCGTCTTCTCGATCATCGGCGCCTCGTTCGGCCCGGTGTGCGGCGCGATGATGGCCGACTACCTGCTGGCGGGCAGCAAGTGGGCCGGCCCGCGGGCCGGGTTCAACCCCGCAGGCTGGATTTCATGGGTCCTCGGCTTCATCGTCGGAGCCGCCGACTTCATCCCCGGCCTGGCCGGGAACATCCCCTGCCCGCCTGTGGCCGCCTTCGTCGTAGGCTTTGTACTCTACGTCATCCTGGCCAAGGTCGGCCTCCAGAGCAGGACCCTACAGATGCCCGCGGCCGCCGCCGCGTAGCCGCTGGTGAAGCCCCTCAGGCGAGTAAGGCTGACGGGCGATGCAAAGGCAAGCAGATGCGGGGCCGTGGCCTTCCGGCGGGGTCACGGCCCCTTTTCTCTCCGACACTTGCCGCGACGGTCGCGGTTTAGAACGTGTATGAGAACCCTGTGGCTCAGCCGCCCTCGGCTGAGCGCCTTTTGCGGGCGAATCGCTTTATTGCCGGAATTGCACACCCGAGGGCGGGTGTGCCACAGAGGCTGCGGGGTTCTCATACACGTTCTAAGAGATTTGGGTTGGCCGGGCGGCATGGCCACGCTATGTTGCGCGGCCACGCGGTCGTCGCGTGACCATGCCACCGCTCAGAGATACGCACGCAAAAGCGTTCTGCCTGGGCGAATCAGCAAGGAATCTTCCTGATGAGTCACATGAACCTTCTCACCCGCCGGGCGCTGTTGAAGGGCGCCGGCGCGGCCGCGGCGGCCGCCGCACTCGGCCCGTACTTCGTCCGCCCCAGCGCACTGGGGGCCGGGGAGCGCCCTGCCCCGTCAAACCGCATCGGCGCGGCCGTTGTCGGGACCGGTGGCCAGGGCGGCGGACACGTCGGCGCGCTTTGCGGCCAGCCCGACGTCCAACTCCTGGCCGTCTGCGACGCCGACAGGGGCCGCCGCGAGGGCCACAAGCAGGCCGTCGAGGGCCGCTACGCCAAGGAGGCGCCGGGCACCTACGCCGGATGCGGCTGCTACGCCGACTTCCGCGAAGTGATGGCCCGCACCGACATCGACGCCGTCCTCATCGCCACGCCCGAGCACTGGCACGCCCTGGTGGCCATTGCGGCCGCCAAGTCGGGCAAAGACATCTACTCCGAAAAACCGATGGCGGGCACCATCGCCGAAGGCCGGGCCGCCGCCGACGCCGTCAAGCGGTACGGACGCGTCTTCCAGACCGGAAGCCAGGAGCGCTCGGGCCAGGCGCGGCTGGCGTGCGAACTGGTGCGCAGCGGACGCATCGGCAAACTCCAGACCATCCGCACTTACCTCCCTTGCGACAATTACACGCAGGGCGACGTGCGGCCGCAGCCCGTGCCCGACGGGTTTGACTACGACATGTGGCTCGGCCCGCGGCCGTGGGAACCGTACACGCCCCAGCGGTGCCACTTCAACTTCCGGTGGATCCTCGATTACTCCGACGGCGAGTTGACCGACCGCGGGTGCCACGTCAACGACATCGCCCTGTGGGGCGCGGGGCCGCTCCTTCGCGGCACGGTCGACATCCAGGGCACGGGCAGGTTCCGCCAAGACCCGCTGTGGAACGTACCCACCCAGTTCCACATCGAGTACACGTTCGCGGGCGGCCTGAAGATCATCACCGACACCAGCGGCCCCCGCGGCATCAAGTTCGAGGGCACCGAGGGCTGGATCTTCGTGGCCATCCACGGCGGGCACCTGACGGCCGAACCGGCGTCGGTCCTGAAGTCGGCAATCGGCCCGAACGACATCGAGTTGCACCGCTCCAAGGGCCACCATCGCGACTGGATCGAAGCCATCAAGACCCGCGGCCCGACAGTCGCCCCGGCCGAGGCCGGGCACCGCACCGCGTCGTTCTGCCACCTGGGGCTCATCGCCCTGCTCACCGGCCGCAAGATCAGGTGGGACTGGGACAACGAGCGGTTCGTGAACGACCCCGAAGCCCAGCGGCACGTGCATCGGCCCATGCGGCCGCCCTGGCGTCTGTAACGGAAGTGCCTGAGTACCTGAGTGCCTGAGTACCTGAGTAACGGCAAAGCAAAGGCAAGGCAGAGCAGAAGCAAGGCAAAGGCAAGCGATTGCATGGTCAGGCCATTTAGCCGCCCCGCTCGTCGGGGCGCGTTGGCCGCCGCGAAAACCTGGCGATAAGGCAAGGTCACTGAGCCATGAACCGACTCACACGTCGAAAACTGCTCAAAGGCGCCGCGGCGGCGCTGGCGGCCCCGTTTGTTGTCCGGGCGTCGGCCTTGGGGGCCGAAGGCAGGCCCGCGCCGTCGAACCGCATCGGCATCGGCCACATCGGTGTCGGGGGGCGCGGCGGGTATCTTCTGGACGTGATTCTCGGCAACGATGAGACCCAGGCGCTGGCCGTCAGCGACACCGACGCCGGCCGCCGCGGGGGCGCCAGAAAACGCATCGAGGGGCGCTATGCTCAGCGAGCGCCCGGCACCTACGCCGGCTGCAAGGAATACAAGGATTTCCGCGAACTCCTCGACCGCCGCGACATCGACGGCGTGGTCATCGCCAGCCCAGATCACTGGCACGGCTTGATGACAATGATGGCCGCCCAGGCCGGCAAGGACGTCTATTGCGAGAAGCCGATGGCCGGCACGATCGCCGAGGGCCGCGCCGCCGCCGACGCCATCAAGCGGTACGGCCGCGTGTTTCAGACCGGCAGCCATGAGCGATCAACCGGCAACTGCCGGTACGCTTGCGAACTGGTGCGCAACGGGCGCCTCGGCAAGGTCCACACGATCCGCACGTACCTGCCCACCGGGAACATGAAGTCCGGTGCCAAAGGCGCCGCGCCTGTGCCCGACGGCTTCGACTACGACATGTGGCTCGGCCCGCGCCCGTGGGAACCGTACTACCCGCAGCGGTGCCACGGCAACTTCCGCTGGGTCCTGGACTACTCCGACGGCGAACTCACGGATCGCGGCGCCCACGTCAACGATATCGCCCTGCTGGGGGCCGGCCCCCTGCTGGTGGGCCCCGTCGAAATCCAGGGCCGCGGCAAGTTTATGGAGGACCCGCTCTGGGACGTCCCATACAAGTACCACATCGAGTACACGTACGCCAACGGCCTCAAGATCATCACCGAGAGCGCCGACGCCCCCGGTACAGTTGTGTGCGGCATTACCGGGGCACACCGAGGCATCCAGTTCGAGGGAACCGAGGGATGGCTCTTCGTGGCCATCCACGGCGGCGCCCTGACGGCCAGCGACCCGGCGATCCTGAAGTCGACTATCGGGCCGACCGAGGTCCAACTCGGCCGCAGCATCGGCCACGGGCAGGACTGGGTGAGCGCCATCAAGTCGCGCGGGCCGACCATGGCCCCGGCCGAAGACGGGCATCGGACGGCCTCGTTCTGCCACCTGGCCGTCATCGCCCTGACGCTCGGCCGCAAGATCAAGTGGGACCTCGAGCGGGAACGTTTCGTTGACGATCCCGAGGCAGACCGTATGATCAGTAGACCCATGCGGCCGCCGTGGCACTTGTAGCATTCAGCCGCGCCGCTCGTCGGGGCGCGTTCTGTGTAACACACGATAGGCTGGCGCACACCGATACGAGTAAGGAGCCCGACATGAAGTTCAGCACACTGTTGTTCGCCGGACTGGGAGTGGCGGCCCTGTGTCTCGCCGGCGCCCTGGCGGCGTCTGCCGCGGAAGTCCAGAAGCCGACGCTGGAGGAGGCCTTCAAGGCCCTGCCGGCGTACCAGTTCGGCCAGACCCGCGAGCCGCTGACCGTCATCTCCGACGCCGTCCGCGACTCATACGCGAAGGCCGCCGAGCGGGCCGCCCTCGTGGGCAAACTCGCTGCCGCCCTGTCGGCGGCCGACACCACGCCCGACGCCAAGCGGTTCATCCTGCGTGAACTGAGCATCGCGGGCACCGCCAGGGAAGTCCCCCTGCTGGCCGGCCTGCTCCTCGACAAGGACCTGTCTGACATGGCCCGCTATGCGATGGAGCGGATTCCCGATCCTTCGGCCCTCGCCGCCATGCGTGCCGCACTGCCGAAGGCAGCCGGCAAGCAGAAGATCGGGATCATCAATTCACTGGGCCAGCGCAAGGACGCGGCCAGCGTGCCGGCCCTTGCGCCGCTGCTGAAGGACTCCGATGCGGGCATCGCTTCGGCTGCCGCTGCCGCCCTCGGCCGCATCGCCACGCCGCAGGCCACTGCGGCCATCGCCGAGGCCCGGACTGGGGCGCCCCCGGCGGTCAAGGCCGTCCTGGATGACTCCTACCTGCTCTGCGCCGACGAACTGCTGCGTCTGAAGAAGAACGACGACGCGTCGGCCATCTACCAGGGCCTGTTCAAGATTTCCGAGGCGAAGCAGGTCCGCATGGCCGCGCTTCGCGGCATCATCGCCGCCGGCGGCGAGAAGACGCTGCCACTCTTGACGGAACTCCTGACCGGAACCGACCGCGAGATGCAGGCGATGGTCCTCAGGTTCCTCCGCGAGACGACCGGCCCCGGCACCACCAAGGCGCTCGTGGAACTCCTGCCCAAGTTGCCGCCGCCCACGCAGGCCCTGCTGCTTGAGGACCTGGCGACCCGCGGCGACCCGTCGGCCCTTCCGGCCGTCACGACAGCCGCCCAGAGCAGCGATGAAGTCGTGAAAGTCGCTGCCGTCAAGGCGATGGGCAGACTCGGCGACGCCTCCACGCTCGAAACGCTCGTCGGCCTTGCGGCCGGCGCCGGCCCACTGGCCGACGAGGCCCGCCGCAGCCTCGACCGCCTGCCCGGGTCCAATGTCAACCCCGCCATGATCGCCATGGCCGAGAAGGGCGACGCCAAGGCCCGGTGCCAAGTCATCCGCAGCCTCGGCGCCCGGCGCGCAACCGCGGCGGTCGCGGCCATCCTGAAGGCGGCAGGCGACGCCGACGCGGCAGTGCGCCTCGCGGCCATCCAGGCCCTCGACCTCACGGTCGACGAGAAGTCCGCCCCGGCGCTGGTCGGCCTGGTCGTCAAGGCCAAGGCCGACGACGAGCGAGGGGCGGCCGAGAAAGCCCTCTCGTCGCTCTGCACCCGCGCCACGAACAAGGCTGCGTGCGTCGATGCCATCCTGGCGGGAATCAGCGGCGCCGAGACGCCGGCCAAGTGCGCCCTGGTGCGAGCCCTCGGGCGGGCCGGCGGCGCGAAGGCCCTCGCCGCCGTCAGAGGTTTCGTGAGAGATGCCGACAACCAGGTCCAGGACGCCGCCGTCCGCTCGCTGGCCGACTGGCCGGACGTGGGCGCCGCTGCCGACCTCCTGGCCATCGCCAAGGGCGAGGGCAACCAGACCCACCAGGTCCTGGCCCTCCGCGGCTACGTGCGCCTGGCCGGCCTGCCCGACGTGCAGCCCGCCGACAAGTTGACGATGTACCAGCAGGCGATGTCGGCCGCCAAGAGGCCCGACGAGAAGAAGGTGGTCCTCGGCGGCCTGGGCGAGATGAAGACGCCCGACGCCCTCAAGATCCTCGAGCCGTGCCTCGGCGAAGACGCCCTGAAGGAAGAGGCGTCGGCCACCGCCGTCAAGATCGCCAAGGCCATCGGCGCCAGCGGCAAGGCAACCACCATCCAGGTTATGCAGAAGGTGCTTGAGACGGCCAAGGACGGCAACATCCGCAAGGAGGCCGAGAACGTGCTGAAGGCCCTCGGGGCGGCGCCGGCCAAGAAGGCGGCCGCCCGGACCCACGTCGACATCTACGCCGCCCCGGCCGACAATCCGAACCGCGACTGTGCGGCGGCCGAGAAACTGGGCTGGCGGCTCTGCATGCAATCGTACACGTTCAACCACTTCACGTTCGCCGAGTCGCTCGAGAAGACCGCGTCGCTCGGACTGAAATATATCGAGATTTACCCCGGACAGAAGATCGCCAAAGACAGACCCGGCGCCATCGACCACAACATGTCAGACGAGGCCATCGCCGAGATGAAGAAGATGGCCGCCGACAAGGGCATCAAGATCGTGTGCTACGGGGTGGTCGGGCTCGACAAGAACGAGGCCGCCGACCGCAAGGTCTTCGAGTTCGCCAAGAAGGTGGGCATCGAGGTCATAAACTCCGAGCCGCCGCAGGACTCGTTCGACCTCCTCGACAAACTCACCGAGGAATACAACATCAAGGTCGGCCTGCACAACCATCCGAAGGCGTCGCGCTACTGGGACGCCGACACCGTTCTCAAGGCCCTCGAAGGCCACTCCAGGCGCATCGGCTCCGACGCCGACACGGGCCACTGGAACCGCTCGGGCCTCGACTCCCTGGAGTGCGTCAAGAAACTCGAAGGGCACATCGTGGCCCTGCACTTCAAGGACCTTAAGGACGGGCACGACGTTCCGTGGGGCACGGGCAACACGAACGTCAAGGGCATCCTCGAAGAACTCGCCCGGCAGGGGTTCAAGGGCGTGTTCTCGATCGAGTACGAGTACAACTGGGACAACTCCGTGCCCGAGATCGCCAAGTGCGTGGAGTTCTTCAACGCGACGGCGGCCGAGATCGGCAAGAAGGCCAAGTAGTTGTGCCAGGCGCCCAGCGCCACGATCGTTTGGTGCGACAGCGTGAGTTCGGTGATTGGTGCGCGGCGGGTCTCCTGACCCATGGGTGTCTAGAGTATTGCATGCTTGGGTGCAGGAACCAGGGCGTAGGCCGGGGCAACGCCCCGGCCTACGTGCTCTGCACCCACCACCGTCTTGCGGCGCACACGCCTGCTCCTGCCGGTGCGTGCAGAGCACGCACCCTACGTGAACTATGCCTGATCGCGGCATCACGCGACGCCGATTCCTGGGGGCCACGGTCCTTGGCGCCGGCGCGCTGGCCATCGTCCCGCGACACGTCCTGGGAGGGCCGGCCTTCAGTCCGCCCAGCGAGGTCCTGACGCGCGCCACAATCGGCACAGGGGCGCAGGGCATGACCCATGTCGTCGAGAACCGCGAGGGCGCGCCGGCCGTTCAACTGGCCGCGTGCGACGTCGATAAGAACCATCTAACCCAACTTCCGCAGTGGGGACGGTTGAAGAAAATTCTTTGCGCATTTTCGGAATCGTGGCCGGCGTTGGCGGGGCCGCGAGAGGGGTTGGCCGCGTGGCGGCGGGACGAAAACTCCGTGTAGTGAAAACCTTGCCTGTTGTGGCGCTCGGGCGGCGGCATAGAATGCAGGCATGTTTGTGCGGCCGATCCAGGTCACGAAGAACGGCAAGCGTCATGCCTACTGGGCGCTGGTCGAATCGTACCGGACCGATCGCGGTCCGCGGCAGCGGGTGGTGGCCTACCTGGGCCAGATGGACGAGTCGGGCCGGCTGGGCGTGCGTGAGGCCGCCTGCGGCAGCGGCTCTCGCCAGGGGCGTCTGTTCGACGCCATCAAGCCCGAGTGGGTGGAGGTAGATGTAGGCGGCATCCGGGTCGAGCGGTGCCGGGCGTTCGGAGGCGTGTGGCTGGGTCGGGAGTTGATGCGGCGGCTGGGGCTGACGGCGTTCCTGGGGCGTCTGCTGCCGCCGGGCCGGGAGGCCGTGTCGTGGTCGGCGATGGCGTCGGTGCTGGTGCTGGCGCGCCTGTGCGACCCCTCGAGTGAGCTAAAGATTGCGGAGCACCTGTACGCGGGGATGGCCCTGGAGGACCTGGTGGGCGTGCCGGCAAGCCAGGTGAACGACGACCGGCTGTACCGGGCGTTGGACAAACTCCTGGCGCACAAGGCGGACCTGGAAACGCACCTGAAGAACCGGCTGGGCAAGTTGTTCGACCTGAAGTACGACCTCCTGCTGTACGACATCACCTCGACGTACTTTGAGGGGGAGGCCGCGGGCAACCTGCTGGCGGCGCGGGGCTACTCGCGGGACCATCGGCCGGACTGCAAGCAGATTCTGGTGGCGTTGGTGGTGACGCGCGACGGCTTTCCGCTGGGGCACGAGGTGTTCGCTGGGAACCGGACGGACGTGACGACGGTCCAGGAGGTCGTCACGACGATGGAGGGCCGGTACGGCCGTGCGGACCGCATCTGGGTGATGGACCGCGGGATGGTCTCCGAGGAGAAGGTGGCTTGGCTGAAGGCGGGCGGGCGTCGGTACATCCTCGGGACGCCGAAGACAATGCTCCGACGGTTCGAGCGACAACTTCTGGAGGGGCCGTGGGAGACGGTACGCGAGGGTCTCCAGGTGCAGCGGTGTCCGTCGCCGGACGGGGCGGAGACGTTCATCCTGTGCCGGAGCCGAGAGCGGCAGGAGAAGGAGCGGGCGATCCACGAGCGGTTCGAGCGGCGGATCGAGAAGGGCCTGGGGGAGATCGAGGAAGCCTGTCGGCGCCGCAAACACGCGGTCGTCGAGGTGGCGAAGCGTGTGGGGCGTCTGCTGGGGCAGAACACGCGGGCGGCCGGGTTGTTCGAGACGGACGTGGTCGCGGAGCCCCAGGGCCGGGCGCGGCTCGTCTGGTCGAAGGTCCAGCGGTGGCGTCGGTGGGCGACCCTCTCGGAAGGCTGCTACCTGCTGCGGACGAACATCACGGACTGGAGCGCGGCAGACCTGTGGACGGCGTACATGCAACTGTCCGAGGCGGAAGGAGCGTTCCGCATACACAAGAGCGACCTGGAACTGCGGCCGATCTGGCACCAGAAACAAGGGCGGGTCCAGGCGCACATCCTGGTCTGCTTCCTGGCGTACGTGCTCTGGAAGACGCTGGGCGGTTGGTGCCGACAGGCCGGCCTGGGCGATGAGCCGCGGCGGGTGTTTGAGGAACTGTCCAAGATCCGCGTGGTGGACGTGGTGCTGCCGACGCGAAGCGGCCCGCAGATCCGCCGCCGGTGCATCACGCGACCGACGGACCACCAGACGATCCTCCTCCAGCACCTGGGCCTGACCCTGCCGCCATCGCTACGCCTGAGGGACGAAAAGGCCGCGGCCTTGTAGTGAAAACTTCCGCCCCTGGCGGGGTCAAAAAGGCCGTTTTGCCCCCCCAACTGCGGAAGTTGGGCTAATGCACTGCACCACGAGGTACTG
>Ga0315291_10004618_pt1 | contig 17478 bp, 15 predicted proteins | sample YL17G12_20_MG_FD_203070 | JGI IMG/M metagenome (GOLD analysis project Ga0315291, IMG submission 203070) | Sediment microbial communities from Yellowstone Lake, YNP, Wyoming, USA - YL17G12_20 | ecosystem: Environmental > Aquatic > Freshwater > Lake > Sediment | place: USA: Wyoming | collected...
AATTGCCACTCCTCCAGCAATTCCGAGTAGCACCCACGGATTGGCATACCACTTGGAATTTTTTTCGGTTTTTTCTGCAATTGTTTCTGTGGCAATGTCGTGTGTTTCAACTACGTTTGTAGTTGTTGCCACATTTTTTTCTGTTGCCTCTTTTATTTTAGTCTTTAAGGAAGCATTTTCTACTACTAAGTCTATTGTTCTTGCGGATTCTGCCTCCAATTTATCTCTGAGTTTTTCAATCTCTGCCAATGCCTTATTCATTTCTGTCGCATTGGCTTTTTCTCCTTTTTCAGCCCTTGCTTTTTCTTCTTGGCAAATCTTCTCAATTGTATTGAGGGATTCGTCAATGCTTCCGGACACTGCTGCGACCTTTCCCTCATACATTAAGGTCATAGGAACTACTATATTTCCTGTGCCTTTTTCTACGAGGATTATCGCTTTGTTACTTTTGGGATGAGGTAGAATGAATACTTCAACGGGACCGAATTTCTCCCCTCTTGCTTCCAATTCCTTTTGTCCTGTTGCCGCATTCCATCGTGCTCTTAAAACCAGATGCGTCCCAGGCGCTTTGCCCGGTTTCTGACCTTCTGATTCCAAGGTTCCCACGAAAGCGTTTGTGATTTTTGCTTCCGTCGCTAAAGTGACCGCTTGCTGCATTTCCTTACAGGAAATTCCTGTGATTTTGACGAAGTTTTTGGCATAAGGAGTATTACACTGAAAGTTTTTTATTAAAGCTTCCTTTGTGTCAATCCCCTTGCCAAGATCGGCCCCATTAGCAGTTAAAGAAATCATGAATACCAATACAAATAATAATGTTCTCATTTTCATTTCCTCCTTTATATTTATTTTCCAATCTTTCCCCCAAAAGATTGGATGCCTTGCGGCGAAGAGTGCTAGCCGCGATGGAGGGTTACCACGGCTAGCGCTTCTCGCCACAAGTGCATTAGTCCCGTACCCAATGTGGTACTGGGATAAAAAGAAGAAATGTTCTCAATGCATATTTTCAAGGTTCATCGTGCAATAATATCAAAAATCCATTCATTTGTCAAGCACTTTTTTCGAAATTATTCGAAGCTTGACAAGAACGAAAAAATTTGATAGTATTAACATCGGCACTTTAAAAAAGTGACTAAAAAATTCGGGGGTGTAAAATGAACTTTAAAAAAGAAACTTTGGTTAATCTTATCTTCTTAGTGGTTCTGGCTTTCTTGGCAATATTGGTCGGGAGAGTTCACGGCTGTGAGATTTGGTATTCCGACTCCGGCAGATACTATCTTTACCAAGACCAAATTAACGCCAATGATGCAGTGGAATTTGATATTCGCTTCAACACAAAAGAATGGCGAAGAGTGGACGAAGTTTATTATGTAGAAAATGATGGATTTTACGCGGAAAAGCGGATTTATGGGCCGCCTTACCGCTTGCATTTGTATCGGTCAGGCCGAGTTGGCGTTCATCCAGTAAAGGTTATTATCTATTATATTGGCCGGAGAGGACGGGAGGTTGAATACGCGTATCTCAATGTCAACTTCATCCAACCAAATATTCAGATTATTGAACATCCGCGCCATCGCCGTCATCATCAAGAAGAACCGCGAATATATGTTTATGATCCACCGCGAGACACGCGCTATTATGTTTATGACAATCAGACGTGGGGAAGTGTGGCGTGCGTGGGTAGTATTTTGCTCGTTATCGGATTAATAGGACTTGCCATTGGGCATTAAAAAAGTCGCAATGAATTGCGACAATCCGATTCTGGATCGCATCAATTTATTGATGCATGTCGCAATGAATTGCGACAATCCGATTCTGGATCGCACCGATTCATCGGTGCCGGCCGCGATAAATCGCGGCAATCCAGTCCTTCGGAATGCGGCAATTTATTGCCGCCAGCTGAAATAAATTTCAGCAATCCAAAACAAAAAAGGGGGAAAGGAAAATGAAAAAGAATCTTTGGTTGTTATTGGTTTTAGTTTTCCCAAGTTGCTACTATATGGACGGAGCAGCGTATATCTCCTCTCCTAACATGCAGTACAACGAGGGTGGAGTTGTCTACGCTCCTAAACCAGAAGTTGGCACTCTGAACCTTGCGGGAAAAAGAGTTAAGTTGAAATTAATAAATGAGCTTCCTGACGATACAATGCAGCTCGCGGCGATCGATAGGAGCAACTTAGCTCGCAAGTTAGGGGCCATAATTGTGAGCGAAGATTATAGCGGCGAGCAGGGATACATAATGTGCGAACATTATGTCGTTCCGGAATCTACCCACGAGCAAACCAGTTATTACCACAATAACGGGTGGGACTCTCAATCGCATGACAAAACTCAAACGGTTGAGATAGCTCTTCGGTTAGAGTATTGGGAAAATGGAGAGTTAAAATATACGGTCAACCGTTCCAGAAGCATGGCGGTGAATGTTGAAAGATACCGCTCCTCCGGAACCTATCAAGAATATTGGTTCTGGGATAGGGACGTCAGCAGATACACCACGTACGACACGTTTAGTTTAGAAAAGGGACTGTTGGACGGTATGAGACAGCTCTGGGGAGATTTCTTTCTATAAAAATATAGGTCGGGCTTTTATGCCCGACCTTTTAAATTCTCAAAATAATGAACCCCCTCCCAACCTCCCCCTTATTAAAGGGGGAGGAATAAAAAACCTCCCACAAGGGAGAGGAAATATAAGGAATCTACCTCGTTTGCCAGAGGAAGTCGTAGATAAAACTTTGCAGTTTGAAAAATTCCGGCAGATAAAAGTTGAAGAATGAAACAAAGGTTAAATTGGGCAGTTTAACATCAACGTGCGTAAATGTGCCCAGCAACGCCAAATGCGCGTTGCTTTTATTTTGGATTGAATCATAAAGAAGCTGGGATTCCGTTTGAGGAATTTGCGGATCTTTTTGGCCATGCGCGATTAAAAGGCGCGCTTTGATATTGGCAATAAAATTCTTGGGCGAAAGAATTTCAATCGTATTTTTGATTGTTTCAGGCAATTTTTGGTAAAGACCTAAAAATTGGTTTTGGTCGCGGTTTACCAGCAAGTTATAAACAGTTTTACCTTCAGGCGAAAGCTGTTTTATTTTTTCACGTTCATTTTTATCTAACGCCAAATCTTTTTCAATTTTGTCCAGAAGCGGAGTGAGAATGGCAGTATCATTTTTGTTTTCTGTGTAGTTTGCTAAATTAAAGGCAAAAACATGCCTGGAATAATCGTCAACTTTTTGATGGTACAAAATTCCTTGGTATTCAAAATAGCCGGTCGTGATATATTTTAATTCATTTTCGCCGTCGTAAAATCCGCCAAATGAGCCTACATATTTAACTTGATTGGCAATCAGTGGGTCGGCAGCCGCTGCAAGCGCCACCGCGGCCGAATAAGAAAATCCAATAATTCCCACTTTGTTTTTTTCGATTTTTGGATCCGTTTGCATATATTGGAAAGCCGCCACCGCTTCATCCGTATCCGAAGGCAGCATGTGCCATTTTTTGATATTCGCAAAATCAGGAACAAAAACCGTTACACCTGCGCGCGCCAAAGTTCGTGCGATTTTGACTAAACGTTCATCTTTTTTCCCAGCAGAAACCACGCCATGAATAAGCAAGACCGCGCCGTGCTTGCCTTTGTCCGGCCGATAAAAATCCCCATTCATTAACATTCTTTGGGGACCTTCAAAATAAACAGTTTCTTCGATGGGAGCGCGAGACAAAGAATTGAGCGGATCGAATTTTGTTTCGGGCGTAATGCCAAAAACTACCAGCGAGGAAACCCAAAAATTCATCCCCCACGGAGAAACAAAGAGAACAATAAAAACCAGTAATATCGGCAGGAATATTTTGAGAAATTTGTGCTTTTTTAGATGCTTTTTCTTTTTCATTTCCCTCCAATTTGTCAAATTTGACCAATTAGACCAATTTGACAAATTAGTTAGACATTCCAAAGTGGACACAGTGGTCTATAAGGACAATTTGTGCAGAAGTAATTCTTTTTTGGCGGAAATTCGCCTTTTTTTATCTGTTGAATTGAATCCGCGATGCTTTCTGACACTTCTTCCAAATCCTTTTCCGTAAATGTTTTCGGAATAATGGCCCCAGTTTTAAGATACACGAAAGCGACCCTATTTGGCAACTCCCCCGCTATGGCTTTTGTCGCCAGCGCGTAAATCGCCAGCTGGAGCGCGCTTTGTTTGTCATCTTCTTCTTTTTCCTCGCCCGTTTTGTAATCCAAAATCACCCAGCCTTCTTTGGTTTTATCAATTCTGTCAATTTTCCCCCGAAGGGGAAGATCAAAATTCTCTAAAGCAAAACCTTTTTCGATATAAATCGGCGGCTCTTTTTGGTGCAAAAGCTCAATTTCATAATAATTTTTCAACCACTCCCGCCCAGCTTGTTTATACTCTTCCTCTTGAACAGTATCCAAAAATCCTTCTCGCCGCCAAACTCGTTCATAAATTGAAAGCATTTCGTCGAGCGTTTTGAAATTTCCTCTTTTCCAATCCTCGCAAAAATAACGGAGCGTGTTATGGATGTTATTCCCAAAAGTTATCGCGGCAGACGGCGGCTCCTGCATCCCCCATATATATTTGCATTTGAATTTGAGCGGACATTGGGTAAAGGCGGAAAGGGCGGAAAAAGAGAGGGATTTTAAGTTCGCCAAGAAATCGAAGGTTTCATTTTTGCTGGTTCCAATCGGCAATAATTGTTCGATTTCAGCCTTTTTCTCAAACTCTTTTTCAGCAAAGATTTCAGTGAGAAAAACTGAAGGTTTGTAATTTTTTAATCCGCCGAAATTTTTCGCATAAGAAAGGAAAAGAAAATCTTTGGCGCGGGTCATACCCACATAAAAAAGCCTGCGCTCTTCCTGCAAATGCGTATCGCCTTCGGGCAATTTTTCTTTAATAAGTTCATCAGGAATTTCGATGGAATCGCTTTTTCTTTTAGCGGGAAAATGCTCCGAAGACAAATTGGCCATAAAGACAGCGCGGAATTCCCTGCCTTTGGCCGAGTGGACCGTGGAAAGGGTAATGACATCAATGTCTTCGGGCGAGGCCGAGGCGGCATCTTCCTGCGCGGAAAACATCAACTCCAAATAATCCATAAAGGCAGGCAATAATTTTTCGCCGCTTTGGCTTTCAAAATTTTGCGCGAGCCGCAGAAACAAATTGAGGTTTTGCACATTCAGGAATGACCTTTGAGTTTCTTCTAAGGTTAAGCTTTTGATCAGCCCAGAATTCATCGCGAAATCGTGGATTATTTGAACAGTTGAACTCTTGGGGATCGCGGAAATAGCCTCGTCGTAAATTTTTAAAAACTTAGTTATGCCCAATTTTGAATCAGCAGAAATGGCGCTTTGCGGCTCTTTGATAATTTCAAAAAGCGGCAAGCGCAGGGAGCGCGCTTCTGCCAAAAGTTTCACGAGGTCTTGATGATCAATCTGCCAATAACTACCTGATAAAATGCGAAACAAATTGATTGAATCGCTTGAATCTAAAATAAAGCGCAAAAAAGCGACAACATTCCCTACCTCTTCTTGCAGAAATAAGCCTCGTCCGGCAGAATATTTGTAAGGCAAATCGTGTTCTGCCAGCGCTTTGGCAAAATTATCCAGCGCGGCGTTGGTGCGCGCCAAAATGGCAATGTCGCCATAAGAAATTTCTGGAGTTGAATTGAGAACATTCTTTATTTTGGCAATGACTTGTTCAATTTCACTTTCACTATTTTCCGAAGGGATAAGTTCCAGAACCGCGCCCTTGCCGCGCATCGCTTTCAATTTTTTGCTGATGCCCAGGCGAGCTTCCAAACGATCTGGATTATTGTTTTGGATTAAATTGTATGACTTGTCCAAAATTTCCTGTTTGGTGCGGAAGTTTTCCGCCAAAACAACTTTTTCAGCAGTAGGATAATTTTCCGTAAAGGCCAAAATATTTTGCACAGACGCGCCGCGAAATCTGTAAATAGCTTGGTCATCATCGCCAACCACGGTGATATTTTGATGGTCTTTAGCCAAAAGTTTAAGCACTTCGTTTTGGCCGAAATTGGTGTCTTGATATTCGTCAATCAAAATATATTTGAACTTTTCAGAAAGCTCTTGGCGGATATTGGGCCGAGTTTGCAAAAGCTGATTGGTAAAAATAATTAAGTTGCCAAAATCCAACGCGGAATTTTCTTTCAAAAGATTTTCATAGGCTTCATATACATTTGCCAGTTCGAGCTGTTTTTGCGCCTCGATTTTTTCCTCTTCAGTGTTTGCAGTTTCCGTCATTCGTTCGGCATAATTTTTATATTCTTTTGGCAGGATTAATTCGTCTTTGGCGCGGGAAATAAATTTGAGGAAAGCGCCCAAAAATTTGGTGGGATTATTCATCGGCCGAAAATATGAAAGAGGAAGCTTAAAGAGATTTTTTCTCAAAAGTATCCACGCGTCGGCTTCGGTGACAATTTTATATCCAGTATCCAGTCCGATTTCCAAACCAAACTCGCGCAAAACATTGTCGCAAAAAGAATGGAAAGTGGAAACGTAAAGCTCTTCCGCGAAATATGGGATGAGTTTGTCAATGCGCTCAAGCATTTCCGCGGCGGCTTTTTCCGTGAAAGTCAGGGCGAGAATGTTTTGGGGATGAATGCCTTGCGCAACAAGGTAAGCGAAGCGTTTGGTCAACACTTCGGTTTTGCCCGAACCCGCGCCTGCCACTATCAAAAGAGGGCCTGTACTATGCGTGACAGCTTTTTTTTGTGATTCAGTTAGATTTTGCAAAATGTTTTCAGCCATATTTGTCAAATTTGACCAATTAGACTAATTGGACTAATTTGCTTTTTCCAATTGATTTGGTTAATTTGCCTGCCAGTTCTTCGTCGTGCGTGAAATAAATTACCTGCCTTTCTTTAGCAACTTCTGCCAAAATAGCAATGGCTTGGTTGCGGCGCTGATCATCAAAATGGACCATTGGATCGTCCAGCAAAAGTGGAATTTTTACGTTTTGGGACAGCAAATCGGCCGTGGCTAATCTAAAGGCAAAATAAAGCTGGTCGAGCGCGCCCTGCGACAGCGCTTCGGGAATTAAATTGCCTTTTTCATCTTCCACCAAAATCGCCGGCCAATTTTCTGTCAAAGCAACTTTATTATGGAAACCGTTGGTAAACACAGAAAAAAGGCGCGAAACTTCTTTTTCCAAAACAGGCAAATGCTGGCCGTGGTATTCCTGCTTGATCCCCAAAATCGTTTGCTGGGCAACCAAAATGGCTTGATATAATTGCTCTTTTTCTTGAATTTGATTCTCCAGATATTCAAGTTCGCCCGCTAAAATTTCCGGCGAAACATTGCCCTCGCGTTCCACTTTTAAAACACCTCGGCTAAAATGGAAACGTTCCTGCGATTCGGCAAGTTCTTTTTTTCTCGCCCCAAGTTCCGACTTCCACTTTTCCACTTCTTCGGTCGAGGGGTTAAAGCCGCCAAAAGCCTCAAGCGCCCGATTTTGGGCGTTTCCATCAAACTCCAAATTTTCCAAAATTGAAGCTAAGTTTGCCTCCTCTTCCAAATTTTCTTTCGATCTTTCTAAAATTTCTTTTTCCAAAAGTAGGTTTTTCTGCTCGTCGGTTTCTACTGGTTTTTTCTTGGGAAAGAAATAAATCAAAATTGCCGCTGCTAAAAATATGACGCCAAAGATCAAAAGCACTGCCAAAGTACCCAAAGACGCGAATGAAATGCCTGCTAAAACAAAGCCTAAAATGCCCAAGGAAAATGCGAGAATCGGCTGTTGATTTTTTGTTTTTTTATTGGCAGCAAACTCTTGCAACTCTTCGTCAATTTTCCTTTTCCTTTCTTTATATGCCAAAATGCGAGAAAGTTTTTCATTTGCTTCTTTCCATTGTTTGCGCAAGTCATTCCGTTTTGTTTCTAGATTTATTTTTTCTTGTAATTTAAGAAGAAGGCTGTCCAGTTCAGAAATTCTTGCCTCGAGTTCTGGAACTAACTTGGAAAGTTGTTCTACCTCTTCAGATAAATTTTGCGATTCAGAGGCGATATTCTGCGCGTCAAAAAGCCTTTTCTCCAGTTCGCCTTTTCGCTCCGCTAATTTGTCCAACTCGCCAGATTTTTCATTGCGCTCTTTTCTAAGGCTTTTGCGCAATTTGTCCAGCTCCGCCTCAACTTTTTGCAAAGAAATATTGCCCGTGCCAGCAAAAATCTTTTCCAGATTTTCGCCAATTTCAGAAAGGTTGGAAATTTGGGCAAGATCTGCTTGTTTGATTGAGGCTGTTTTGTTGAAAACGGCAGGAGATGAGACGCCGATTGTTTTAAGAATAAATTGGCTGATAAATTTTAAGTCTTCGCTAACTTTGGCAAAATCCGAAAGCTCCGTTTTTTTAAAAAGCCGGGCTTTGCCTTTTTCCAAATCGCGCTCGATTTTGTAAGTTTCGCCTTGGGCGGAAAACAAAAGTTCCACAGCGGGATTTCCCCCTTGCAAAGATTTTATTTCATCTTTGGCGAGCAGTCCCGCACTTTCCGTGCCGATGCCAAACAAAGCCGCGATAATTCCTTGGTGGATGGTTGATTTTCCCGTCTCGTTTGGCCCGCAAATCAAAACTGTGTCAGAGTCTAAATCAAACTCGGCTTTATCAAATTTCCTAAAGTTGTGCAAAGAAAGTTTTATTAATTTCATTTATTAAACAACCCAATCCCCAATACAAGTGCTTTTTGCAGGACTTTTTGGCGTTTTTCATCATTCTCTTTTGCAATCATCTCTTTGAGCTTTTTACAATACATTCCAAAATAAGTGCTTTCGTCTTCGGCGACATTGGGGATAGCGAGGTTTTCTTTTATCTCGGCATAAGCAAAATAGGGAGAGATATCATTTTTGAGGTTGGAAATAAAAGCCGCCATTTCAAGTGAAGGGATGCCGGAAAGTTCGACGCGCAAATATTGTTGGCTGTTTTTTTGAGCAGACAAATCGGCAAGAAGCTGGGCGGGAGACACAGTGGTCAAATCAATTTCTTGGTTCGAAAATTCTGTTGTCTGAAGTTCAATCGGTTTTACCGTTGTTTTGCCATTTTCGATTTCTCCCAAAATGAAAGATTTTGGCCCAAGCTCGCCCGCGGAAAAATCCAAGCCAAGCGGAGCGCCAGAATAGGCGGCTTTGGCACCTACCTGCGCGAATTTATGGTAATCGCCAAGGGCAATATAAGAAAAAGGCAAGGTATTAATCTCTTCTGTGGTAAAAGGATAGCCTTTGGTAAGCTCAATGCCGCGATTTTCCCACGAGCCGTGAAAAAGCAAAATAGAATTCTTCGCGTTAATCTCTTCATTCGCAAATTCTTTTAACACTCGCTCGTGGTGGTTGGCTTTGCGGTACGGGTAGCCAAAAATAGTAAGATCGAAATCTTGCAACGCATAATTTTGCAATCCGGCGCCAGTAAAAATAATGCTCGCAGAAGACTCCACGGAAAGTTTATCCCAGAAACCGCCTGCTTCATACGCGTCATGTGTGCCGGGAATAGCAAAAACTTTTATGCCGGAATTAGTAAGTTTGGAAAAAATATTTTGTACGAAAACAATGTCCAAAGCGGAGGGAGTTTGCGAATTAAAAATATCGCCTGCCGCCAAAAATAAATCTACTTTTTCAGAAATGGCAAAATCGGCAATTTGTTCAATCGCCTTTTTTTGCTCAACGCGCCGAGCGGACGCCAAATCAGGCGGCAAAACAGAAAATGCCGCCCCCAAATGCCAATCGGATGTGTGGATGAATCGTATCATAATTAAAAATTAAAAAATAAAAATTCAAAAATACAATTCAAAGATCAAAATTATAAAACGACCGAGTTTGTGGCACTTTCACATTTTTTAATTTTAAATTGAAATTTTGCATTTTGCTCTTTAAATTTTAAATTTTTAAGACCAAAACCAACGATAAACTCGGTGGCGGCGGATTCTTCTCGGAAATTCAGCTTGTATAATTCCTCTCCAATTCTCCTTTAGCCATTTTTTTTGCATTTTCAATATTTCCGCAAGCCCTCTTTGGCGCATTTCCAGAGTTACCACTCCGCCCAAATGCGGATAGGCATATTTTGGCGAGCCTGTCGAAAAGCCGTGCACGTAATGGCAAATTTCATGCGCGATGGTGGCATCAATAACAAATTCGGGAATTTCCTCATTCGTAAATAAGCGATTGATGGTGATGATAATCGGGCTGCCTTCTTCGCCTAAAGCAGCATAAGAATAAATGGATTTGCCAAATCTGGCGCGGGTGATTGAACCCAGCCTGGTGCGCGCGCGCCTGCCCCAGCGGATGCAGACATTTTCGCGCTCAAAATCATTAAAATAGGACTGCCAAATCGAATTTAGCCGTCCCTCCAAATAATTTTGATCTCGCATTTTAAACCTTTGTGCCGATTTAGGAATCACGAATGACGCGAATCTACCTAATGACACTAATAATTTAATTTGTGTCATTCGCGAAATTTGTGTCATTCGCGACTCATTCAAAACAGCCGTTCCTGCCCGCCTTTGTGCAAATGTTTTAAAACCATATCAATTGCTTCGTTTACCAACGCGTCGGTTTCGGAATTTTTGGCGCGCGGGATGTGGGAAAAAGTTACTTTGGCAAAATCTTTGCGCAGGCCCTGCACTTTAATCGCGAATGACTGCAGTTCTGGATCTTTGATTTTATATTCTCCGCGCATTTGTTTTACAAGCAATTCTGAATCCATAAAAACATTCAAAGTGTACTGCGGGCAATCCTTGCCGCAAACGCGCATGGCGCGCTCGATGCCCAATAATAAACCCGCGTATTCGGCTTCATTGTTGGTGGCTTTTCCTAAAAAAGCGCAAAATTGATCCAAGGTTTTGCCGTGTTCATCAGTAACAATCGCTGCCGCGCCCGCCGGGCCGGGATTGCCTCTCGCTCCCCCATCTGAAAATAAATTTAATACCTTCATAATTTAAGTATAGCAGAAAAGAATTTATTACGAATAATTTTTGTGACAAATTACAGATCATTACAAATGATTACAGATAAGGCAAAGAGAATTCCCATCTGTAATTATCTGTAGAAATTTGTACATCTGTCACATTCATATTGACAAAAAGTTAAATTTGCGCTACACTTTTGTGTTCTGGCTATAATTGTATATATTAATATGCGTTTTAGCCAAGAAACCTTGAAAAATAGGGTAATAAATAAAAAACAAAAGGAGGTGAATAAAAATGCCAAAAGTAATAATTTCTTTGGTAGTTTTCGCATTGGCAACGGCATTGGCAATTCCCGTTTTGGCTGCAATGGAAACGGGCGAAAAATATGAAGCTTGGCTAAAAGCAGATCAGTCAGAAGCGGTCTGCAATGAAAATGTTCAGCTGACATTTGGCTTGAAAGACTTTTTTGGCAAAGAAATCAAAGAAGGTGTCACGCACAAATTTCATATTTTTACTGAAGATGGGAAAGAAATCATTGACCCCAATGACGCAAAAGTGTTTGAGAAAAATGGAGAATATTTTCTTATGGACCTCAAACATACGCAGCGGACGTTGGAAGTTTGGGCCGAGCTAAATCTAAAGCATGTTGAAAAACTTATTGTCGGTGTCAATGGCCAAGTTCCGCCCATATACATTTCAGAAGTTGAAGCGGGTTCGGAAATTGTCATTTACAATGTTGCTAAGCAAATCGTGCGACAATTTACAGTTGTATCTTCGGGCGAGACGATATGGGATTTCTCAAACAATGCCAAAACAACGCTATCATCTGGCGTATACACAATCGTGGTACGCAAAAACGGCAAGGTGATAGCTAAGAAAAAAATTGCCGTAGTCAGATAAGGAGGTGAGGAAAGTGAAAAAAATCGTATTATTGTTTTTTCTGGTGGCTTTCCTCGCCGGATCAGCTTTTGCTGATCTTACTGCACGAGGAACAGCAGGCGCCCAGTTTCTCAAAATGGGAAACTCTTTGGACGCAAAGTGGACTGCGCTTAGCGCGTCCACATCTTTAGTAAATGATGCGGCCAGCCTTCTCTTGAATCCGGCTGGTTTAGCCAAATGCGAATCAACCCAAATTAAAATGACAGGGTTGGGTTCATCTGAAAATGAATATTACACCACTGCCATTTACAGCCAACCAATTTCCAAATATGGAGTGTTGGCGGCCGGGATTCTTTATGACAATTTGTCATTTGAAGATATCGCGGTTTGGGATTGTTCAACAAATGTCGGTTATGCAATCGAATATAAAGGAATGAGTATTGGAATTGCTGGGAAATACATCCATCAGACAATTGCAACTTTTAAAGCGCAAAGTTTTGCATTGGATTTAGGCGGAAAGTATTGTTTACCCGCTGCCAAAAGAGTTAATGTGATGGTTGGCGCGGCAGTGCAAAACATTGGATCTGGAGTTAAATTTCTCGTAATAAAAGATCCGTTGCCGCTTACAGTTAAGGTTGGGGCAAGCGTTATGTGGATGATTTCTCAAATCGACGGAGTTGTCTATGGGGATGATGTTTATTTCTTTTCTGACGACAACACGACATGGAGAGTAGGATTGGAATATATCCATCTATTTGGCAAAATTACCGGCTCCCTACGTTTGGGATATGCAGGCAATAGCCAAAACCTGGGTAATTTAGCCAATCTTTCAGTTGGATTAGGCGCAAGCCTAAACGGCCTTTATGATGTGGATTATGCCCTTGTTTCTGATGGAGATTTAGGGCAATCACATAGACTGACTTTGTCAGTAAAATTCAACACTTTTGGCAACGAAAAAAAGAAGGAGGGTGATCAAAATGAAAAAGACAAAATTGCTTATTTGTCTTATTAGCTTATTGGCTTTAGCGATGGCAACAAATGCTTTCGCCATCCAAACAAACAAAGTTAAAGTGACGTTTGTCGCGGCAAAGCCAGCTACTTTGGCTATCGCGCCCAATTTGGTCTCTTTGAAATCAGGTGAAACGCAAGTTTTTACCTCTGATCCCAAAGACCAATATGGAAATAGCGTTATAGATGGGAAAAATTACCCGTGGGGGACAATAACTATTTCTTACACAGCGATTCCGGGAACGGGAGCAGGCACAATGGCAGGCAATACTCTGACCGCAACGAGCGCGGGAACACTTGTCGTGAGATGCGACGCTCAAGTATCTGGCATCACATCTTACACTTTATCTGCAATTGCACAGGTCACAGTGCAGGTGGGACCAGTGAGCCCAACTGTTTCAACAGTTGAAGTTCCTGCCAACGGAATTGCCGACGGCACGCTTTACACTGTTATTGTCACACTTATGGACGCGGGTGGAAGCAAAATTGCTGGGAAAAATGTCAGCGTGACCTCTGACAGAGGAACACCGCCTGATAGTTTTTCCACGCTTGTCCAGCCAACTAACGCTCAAGGGCAAGCAATCTTCACCATTGCTTCAACCAAATCTGGCCAGGCTAAATTGACTGTTGTGGATGTATCAGACAACATCACTTTAATTTCATCCCCAACTATCACATTTCTTGGCGGGACGGCAACGCATTTGGCCATTCAAGCTATTCCAACGCTTAGTGCTGGCACAATGTATACCGTCGGCATCACAGCCTTGGATAAAAATGATAATCTTGCAGATTACAATGGAACTATTGATTTGGCAGACCTAACCGGAAGCCTATCCCCTACGACTGTAACATTGGCTAATGGTTCTGTTTCAGTGGGGATTGCGATGACAACAGCTATTACCGCAAATACCATTACAGCTGCTAAAATAGGCTTAACCAGTGCAGTAAGCGACCCATTCAAGGTGGATCCTGCACCACCAACAGTTTATAGTATTATTCCTGGAACGGATCAAGAAATCTCATGTGGAGACACACTGGACTTCACCTTCGATTTTCTTGACCCATTTAATAATCATGTCAAACCAAATTCAAGTTATAATTCATTTACGACTGGCGATTTGGTTTTGAGCAATGACAGCCAAGGAACATTTATTAAAACAGGCGAATTGACCGGACAATTGACTACTACCAACAACGCGACAGAAAATGCGTTGGTTTATGGAGATATGTCTGTGACACTCAAATAAGGATTTTTTCTTCATCCCAAAAAAGGAGGTGAATTATTATGAAGAAGAAAACAATCCTTATCACCCTCTTGATGATGTTTCTGGCAAGTTCAGCCTTCGCTGTTCAGACGAACAAAGTTCTTGTGAAATTCTCCAAGAACGCTCCGCAGTACAATGTTGGGCCAACAAACCGAGATTACGGGACTACAGCAACTTATCAAGCTTACGATGACCAAAATAATCCTGTAACTGGAAATGTGGTTTGGTCATTGGATGGGAAAACAGCCTACACAGGCGCGATTTATACACGAACTGCGGACGACCCGGGAATTCACAATCTAACATCAACAAAAAATCAAAAGTCTGCGGTAATGACGGTAGTAGATGGCCCAAAGCCTGAACCGCCTTTGCCAAACCTGAACAATCCCAGCAATGTCGTTCGCGACGATGCGGGCACTTATTACGTGCTGGATGGTTCAAAAATAAAAAAGTATGATTCCAGCGGAAATTACCTTGGAGATTTGGGAACAGGCCAGTTGTCAGACAACGCTTCTTATATGGCGATTAAAGATGGGATGCTTTATGTATCCGATGGAAATTGCATCAAGAAGTTTGATTCTGTTGACGGCTCATTTGACCAGACAATCGGGTTGGGAAAATTTTCCGGAGAAGCCGGGCCGATTGTCTTTAATTCAGATGGGCAAATGGCCGTGGTTGATATAGCTTCATTCCCTCTCGGTTCAATTAAAATTTTTGATTCTGCCACAGGGCAGTATCAAACCGCGGGAGGAGCGGGCTTGCTCAATACCCCAACCGGAATAGCCAGCGACGGAACAAAATTTTACGTCGCTGACGCGGAAGGCAGGAAAATAAAAGTCTTCAAAAGCAATGGAACATTGGATCGTGAAATCAACCAATCTATGGGCGGTTTCACAACGCCAACAGCCATTGCGATAAAAGGAAATTATCTCGGAATATGCGACAATGACTTAACAATGGGAAGATTATTAATCCTTGATTTAGGAAATCTTTCCTTCGTTACTTCGAAAGCCTATTCTGGGACCAGAACAGTTTTGTCTGCTGCGACTAACCAATGGATTGCTACCAATCCAGACACTGGGTCTTATGACTCACTGGAATGGCAGCCCTAAGAGAGCGGGTTAGTCCAAAAAGATAAACAAAGCCCCCACATACGAGTGGGGGTTTTTAAATTGGAAAAAATAAAAGTATAAGGGAGGACAATATAAGAAAGGGGCCGAAGGGAATTTTATGCCTCTTTTTTATTACTGCCGCGATCAAACCTAAAGTGGCGGCTAAAACTAACATCCAGACTGAATTTGGCCAGCCAATAAAAAAACCGAGGGCAACGCCCAGCAATAAATCCCCTGTTCCAATTAATTTCCCTTTAGAGAAGACGTAAAATAATCCAAAAAAGCAAAAAATAAATGCCGCGCCCAAGAAACCCGAAGGGAAATTGTTTCGTGCGCCATAGCCCAGGCCTGCCGCGATGGCAAAAACCAAAAGCCAGATCGGCATCTTTTGAGTTTTTAAATCATAGATAACCAGCGCCAAAAATATAAAAATCAATACCGCGAGCAGAAAATAATTCATATTACTCTGCCTTCGGAGTTACAACGTAGTTTGTGTCTTCTGGGCCAGAACCAAAGTGGACATCACCTTCTTTAGGCGGAGAATCTAAATGAGCCCAGAGTTCAAAAGATGAATCAATCCTCTTATAAATATAAAAACGATTGGGGTCTTCTGGGTCTTTGGGGACTTTGGGGAGAATTTCGCGTTCGATAAAAGTGCCGTCTGACCAACGCGCATCATCTGATTTCAAAATCTCAAAATCAGGCAGAGAGCCTTTTTGCTCCAAGCGAAGTTCCAGCGAAGAGCCGATGGTTGCCAAATCCGCTTGTCGTTGTTTGTCGCGATTAGCCGAAAGCGATTGGTTGATCAATGCAACCGCGGCGGCAACAATAATGCCGAGGATGATGACGACGACTAAAAGCTCAATTAGAGTAAAGCCGGGTAGAGATTTTTTAAATACGTTATTCATGTGGGCTCCTAAGTTATGACGAGTTGGAGAGTTTGAGAGTTAGAGAGTGAGTTTATGAGTTTGAAAGTTAGCAAGTTATTTAATCTTCCACTTTTTAACTTTTTAACTCACTCTTCAACTCTACAACTCTTCTAACTCATAACTTTTATTTTATACCCTGCTAACATTATACAACGGCAGTAAGACTGAAAAGATAAAAAAGCCGATACCCGCGCCCAAAACTATTAGCAGAACCGGTTCAATTACCGCGATTAAGCCTTTGATTGAATCATCCACTTCTCTTCGATACATTTCCGCTAAAGAGGCCAGCACCGAGTCTACCCGGCCAGTTTCTTCCCCAACCGAAACCATTTCAAAAACAGTGTCTGGAAAAATCTTTTGCATTTTGATTGATTGCGAAATGGGCGTGCCGCGCTCGACTTCAGCCCCTGTGGCGCGAATGGCGGAAGAAATAACTAAATTTTTTGAAGCCAGCGCCGAAAGGTTCAGCGCGTCAATTATTCCAATGCCGGACGAAAGCAAAATTGAAAGCGTGCGCGTAAATCTTTCCATATTCACGGAGCGTGAAATTTTTCTCATCACTGGGAAAGAAAGCGCTATTCTATCGCCAATCTTTTTGCCTGCTTTAGTTTTAAAGAGGACATAAAACATTAAAACAATCAGCATCAAAATGATAGTTACCGAAGGCCAATAGCCCGAAAAAAAGGCTGAAGCATCAAGGATAAAACGGGTAGTATTAGGAACCGCGACCTTGGAAAGCACGAAAAGCTGTTCGATTTGAGGCGCGATCCAAACTGTCAAAAAAGCCGCCGACAATAGCAAAAAGAAAACAATAATGATCGGGTAAAGCAGGGAGCCTTTCACCGTCGCGGAAATTTCCGCTTCTTTTTCTGTGTCGCGGGCGAGTTCTTCCAAAACTTTGTCGAGTTTTCCTCCGCGCTCGCCGGCTTGGATCATCGCCAAAAAAACAGGAGAAAAAATTTGCGAGTATTTGGACATCGCGGCGTAAAGCGATAAGCCGTTTTCTATATCTTTGCCAATCGCCAGCCAAATTTTGCGAAAATAGCGGTTGCGCGTTCCTTCCACCAATATTTTTATCGCTTCATCAAGCCCTAATCCAGAGGAAACCATTTCAAAAAGCTGGCGGGTGGCGATAACTTTGTCGCGGGGGGTAACTTGGCCGAATAAACCTAAAACAACATCATAAAAGGTACGCGGTTTTTCTAATTTGATGGGAATAATATTTTTCGAACGCAAAAGTAATGCGACCGCTTCATCAGTTTTGGCGCGCACGCGGCCGCGAACAATATTCCCCTCTTTGTCTTTACCTTCGAACGAATAAGTCGGCATCAAATAAATTAAAAAATTAAAAATAAAAATTAAAAATTTCAGATTAAAATTTA
>Ga0315291_10004619_pt1 | contig 17476 bp, 16 predicted proteins | sample YL17G12_20_MG_FD_203070 | JGI IMG/M metagenome (GOLD analysis project Ga0315291, IMG submission 203070) | Sediment microbial communities from Yellowstone Lake, YNP, Wyoming, USA - YL17G12_20 | ecosystem: Environmental > Aquatic > Freshwater > Lake > Sediment | place: USA: Wyoming | collected...
AATATCTTCAGCTATGGTCATTTCAAAGCAGCGTTAAACCTGAACATGTTTTAAAGGTTTACGTTAAGGAGACTATCTTCTTAATCAACTCCTCATTACAGGCAGCGATAACGCTAACACGCTCATCTAAACTAAGAGGCATATCAAGTTGTTTTCCTTGTGCATTCGTCACAATACCGCCTGCCTCCCGTACAATGAGAGTGGAAGCAGCAATATCGGTTACACGAATGTATTCTCTACCGACGACATAAAAATCTAATGCACCAACGGTAATCATGCACATCTCTAATGATGCGCAACCAAGAGAACGCACGTAATCTTTCTGAGCCAAAGAAAGTGTAAGTTTATCAAAGTTTTTGCCAAGAGCAAGAGATGAGAGTAAGTCTTTGTCTGGATAGTCAGGGACACAAATACGTTTTTTGTTAAGAAAAGCACCGTGCTTCTTTTCTGCAACAAAAACATCTCCAGTTGGAATATTTTTTACTATTCCGTATTTAACATCACCAAGCGTAGATTTTCCAACTCCCAAAGAAACGGAATAAAGAGGTATGCCTCTGCAAGCATTGCGGGTACCATCAACAGGGTCTAAGGCAAAAGTATATTCACCGCCGTAATCCACAAAACCAGCTTCCTCACTCAAAAGATTAACTTTTACATCCGATTTTTTAAGGATATCTAGGGCAACGTCTTCAGCCAGTTTGTCAATGTATTTTGTAGGAGTCCCATCGGCACCTATGCCCATACTAGTTCCAAACTTATGAAACTCAGTTGAATACGCTTTCCTAACTTTCCTACAGATTTTGTCAACGATTCTGTGAGCCAATACCTTTATTTCCTCATCCATGAACATGCCTACACATTTATACCTAGATAAGAGAGTAACCAGCCAACATACAGTGTAACAACAACCATTATAAGTGCAGCAATAACGACTCCAATGAATATTGTAAGAAGAGACTTAGAGAATTTTAAACCAAATAGATACGCAATAAGTGCGCCAGTCCATCCACCTGTAAATGGGATGGGCAATGCCACAAACACCAACAAACCAAGATACTCATATTTTATTATTTTGCTATTTGCCTTTTTTCGTGTTCTAGCAAAAAGCCAATCCATTATTTTCGTCCAAAATTTGTATCTTCGTAAAAACTTCTCAACATACTTAAAGAATATAAGTATAAACGGAATTGGTAAAATATTACCAGCTATTGCCAATGGAAATGCTTGCCACCAGTTCCAGTGTAATTCCAACATGGCATAGGGTATGATGTATCGTGCCTCAAGCCATGGGAACATCGAAAAGAAAAATACCTGAAACCATGGAGGAAGCGTAATCATGCTTTATTCACCAACAAACTTGCCAAATCCTTTTGCTCCTAGCATTTCGTAGTCTTCTATAAGTTTTTCTCCTCGAACAAAAACGCATTCCGGGAATATTGCCGGCAGTCCTTCGAATGGCGTCCAACCGCATTTGGAATGGAGATTTTCCGATTTGATTTTACAATCTTTCTTGAGATCCACTACGATGAAATCAGCATCTCTTCCAACTTCCATCCTGCCCTTAGGAATTTTGAGCAACTCAGCAGGCTTCTCACAAATAAGTGATATCAATCGTTGAAACGACAGAGTTTCTTTCTTGGCCATATGCAAAAACAATGGAAACATTGTCTCCACACCTGGAAGACCTGACGGAACGGCATCGAATTCTTTGTTCTTTTCATCCAAAGTATGTGGTGCATGATCTGACTCGAGAATACCGATTAGACCGTTTTTAACTCCATCAAACAAAGCCTCTCTATCAAAGTTGGTTCTAAGTGGTGGATTCACTTTGTAATGCGATTGTGGTTTTAGGTCATCTTGTGCAGTAAACAAAAGATGATGAGGTGTAACTCCGCAACTAATATTTTTTGAACGTTTTCTTAACAACTCCAATCCTTCAATTGATGAAAGATGGCAAATGTGTATCCTTGTGTTAGTGTCTCTTGATGTTTTGATTATATTTTTAATCGCAGTTTCTTCACATTCAGCTGGACGTGAATTCATATGATCAACTAGACTATTTTCTTTCAACTTGTGCTTAACAAGACAATTATTGTCCTCTGCATGAATCAAAACAGGTTTATTTGTCGATTTGATTCTATCGAATGTTTCTTTTAGATTATTCGAGCTAAATTGTAAAGAATTTGTAGTGCCTCCCAAGTAAATCTTAAAGCCACAGCATTTTTTAGCTAACTCTTCAATATTTTTTATATTGCCGTCTGTAGCGCCTGCATAAATACCAAAATCTACATACGCTTTTTTTCCGGCTGAAATAATTTTATCAGAGATAGTTTGTAATGTGGTCGTCTGCGGAATCGTATTGGGCATATCAAAAATACATGAGATTCCTCCATGGACCGCTGCCATTGTTCCTGTAGAAAAATCTTCTTTATACGTCAAACCAGGGTCTCTAAAATGAACGTGGATGTCTATACCTGCAGGAAGAATGATTTTGCCTCTAAAATTGTAATGCTCGTCACCATTCAGTATCTTTTTGATAGCAGATATTCTACCATCAGTTATGCCTATACAGCAATCCTCAAAATTTCCATTTATGTAGGTCTTTCCTTCAATTGTCAGATCCATCTAGACACTTCTCCTTAATTGTTCCTCTCGGTTTAGTTTCAGTGAATATCTGCCCGCCAAATTTCGATATTTTTATGTCTTTATCGAACCATGCATCTGGTAGAAGTCCTGCTTTCATGCACGTATGGGAAAGGAACTCTTCTTTATCCCAACCTTGTTCGACAGGGACTTGAGGCAGAAGTAAGCCTTTGTAAAAACTTTGCTCAACAATCAAGCCGTCTCGTCCTATCGCAATATGTGAAAGATAATCCTGTGGTTGTTTTACTTTGATAAGTTCTGGTTTTGTGAGTATTGTAACTTCTATGATTATACTACTAAGTTCATTTTCTTTTAAAGGAGGAAAACGTGGGTCTCTAGCTGCTGATTGTGCTGAATCAATTATTGCCTCTTTCAAAGACATTATTGGAAAAGGGATCCCTATGCATCCGCGCAAATCGTGCTCAGGAAATGTATGAATTGTGACAAATACGCCTAGTTTTTCATTAAATACTTTTTCCAAATCAGGTGACGGTATTTTTTTGTTTTTTACATATGATTCGACGACATTTCTTGCAAATTGAACTGCTTTTATACCTTCATTTAGACTAAGCATGATAAAAAGTATTAGCGATACCGTTAATTAAATTTCTTAATCGATGTGCCTCTAGTAACTAATTTAGGGTTCTACTCTTCTTGCTAGTGGGATGTCAAAGGATCTGCTTACATCGGTGTCTTTTATTTCCGAAGTGCCGGTGAAAGTATAAGTTACATTTTCACCTGATTCATTTATAGTTTCATTGACTGAGACACTGTAAGAGCCTGGTGCAATCTCGACTTCATAGAATCCATTTTTATCAGATCTAGGATCTACAGACAATTTAGCAGTATTGTTTTCCACAGTAGCATCTGGTCTAAACTTAACGGTAATATTTTCTATATTTTTACCTTCACATTTGACATTACCACTAACGGTAACTGAAACTTTAGTCATGATAATATTAGCTGTTTTAGTTTCTTCACCCATGTGTACTTCTAACTTACCTTCATAGGAATAAACGGTTGTCTGCCCTATCTTTTGGGCTGCTGAAACATTATACAATCCTGGAGTTAATTTTATTTCGTAATAGCCCGTCGTTACGTTCGACGATTTGCTGCTTTCCATGGCAGTATTGTTTTTGACACTTTTATCGGGTAGTAGCTGTATAGATACGCCGCCTACATTTTCATCTCCGTATTTGGTATATCCATTCACAGTAACTGGAGCTAGAGTCATAGAAATGTTGTAACTCGTGGTCGTATTTTCTTTTAACGTAATATCTTCTTCTGCAGTATACTCTAGATATCCTGCAATGTTGAACTTTGTAGCATTGAGAACGTATGACCCGGGATTTAACGAAGAGAACAAATATCTGCCTGCCACATCTGCTGTAGTTTTACCAACCTGCTTTTTGTTTCCCTCAAGCATGTTATAAAGAATTTCAACATTTACATTACCTAACTCTTCACCAACATCATACTTGCTGTTCTTATTGGAATCATAGTAAGTCCTACCTTCTACTGTGGCGGGTTTCGGTTTTGAAATATTGTAGCTATTGTTTCCTGAGCGGATTTGTAAGTAGTTTTCATGTATGACAAAATCATCAAGTGCTGCTCTAATTAAATAAAAGCCAGGCATTAAATCAGATGCATTATAATGTCCATTCTTGTTTGTAGTCAATGTGTATGCTGTAGCAACGCTTTTTACATTTCCTGTTTGTGTATCGAATTCTTCTATCTCATATAAGGTTATATTGACGTCTGGCAGAGGTTTATCAATTGAGGTATCATAGGTTTCGTTATCATCTTGATTCTGATAGACATAGCCGTCGATGTTTGCAGGGTCAATGGATATGTTGACAATACGTTCATGGTTTGTACCGGATTTACGCATTGCCTCTGCATCGGAGATAGGCGATAATTCTTGGTCGGTGGTACTATCAAAAGTCACATTTTTGAGTATAAATGCATTCTCACCTAATTCGATGTTTCTACGTATTTGGAGTGTGATGTTACCTGCAGGAGCTATTAGATTAAACTTACCATTTGTGGTAGAAAATTTATCATGATCAATAGGAATTGTAGTACCGTAATGATGAATGTTTTTCTGAACGGCTACTAGAACAGGGACCGATTTGTTATTAAATGTAACCGAACCATTAACATAAGCACCCTCGTAATATTTAGCTATTACAACAGCACTTTGGCCTTGGTAGTATGCATACTTTGAATAATTAGAGATATATTCTGCGTAAAAGTGCTTCATATCGATACATGGCAACTGATAGCTAAACTCTTGTTTCTGACCCAATGTTCCTGATGCTGGGCCTATGTAGGTTCTGTAGAACATTGTATCAAAGTAAGCGTCTTTATAGTAGGATTTTGTATTAACTATGGGATCGTCCGTTAACTCTTGTCGGCTCAACTCTTTAACTTGGGTATAATTGTACTCTTTACCAGAGTTAGTAACATACAGTATTTGCATGAAATCGTCTTCAGGATTGCCTGATTGACCAGCAACCATAAGCAAACTTTTATCTGCTAAAAATCCAAATATGTTAAAAATCTGTTTATCGTAACCTTCGACGCCATAATAGCGAATACTATAACTCGTAGCATTTTGGATATCATGATACAGCCAAGTAATTCCTTCATCATCTAAAGAATCGGTAAGAAGTTTTGAAATATCATGATAATATGCATTTGGTCCGTACTGTTGCCCTACCAGCCATTTTTCACTTAGCTCCTTATTATATTCTTCTCCTATTGGAGTATTATATGAAGGAGAATGCCCTTTCATCCATTTTGTAATATTGTCGGTTTCGTTCTTGCCCAGATGATTTTCTAATGCTTCGATAACGCTATTTGAAAATAATCCGTTATTATCTCGGATATTACCTTCCAGCAGTCTTACTATCCAAACTGCTACTGCTTCTTTTTCACTTGTGGCAGTATGAAAATTGGCTGCCGGTGGTATACCATCTTGGAAGTTATCTGCAACAGTTGGGTGAGCGCCCAATGCTACTTCATAAAAGCCATAGTCCCACCAGGAAATAAATGCAGGTCTCTTTGCAAAATCTGTGATATTTGTATCTTGTTTGCTTAACCAGCCATATGCGTCTACCCAATATGCTTCTTTACCTGTTGCTAGACCAAATGCTCCTTCTGATGCTCCTGCACCGAATACATCACTCTTTTTGTTAACAGGAACAGCTGCATCAAAAGCAATGTAAGCATTAGGTAATATGACCAAAAACGCAATAAAAAGAACGCCAAAGATATGAAGGATTTTTACTCCTCGTCTTAAACCGTGAAAGCCCCCGCCCGCACTTCTAATGTTTCTTACCATTTGTTTGTAATCAATTTTATCTACAACCATCCATACTACCCATCCACCAAGCAGGGCAATCAATGGAACCATGTCGTTTATAAAACGACCCGCAGTGCCAGTAAGCCAAACATCTATAAGAAACAGGGCAACTATGAAAAGATAGTCTCTACGTTGTTTATTTTTGTAGTAATAGTAAATGAGGAATAGGAACCCGGCCCAACCAAGCCAATAGAGAGCAGGGCCAAATGACATCACCGTATGACTGATGTTGTAGGTACTTGCCTCAGCAATTGTCATTGATACTTTATTTCCGTAAATTCCGCTACCATATAGTATAGTTGAAAGCCGCGAAAGGCTGGAAAAAAATGGAATAACTGAAGAGATAGCATTAATAAAATAGAGAAAAACTAAGGCTACGATACTTATACCAAAAATAGTGGGTAATGATATAGTCCACGGAATTTTCTTTTTATTAAAGATAAAATACACTAGGGAAAAAGCTGCGATACCTAGACATAAAAACAGAGAGATATCTGGAGCGAAGCCGCCTACTTTTGCTACAGTAACTGGTAGGGAAATGAGATATCCTGAAGATAATGCAACTAAAGTAACAATAGGTACTTTTATTTCCATTTTGTTCATAAAAATATCTATTAATATCTGTACAATCGCATAAATCGCAATTATAACATAGAGGAATTGCGCTTCAACCCACACCATGGTCAGCGCAGCAACAGCAGTCCCTGCGAGAAGAGCGTACAATACAGATCTAACTGAATCTTTATCTTTGATGCCTTTTATTATAAACAGAAATGCCAAGAAAAACAACAGAAGGTTTAGCGAGTCGTGGTCAAATAGTGAATATGCCGAGCCGTGACCTGAGCTGATGTGAGCAGGTATGAGAGCCACAAGAAAAGCTGCAATAAGACCCGCTTTCTTGCCAAAGAGAGCTTCCCCTATAAAATAAATTGGGAATACTAACAGAGCACCAAAAAGGGCGGGTACGAACTGCATAGAATACCCAACTGCATCAACTTCACTCATAAATGGTGTTAGAATTCTGCTGAAACTTATAGCCACCATATTCAAAAATGGAGGCCTACCGCCACTTTGTCCTAAAGGATAGTTAAGAAGTGGATCTTTTGTTGAATAGTATGGATATTTACCTGTCTCAAGAGTGCCATTAACCAGTCGCATGTTATAATACGGGTCAGGACCAGATAAATAGAATTTATCTAGAGATGTTCCTTCTTGATTAATTGCGGCTCCAGAAGTGATATTAAAATATGAGTTAAAAAACAGCACTAATAAAAATATGGCGATTAACGTTACCGCAACCCACCAATTTCTTTTAAAATATGACGGTTTTTTCTCTATTTCTACTGTAGGTATAATATGCTTTGGTTCTACTGCAAGTATGCCTTTTCTTTGTGCCCGTTTTCGCATTTTTTCACCTAGGAATAATTCAAACTCGTAAATCTATGGTCTTATAAATACCTTATCTATAGTTATAACAAAAGATATAATTAACAGCCGTTAATAAACCTGATGTTCTTTTCAGATGATTTATTTATTCTTTAACAGACCTGCAACACATGGTGCAATTTTTACTTTGCTAAAATCACTCTTTATTGTATCTGTAGATATAATTTCATTGCAACCTGCTGAACTAATTTTTTTGACTGCTTCGCCAGCAAATAAACCATGAGTGCACGCTACAAAAACTTGTTTAGCTCCTTGTTTTTTAAGTTCTTTTATTGATTGGGCCATCGTGCCTCCTGTGGAAATGATGTCATCGATTATTGCTACTTTTTTATCTTTCACATCCAGATTCTTTGTTTTTATTTCTACGGTTGTTCCATCAATGCGGGTTTTTTCCATATAGTCAAAATCACAGCCCATAATTTTTGAGGCTTTTTTTGTTCTATCCAATGCTCCTTTGTCAGGGGCGAGAACCAAGTCAATATTCTTATTTTTAAGATATGCTGCTATCTGAGGAATGGCAGAGCAACTAAAAGCAGGCACAGTGAAAAAGTCAAGTATGTGTTCTTTATGCGGGTCAACTGTAATTATCTTATTTGCCCGCAGACTAATGAGAGTTGCAATTGCTTTGGCGCTTATCGGTTCTCCTGCTTCGAATTTTTTGTCCTGCCTTCCATATCCGAGGTAAGGAATAACAACTGCAGTCTTATTTGCACCAGCCTCTCTTACAGCATCCTGTAATAGAAATAGTTCCACAATATTTGGGTCAGGGTAGGTAGTTTGTACAATTATTACATCTTCTCCAGAGATGTCATCCAAAATACGTACGTACAATTCATCATCTGGAAAACGCTTAGATATCGTTTTTGCAAGAGGAACATGTAGTTCTCTAGATAAATCCTCAGCAACTGTTTTTGATGCGGTTCCGCCAATAATGTACATTTTATAACAATGTTTGAATTACGAATGTGTTTTTAGGGATTTCGTAAATTTCGTAAGAAAGTTTTTATAAGGGCAAATGTTTAGTTCTTTAGAAGGATTGAGGATGCGAATGAAATTGAATAGATTATTCTATGTAATAATGGTGGTATCACTTTTATCTCCATTGTGTCTAGTTAAAATAACAACTGCTGAAGATACGATAGAAAATCAAGTGGTTGCAACTTTTGGTATCGAAATGAAAAGTGCAACTGATTTTAAAATTGGTTGTGACATCAGTGTTAATAAAATAAAATTGATTGGTAGTGGAAATACATATACAGGTGATCAGATAGAATCGATTTCCACCACAAATGTGTTTTTGCTTGGTGCAATCGCAAATGAGGTACAGATATCAATTAATAGAACAATCTTAGAAAGTTTTAAAGACGCGAGAGTTAGTGCTTTAAATGAAATTCCAGTCTATGAAAATAAAAAATTTCACGATGATTTTAATGTTAATCTAACTTCTGAATTTTTTGGTATGAATAAAAAAGTAAATGCACACGATTTTGTCAATGGCGTATTAGATATGGGTGCTTATGTATCCTATGCTTTTAATCTTAGAGCAGAAGCTGGGTGGACAAATACGTTCACATGTAGCTTGCCCTCTACGATGATGCTAGAATCTGCGAATACGGATGTTACTGTGGGAAATGAGATAATCTGGACGGTTGATAATAGAAACGGAGATGCTGTAAGCAAGCAAGCAACACTGTCGATTCAGTCTGAAACGCCCTCAACTCCAAAACAAACTAGTGAAGAAATTACAATAGAGTTTGAATTAGATGGCAGAAACGCCAGATCTATTGACTTAAAAACCAATATTTTAGCTAAAAGTGTAGATATAAGAAACTATAGTATTTTACCTGATTTTATTACTAATCTAGACGTTGTAACGTCTGATGGAATTAGGCTATTTATTGAAAATGGACTTACCTCATGGGATGATTTATACCAGAAGACAATAAAACCTGTTGAGATAAACACCACATCAACAATAGAAAAATCGTCTTTAAATCAAACACTTAATATGGTATTCAGCTGGGATCCTGAAACAACTACCAATTGTTCAACACCATATGATATAACAAATATGAATGAAGAACCGCCGATAAAAGCTGGATTGCTAGCTAGTGATATTAGTTTAAAGATTGATAATATTAATGCCAGGGCGTTATTTGGATTGATTGATTCTGGTGCAACGGCAAATATTTCATCAACTGATATTAATTTTGGCGACAAACTTGGCGAGATAGGTTATCCTTATTATCCATACAATGGTTCATTCTATCTACCGGATAATATCTCACTGGCTGGAGAAAAAATCTACAAGTGGAATCAAAGTAAACCCATTTCTGGTGAGTTTAAATCAGATGATGCACCCGAATATTCTAACGAAAAAATACAGACGATTATAGAAATCGAATTCAGCGGATTAGATTTGAATTTGTTTGGCCTTTTTACAGGCAAAGCGGAACTGACGTCAAAATTATACACGAAGGAAACTAGCAACTATTACGTAACAACTTTACCGGATGAATTTACTTTACCCAACAAAGTAAAACTAGGCTATTTGAATTCGGATGCGTTCAGATTATGTGTAGAAGAAAATGTATTTGGGGAAGAAAAGGTATCTGCCTTTTTAGATAATGAGAAAAAACTTTTTGAAAACAGATTGACAAGTCTATTACCTGGATTGAAAATCAATGGGCTTGTGAATAGAGATGCTTTTGATCGTTCTATAGCATCATGGGATGGAGAAATTACAAATATGGACGCCGATACACCAGTTACAACTGCATCAGATGCACATAGTTCATATCCAGTGACTTTCAGTCTTTCTTTTTCGCCTCCAAAATTCGAAATCACTGAGCAGAGTCTGAACTTAACAGGTTTGCAAAACCAGAATGTTACATATAGGATTGTTCTACCACGTGGAACAACAATGGATGCTAGCGATTCTTTGAATAGATTAGTTACTGGAACCGCCGATGGAAGAGATTACATAGAGATTTCGTTTGGTACCTCAGAATCTGGTATTACAGATATAGTTAGATTTAAGATAGTGCCTTCTCCATTATTTGCGTTGTCTATTTTCCTCCCGTGCATTGTATGTCTGGTGATAGCAGTTGTACTAATTATAGCGATTTTAATTATTAGAAAGAAGAGAAAGGGATTTGGAGGCAAAAGAAGTCGTCCCAAAAAGACGAAAGAAAGCAAAGAGGATGAAGAAGAGGAATCTGGAGGCTATGAAGAACAGGAATACTATGTGCCTCCACCACCATCATCTAAAAAGTAACATTTCAATCTTTGATTATATTTGGAAGGAACTTTATGAGAGATGGGGCTTTCTTCAAAAGTGGTTTCACCAGTTTTGAAGGATAGTCAATGTCTCCATATTTTGTTATGATTTCTGTAATTTCTGAATTCTGAAATTTTTCTATGTATTTGTCCATTTGTTTGTCGGTTAAATTTTTGGAAATATTTCTAAATTTCATTCCAAGGTTCAGTTCTCTACCTATGTCTGCCATCCATAATTTATGATATTTTTTAAGAAAATTGGAACTGAAATCGTTTTCATTAAGTGATTTTATAGCAACAGACGAACAATGAGTGGCACAAAGCAAACCTGTGTAGATGCCGCCACCTGACGTTGGTTTTACTTGTGCTGCCGAATCCCCGACAAAAAGTGCATTGGAAGAATATGTTTTTTTCAGGGCACCTATTGGAATAGAACCGCCTATGTTTTGTGTTATTTTTGCGTCTTTTAAATACGGTGAGAAATTTTTATTTTTGAAAAGATTTGAAAGGTAATATTTTGGCGGATGTGCCGAATTTTGAATTGTACATAGTCCAATTCTAGCCTTTGTTCCATTTTCATTTGTTGGTATAATCCAAGCAAAAAAACCGGGTGCAATATTTTTCCCGACAAAGAGTTCTACAAAATCTGGATCCAGGTTTGTATTTGTTAATTCTGCTCCGATTCCATTTAAAATTTCTGTTGGTTTTGGTAGGTTAAACCATTCTCTAGTCTTTGAATATGCACCATCTGCACCGATCAGCAGTTTACATTTGATATCATTATTTTGCGATGTTTTTAATTCAATGTGATTTTCGTTTTTTATAGCTGATGTAACTTTATTTTCTAAAAAAATATCTGCACCTTCTTCCACCGAGTAGTTTATCATTTCCCTGTCGAATTCTGATCTGTCTATAGCAAGCACATGAATTCGGTCTCCACCAATAGTTAAAATATGATCCAATGGGGAATGAATATGCGCTCCTTTGATTCTGTTTTGTACAACGAGTTCTTCTGAGAAATCTAAAAAATCAAAAACTCTTGGAGTTACTAGTCCTGCGCATTTGAGTGGTTCGCCTATCTTTTTATGTTCTTCAAAGACTGCCACTTTAAATCCATTTTGTGCAATTTTTTTGGCTACGTATCCGCCAATGGGTCCGCCACCTATTATTACTGCATCGTACTCTTTCATGTTTGTTGCTGGTATAGTTCAAAAGATTTATAACAGAATCGCAGATACTTCGGCTGTGGACTCGATCATATTTGCTGGGATAATGCTTGCTATAATAACACTAGAGATTATAGTAGGAATATCCTTTTTTTATAGTAAAAAACAAAAGAAAGAAGATGAGGTGAAAAAGGAATTTAAGGTAAACAGTTTGCTTTGTCGTTTTGTGTTAGACGGCGGTGGCAATAAAATCGGAGAGAGCATTGCTGTAAATGATGATATCGTTATTGTAAAATCAGGTAGTAAGTATCTAGGTTTTCCTCTCAAACATATTGAAGAAGAGGAGAAAACATTGCTGGTAAAAGGGCCTGTGAATTTTAGTAAAGCCGAAGAGATGGGAGAGAAATGGCGGAATGAATCTTTTCAAAAGATAGATACACCTGAAGATATAGAAGGTAAAATAGATGGATTTTGAATACAAAATGGTGATTGTTACCAGAAAAGATCTGGATCTTTCTGCCGGCAAACTTGCGGCTCAGGTTGCACATGCGGCTGTGGCTTGTGCTTTAGAAACTAAGAAGTTTAATTCTAAATGGTTTAACAAATGGCAGAATGAAGGAGCTAAAAAAGCGGTTGTAAAAGTTGAATGTGAGAATGATTTTTATCCGCTCAAAGAGAAAGCTGAGCAATTAAAAATTGTGACATATCTTGTAGTTGATGCGGGCCATACTGAGATACCTGCTGGGACAAAAACGGTTTTGGGAGTTGGACCTGCACCAAATAATATTATAGATCAAGTAACTAGAGATTTACCACTATTGTAACCTTTGGTACTATTTTTGTCGAAACATTATTAGAATACCTTAGGTTTTATTTTGTTGATGAAACAGCAAATTAGATTGCTGGGGGTTGACGATTCGCCTTTTACGTTTACTGACAAGTATGCAACAGTAATTGGTGTTGTAATGCGCGGCGGAGAATATCTTGAATGCGTTTTGAAAAGTCAGATAACCGTTGACGGATCTGACGCGACCTACGCATGCAAGGAAATGATAAAAAATACGCGACATAGAAAACAATTGAAAGCTATGATGCTTGACGGAATCTCACTTGGTGGTTTCAACGTAGTTGACATCGATGAAGTGTATTCTGTCACAAATCTACCAGTTATAACAATTACAAGAGATGAGCCTGATTTTGAAAAAATAAAAAAAGCACTGCAGAAGAATTTTGAAGATTGGAAGGACCGGCTGAATCTAATGAAAAAAGGAAAACTTCACATGGTAAAAACGTTGCATAATCCTATCTATGTTAAGTGCGTTGGCATATCTATAGGGGAAACAAAAGAAATAATAAAGCTTTCAACAATACGAGGTGCCATACCTGAACCTATACGTGTGGCACATCTGATAGCTTCTGGAGTCACACGAGGCGAGTCATATGGTAAAGCCTAAAGCAAAAGTTGACAGCAAAAAATGCCTTGCATGCGGAGGGTGCATATCAGTATGCCCACAGGATGCCTTAACTTGGATTGGGGGAAAGGCACTTGTCGATCAGAATAAATGCATCGGTTGTTCAATATGTATCAAAACTTGCCCTATCGGAGCAATAAGTGAGGGGGATTCTAAAAATGAAATATGATGTTGTAGTTGTCGGTAGTGGCCCCGCTGGTAGCGTTACAGCTCGTTTTGCATCAGAAGCTGGTGCAAAGGTACTAGTTATTGAAAGAAGACAGGAAATTGGTGTACCAGTTCTATGCGGAGAGGGGATTAGCAGAAAAATTGACGAATGGAATATGCTGGAAGGTACCCGTTGGATAGCTGGTAGAATGGATGGGGCACATATCTACTCACCTGACGGAACCTGCGTTACGCTTTCGGCTGAAAGAGCTGGAAATGAAACAGGTTACGTTATTTATCGTGATATCTTTGACCAAGAACTTGCTCGTCTTGCAATAAAAGCTGGTGCAAAATTTATGATGAATACTCAGGCCACCAGCTTGATTAAAGACAAGAGTAAAATTAAAGGTGTAAAAGCTAAACATTTTGATGAAGAGTTTGAAATAGAGGCAGATGTAGTTGTTGGTGCCGATGGAGTAGAATCAAAAGTTGGTCAATGGGCAGGTATAAACACTCTTCTAAACCCAAAAGATTTGGAAACTTGCTGTCAATACACATTTGCAAATGTTGATTGCAAGGATGCCTATTGTGATTTTTATCTTGGCAGAGAAATAGCGCCAGGTGGATATGTATGGGTTTTTCCAAAAGGAAAAGATGTTGCAAATGTTGGAATAGGTTTACTTGCTAGTCTTTCTGAATCTGGATTGGCAAAGAAACTTCTAGATGAATTCATTGAAAAAGATCCTAGACTGAAAAACGCTGAGCCGCTTCGTTTCTTAGCAGGTGCGGTACCAGTAGCAAACCCTGTAGAAACAGTAAGAGATAATCTTATCTTAATTGGTGATGCAGCTCGTCATGTTGATCCGATTACCGGAGGGGGGCTTACACATTGTCTAGAGGGAGGGAAAATAGCTGGCGAAACCATCGGTAAAGCAATTCAAGAGCAAAATTTCAGTAAAAAATTTTTAAGCACTTACGAAGAAGGTTGGAAGAACGCTTTTGGCCAAAAGATACAAAGGAACTATCTTGTAAAGGAAATATTGTTAGATATGGATGATAAAACCTTTAACATGATTGCCCACTCACTAAAAGACATAAAATTCGATGAGATAAGTACCTATGGCCTAGTAAAGGAAGTTGCAAAGAGACACCCGACTTTAATGGTTAAACTTTTACCGCTGCTTAAGTATAGGAAAAAATTCAAGGAGCTGAAAAACAAATGAAGTGGGGGCTAGCTTGCAAACCAAAGGTTAGAAAATCATCGTCTGTAGCAAAAGAAGTTCATAAATTTCTAAGTAAAAATGGAGAAGTTTTTGCAGAAGAGGGCATTGCAAAGGAAATTGGAACAAAAGGGTATTCATTGAGCGAGATTAACAAAAAGGCCGACATAGTTGTTACAGTTGGCGGAGATGGAACTATTCTAAGAGCTTTACAGTCTGTGGAAAAACCTATTTTTGCTATAAACTCTGGAGGGATGGGGTTTCTGGCAGAGGTTGAATCAAAACATGCAATTGAGGGGCTCAAAAGAATTATTGAAAAAGAATACAATGTTGAAGAGAGAGCAAAACTAAAAATAATGTTTGATGGAAAACGACTTCCCGATGCTACAAATGAGGTGACCGTGCAGACCGCAAAGATTGCAAAGATTTTGTATCTTCAACTATTTGTAGAAAATGAACTGCTTGAGACATTGGGAGCGGATGGAATAATAGTAGCTACTCCCACCGGATCCACAAGTTACGCATTGAGCGTTGGCGGACCGATAATGGACCCTGCAGTTAATGCAATGGTTATAGCACCACTTGCACCATTTAAACTATCTGCACGCCCGTGGATTGTCCCGCTAGATAAAAAAATAGGAATCAAACTACTGCCAAAAAGCAAAGAAACAAGGCTTGTAATCGACGGTTATCACACAGAAAATGTAACCACAGAAAGCAAAATAATTGTTACGGGTTCTGAAAAAAAAGCAAGATTTGTTAGATTTGGCGAATCGTTTTATCAGATGGTCAGATTAAAGTTGGTGCGATAAAGACCATGAGCTTTTTCAAACGAAAGGAAAGAATTCCTCCAATTCCTAAAACGTGGAAAATCACACGTAGATGTTTGAAGCTAATTTTAGAAGCGTCGAAATCAAACTATCCTACGGAGTTCGGTGGTCTTCTGCGTGTTGATGCCACTTCAAAAGACACAATTGCAGAGATAGTGCTTTTACCTGGAACGGTATCTGGCGATTCTCATGCCATCTTTCAGTTGCATATGCTCCCTATAGATTTTAGTGTAGTTGGAACGGTACATAGTCATCCTTCCCCGTATCCTCACCCGTCGGACGCAGATTTACATCTGTTTGAAAAATTTGGCAAGGTGCACATCATAGTTGCTAGCCCTTTCGATGAACATTCATGGAAGGCGTACGACTACAATGGAAATGATTTAGAAATTAAAATCGTTTAATTGCTTTTAGCAATGATTTTATCTACTGTTTTGATTACAATCTTGTTACTAAAATATAAGACCGACAAATTTAAAAACCAAGACAAGCATGAAGTAATTAGAGAGGAATGAGGATGACGAAAATAAGTAAAGACGAATTGCTAAAGAATGAAAAGATAGAAAAAGTACTTTCCCCACATCCGCTTTCATTTTTAAAGCTTCAATCACTTTGTATATTTTTGATAATATGGGGGATGGTTGTTTGGTGGCTGATTGATTTTTCAAGTTATAAGGGATTTTTTAGTGGTAGTGCATGGTACCCGGTATTGTTATGGGGGCTGGTACTACTACTAGTCGGCGTAGCAATTTCACTTGCCACAATTCAATGGACTATTTTCTTTCTTTATCTTGGTGTATTTGTTGGTGGCGTAGCTCTCATAGTATCTCAAGGATGGCTTAAAGAGGTTAACGTTTTCATTCTGGTTTATAGTATCGCGGTGTCAATTGCAGGCTTTTTAATCGTCGAATTGCATCGTAGATCATACAAGTATATTCTATCTAATCACCGGATTATTTTCAAAGGAGGCCTATTAACAAAGAGGGAAAAAACAATAAGATACGACAAAATAATAACTTTTGATAAAAAACAGGGGGTTCTTGGTCAACTTTTTGGATTTGGAACCATTACTCCCATTACTCAAGCTGATGCAGCAGCTGATAGCAAAAGAGCATCAGACACAGAAAAAGAAGGTGGGAGGAGATTGCGAGGGATTTCCTTTTTTAGTGGAAACAAAGAAATGAAAGCGGAATTGAGAGGAGTTTATCCTTACAAAAAAATAAATAAATTCGTTGAGGAGCTTTCACAAGGCACCGAACTCACACAATATCATCAGGAACAGATTAGTTACCAAAAACAGCAAGTTGATATACAGAAACAAATGCGAGATGCCCTCAAGGCGCAAACGAAAAAAAGAGCGAAAGGAAAGCCGCTAGTTGCCGCGGATCTTGACGAAGAAGAGGAGGAAGAAGAAGAACCAGAAAAAACTGTGATGGCAAAAACGATGATTTCTAAAAAATCTCCTCATCTTAAATTGAAACAAGACGACGATGAGGAGGACGGAGACGAGGAAGATGAAGAGCCTAAAGAAGCATTTCAGCCTGAACAAATAGACATACAAAAACAGATGAAAGAGCTTCTCAAAAAACAAATAGAAGTAAAAGACGAGGAAGAAGAGGAAGAAGAACAAGACGAAGAAGAGAAAGAAGAATCTAAATCATAGATATATTTATAATCTAAAATCTATTTTCTGAGAAACATGGTTCCTAAGAGAGTTTTTTTTACAAAAGGAGTAGGGAGGCATAAGCACGAACTACAGTCCTTTGAGCTAGCGCTACGTGACGCAGATATCGAACAGTGTAATTTAGTTTATGTATCAAGCATTATCCCACCAAACTGTAAAATAATATCAAAAGAAAAAGGAGTACAAGATCTGCGTGCTGGTGAAATCACCTATGTCGTTATG
>Ga0315291_10004625_pt1 | contig 17464 bp, 8 predicted proteins | sample YL17G12_20_MG_FD_203070 | JGI IMG/M metagenome (GOLD analysis project Ga0315291, IMG submission 203070) | Sediment microbial communities from Yellowstone Lake, YNP, Wyoming, USA - YL17G12_20 | ecosystem: Environmental > Aquatic > Freshwater > Lake > Sediment | place: USA: Wyoming | collected...
AACTCGATTTGAGCATCTCTCATTCGGATCACATACGCAAAATTAAAATAACTTTTTCCAGCACCTGTAGAAAGCCAGTTCTCTTTACTCGGAGTGATGTTGGCAAAACAAGGAGTAAGTGTCTTTGACCGGTTTAATAAACCTTTCCAGAATTCCAATCGCAAATCATGTCGGGGGGCATGCTTTTGTTCAGGTTCTTTCTTTTGGCTCTTAAGAGTTGAAAGAACCTTATAGATTGTAAAAAAAGTGTCTAGCTTCTGGTTCCTAATGATCCCATCAAGATCTGGCCAGAAATTTGAGGATTGCTCTTTACGATTACCATAGTTGATTACTTTGATCTGCAATCCATTTGTGAGGATTCCCCATTCAATTTGGTAATGACTGGCTGCAAAGAGTAGGTGGGTTTCCCACTTCATGCCGGGAACGATTTCTTCAAAGTTCTCTCCTGGAAAGGGAATCCCTACAATTGCTTTGGGTGTATTATTGCCGCCCATATCCTTCAAGAATAATAATCGTGACTCTTGTTTTTCCGTGATGAATCCCATGATGTGGAAGATTTCCTGAATATATTCTATCCATGAGGGGGACGCAGGATTGGAGTATTCACGATATTCCTGTATGGTTCTAAGAATATTAGAGATCGTTTCAAAGGATTCGGACGAAGAAAAAAGATCATAATCACGATTAACCTTAACTGGTGCGTTAACTTGGGGCGTTTTAATTCCCGACTGATTGCTTAAAGCGTAGGTCCCTTTATCTACTTTTCGGAAATATTCCTTACCTAAAAAGCGCGTCGAATCAGAACAATGGTTCCCGATGATACCCGAGATATTAAATTTCCAATTTTTAGTCTGAGGCACGGTTCTTATCCGATTTACCTCATCGTAAATCTGTTCCAACTTCGCCTGGCCGCCAAGGTTTTTCAAAGCTTGAATAATATCTTCAACGTATGTTGCCATATTTTCACGCTTTCCTTATTAGAATACTCCCCCAAAACTAACCAATCTTTTGTATGAATGGTCGAAAAGCCTTTTCGAATTTGACCATCGTATCGATCATTAGATCCTGCAACTCAGGCCATTTGTCTTTATCCCGAAGACCATATTGATCGAGTGAAAATCGGATTACGCTTGCTCGTTTATCATCCAATCTTTCCCAAACAAAAGGATTTCCAAAAGCCTCTTCAATCTTTTGTTTACTCTTTACCAGAGAATCAAAAACGTTTTTATTCCAATTGCCGTCGCCGTTATCAATATATAACTCAACCCGAGCACCTTTGTAGGTAATATTGTAACTGTAATAAATACCTTTTTTTCCTCCACCTATGTTTAGATAGTTCTCAATCCCAGGTGATTTTCTTATAAATAATTCCGTTTTGATTTTTGACCTAGAAAGCAACTGCGACCAAAATTCCTTTCGAACTAAATGTCTTTCCACGATGATCCGCTGACCTTTTTTGCCGGTTTTCTTGGCAATGAGGCTTTGATCTGATATTCCAGTACCTTGGCTTTTACTAATCACATAGAAGATTTTATAGAGCGTAAAGAAACTATCGGTTTTACCATTCTTAATTATCTCATCAAGCTCGCATTTAAAGAACTTCTGTTTATCGGCGTCCTTTGCATAGTTGAGGACTTTGAACTGCAAACCATTGGTTAAAATTACCCATTCCACCTGATGATACTTTGCCGCATAGAAAAGGTATGATTCCCAATCCAGACCAAAAATAATTTGATTAAAATCTTCTTTTGGACCAATAATACATACAAGCGCTTTAGGTGTCTGATTTACTCCCATTTCCTGTAATGTGATCAAACGTGGCGCTATTTTTATTGTATTAAATCCAAATATGTGGAATATTTCATGAATATATTCAAACCAAGCAGCTTCATCTGGACTAGCAAATTCGCGATATTCTTTGATTGTTTGAAATAAATTTGTAATGGATTCAAACGATTCAGTTAATGAGAATTCGAATAGTTTCTGTCCGACGAACAATCCTGTGTCTTGGATCAATTCTTGATTTTCCATTTTCCTCTCCTTTCATTATTTATTACGGCTTCAGATAAATGACCTCACAATCTCACAGCATTTCCTTTTACCCAGATCAATTTCGCTCAGTTCATACTTGGATTCTACCTTCTGGAAGATATCCAGCCCATCCCCAGATTACAGCCGTTTATCGGAAGTGTTTTTTTGAGTACTCATGAAATTGGCTTGTTGATAATTGTACAGAAGATGGACCACTTCGAACATAAAATTCTTCTGCACCATTGTTCTTCAAGAAAACAGGGGTGGAACTTGGTCTGCAATCTACCCGTAGGATTTTCTTGTTACTAATTGTCCTTATTCCAAACTGAATTAGACCGATAAATTGCTTGCCGATTTTGTCATTAATCAGATTTGCCATATGAAGCAAGCACTTATCATCATTCGAGAATTTATCGAGATCAAGGCCAAGTATGCTTCCATCATCCTGAACACCAATCAACAACGTGCCTCCGTCAGTGTTCAGATAGGCAACTATTGTTTTCAGAGTACCGTGTTCGATTTCCTTACCAATCCGTTTCGCTTCAACATTCCAACGAAGCGTGGACTTGAACTCCAGCTTCGCGTTTTCTCCTGTTTGTATTAGTTTCTCTTCTTCTGACAGGGCTTCCTTTTGATTTTTTAGAGAGGGGCTAATGGGATGCGGTTCTTCCTCTGCTGTTTTGACCATAACCTCTTTCTCTCCGAAAAATGCCAGTAACTCTGCTTCTTCCTGGTCCACCGGTTGGATGGGTTCCTCTGGAATCGCATGTCGATTGAGAGCATCAATGCTCTCAATATCCTTATCAGACACAAATCTCACCAGGCGGTGGTTGCACTGAAAATCGTCTGGATATTTTGATTTGAAGGTAACCGCATCGTATTCTCGATCGAGCTTGCATAGTTCATCGTGCACGCGCTGGCGCATTTCGAGGGCTGGGTTGACGCAATACTTATAAAAATCTTCTTCGGAGGGGTCTTTATCCGGAAAAAGGATCTTCAGCAAACCGGTTGCACCTGCTTCGATACCCTTGCTGTCGCGCATGTCATCGCAGTTTTGAAGTTCCATACTGGTTTTGACATAATCCCGGTAACTGATGTCTCCGCGCAACTTATGCAGGATTTCGCCAAAAATATCTCCTTTAAGGCCGATCGATTTTGAGGGTGTTTGTTTATTGATTTTAGGTAAGTCCCAACCGGGCAGTAGTCCTGAGAAACGGTCAATGAATGCGGTTTCACGCAAAAAGTTGGGGAACACCCGGAACAAACCAATCTCTTCGGTGATCGGGCGCTTGTTGCGGTCGAGTTCAATGTTCGCCAGGATGACCAAACCCGCTTCAGCGGGGATGGACCCTGCACTGCCTCGCCCGAAACGCCCGGATTCAAGATAGGATTTGAGCAAAGCCGTTAGTTCTCCCGATGAATCGCCTTTGACCTTTTGGGCTTCGTCGATTACCACGCTGTCGAAACGGGTGATCAGGCCGGGGGTCTTGCGCGCGTCGTTAAAAAAAAGGACCGCTGGTGTAATATTACCGGAGCGGACGGCTACATAGCGCGACATATTTTCGAAGACAAAACTCTTGCCTGTGCCTTTCGGGGCCAGTTCCACCAGGTTGTAGCGTGGTTCGACCATTGGTACCAGGCGGCAGATGAGCAGGACTTTTTGACGCTCGGAATAGACCTTGGGGTTGAACCCCATCGAAGAGACTAGGAAATCGATCCATTCCTGGGTGCTGAAATTCTTGCGCGCATCCCGGAAGTAAGCCGGATCCAGATTGGCAAGCTGGAAGGGTCGGAGCTCGCGCATCCACACTTGGCCGCGCGGGTTGTCATCGCTTTTAGGAATATAGTAAAGTGTCCCAACACCCCATAACCCACTGCTGAGTAGCATTTCGTTATCTTGGACAATTTGTGGGGTGATGGAGGCGGTGTCATCATCAAGGAAAGGGATATGGAGATAACGGTCACCCTTGGCCAGGTTGACATACACCGAGAAATTGTCCAGGATGTTCACTTCCAATTGTTCGAACAACTGGTTTTTTATCGCTTCTTTCTGGCTTTTATCGGGGACATATTTTTCCACGAAGCTGGCAATTTTTACGCGGGCGAGTTCGTTGAGTTCGGCGCTGTCATCCAGGTAGTGAGAAATGATCCATTCGCGCACATAGATAGGGATGGCGCGGCTGCCAAAGCCTGCATTGTGGACAAAGGCTTTGTTGATGACAATTTCGCTAAAGGCATCTAGGGCTTTCTGCTCGAAGGTTTCCATTGCTTACTCCTTGTTAATCGTCAAAGACGCTCGTGCTTTTCTCTTCCACAATTTTACGCATCAGGATGGGTAGTTTGATATCAAATGCATGTGTTTCGCCGCGACAGCGGTAGCGCACCCGCAGGCTGAGTGTAGTCTGCTCTTCGGGCAGGGAGGTCAATCTGAACCGGGTTGTGACCTGACGAGCGTTTTTTGTTTTGCCATTCAGAAGGGTAATCGGTTCGAATTCCCATTCCACATTGCCATTAAGGGCGCTGACCTGTACCTGCTCGACGGCTGCATCGTTGGGATTGCCAATTTCTAGGTCGATGGTTTCAAGGCGATAGCGGAATTCGTTATTTTTCAGCAGGATGGTCAAATTCTGGAGCGGGACGGTTGCTGGTTCGAATGCCATATAGGGAACGATGACTTCTTCGGGCAGGACACCGCCATGCACGAATACATCCTTGTCGGTTGGCAGGAAGCGATTGGCGCGCCTGGCGCAGAGCACATTGGCAGGAAGCAAATAGTCGCCGGCTGGGAGAAAGAAACAGTCCAGTTTCAGGTTATCTGCCAGCGCGGCGAAACGCTCGTCGCTAACTTCAAGATAACGGTGAGACCGGGCGTCAAATCCCGATTGCTTGAAAAATGCCGGATCTACGTCATTCTGCATATTGGTAGGGATTTGGGTGGAGCCATGGTCGGAGACGACATGAATGTGAATGCGGTCGCCCAGGGAGTGCTTCTCGATGAAGGCGGCGACGTTCTCTACCAATTCTTCCAAAAGATGGTGCACATGCTTGCTGTGCGCCATGCCAATTTCATCTTTCGATTTATGCAAGACTTTATCCACCGCCAGGTAATTGACAACATAGGCACGGGCATCGAGCGTTTCGACCTGGTTAAGTTTACCAATATCGCTGATGTAGCGGAAAACGTTATCGTTGCTGAGGTAAGGAACCCAGCCCGTTTCGAGAATGCCTTTGTAGGTGCTGTTGTCAATGGCCGTGTAGCCCACGGCGCCTGAGAGCAGGCATTTCTTGGAGGTTTCGGTTTCGGTGGGCAGCATGGCCAGATAGGGCTGCGCCCCCAGCAGGTAAAAGCCCTTCTCCTGGAACAGATCACGCAGGGTTTCGGCAAATGACCAGCCCAGGTTATCCACCACCAGTATCAGGTGGACGCGTTGGGGATTGTTTAGTTCAGGGGTGATGTCCGGCAGGATGTTGAAGATCATGCGACCTGAGTTGGCGTGGATGTCGTGCCAGTTGTTCACCAGCCATTCCGAGAACTGGTCGCCGAGGGTGTACAGGTCTTTGTCGAACCGCTCCTGCGCGCTGCACCAAGCTTGATAGGGCAGATAGGCGTTTGTTGCCCAGTCCAGCATTTGGACCACACCCCATTGCATGTCCGGCGCCTGGGGTTTTGCCGGGCGGATTTGGACGCGGAGTGCCGCCAGGCGTTTGCCAATCCGCCGGGAAAAGCTCTCGAACTTGTCTTCCAACTGGTCTACGATGGCGGGAGAGACCCATTCCGGGTGGGCCAGCAGGAGCTTCTCAAGGGTTTCAAACTCCACCCACAGCAAACCGCTGACCTGCGCGATAAGCGCCCCTAATTCTTCAACGAACTTCGGTTGATAAGCGTTGAGTTGGTAAGTGATCTGGGTGACAACCGCAGGAATATCATTTTCATCCACTGCCAAGTCTTGTAGTTGTAGTTTCATCGCAGCAAGGATAGGATATATCTCGCCGAGCACGCCTTCACCGATAGCAGGGTATGCGCGCAGGACGTGGAACGCCATCAGTTGTTTTTGCAGATCGAGTGGATTGGCTGCGAACCATTCGATGAACTGGCGCTGTTCGGCCGAGCGGGCTTTGTTCTTCCAGGCTTCCAGCCGTTGATGGAGTGTGCGCTCCAGCAAGGGATGGACGCGGTTGTCTTGCCAGCGTTCTTCGTCGATGGAAGCGAACAATTGCGGCAGTTGGGTGAAGGGGAAGCTTTTGGCGCGGAACAGGGGGGCATAGAAGTGCGATAAAAGCAGGTCTTCAAAACTTTGCCCTGGTTGGGGTTGAAGGTCGAGTTCCAGCAAACCGCTTTCCAGAATTTCTTCATTACGCAGTTCGTCGGGCAGCTCCACACCCCACTTTTGCCTCAGCGCTTCGCGCGCATCCAGCATTTCAAAAACAAAGGTTCCCTGCGGGTAACGCACGGAGAAATTTTTCAGCCACTGAAAGACCGCTTGGTGATGGACGAAAAGCCGAAAATTCTGGTTATTTTGAAGTGCCGCAAGAATGCGCACATAAGCCCCGACATACTCGGAAATGTTGGAGACGTTTTGCTCTCCAGCCAGTGAAACCAAGTGTTCGGGGTCGTAGATGATTCGAACCATATTCTCTAACCTTTGGCTTCTACAATGGCAATCTCTTCTTCAGTCAATCCATAAAGTTGGTAAACAATCTGGTCAATCAGGCGGTCCGTTGCGGCAAGGCGTTCCTTGAGGGGAATTAATTTTTGCAGGCTGGATTGATACTCGCTATCAAGCCTGTTTAGGAATGCGACATCTGAAACATCCATTTGTAAATTCTTTTGATTCTTGCAAAGAACAGCTAAAATTTCTTCAAAAGAAGCCTGTTGTTGATCTTTTTGATAATCACCCAAGTAATTTTGAATGATAGTTTTTCCAGACAGCACTTTTATATCTATGCCAATTTCTCCCATTAACCAATTCATAAATCTTTTTATTTCATACTGACGACTTAAGTTCATCTCAATCATTTGTTCTGTCAGGAAAACTAACAAATCATGAACAAAATCAGTTTGCTTTGGCGCACGCTTCAGCCAAGTCCTAGTTAAAGCAATGAGTTCATCAATCTTATTAGTTGTATAAAGTTGATTTACTCTAGATAATTCTTTGATCCTATTTTCTTGTATTGTCACAAATTTAATAGAACGAATTGGTAAAGAACCTAACGAACCAAGAGTGGTCTGCCTAAAGTCGTCCTTGCCAGCAGTTGCAGACGCACGGGTAAATATATGCGACAATAATGTGGAATTAATGATTGCGAGAACATATAGGATGTTGTATGACTTATCTTTGAGAATGAATGGGTTGAGATCTTTGCGAACAACGAAGGTCTCTTTTGTATATGTGGCCATTAAGCGATTATCTCGACTAACAATACGCCGAATTAGTACCCGAGGTTGGGTATAAAACCTAGTAAGAGAATTCTGGGCTCCAAATTTTATAAATCGCTTTTCTACAATGTCCATATCATATCTATCAACATCACAGGAATAATAGGGCAAATCTCCATCCAACTCAGGTTTTTGACAGTATTCATAAAACGACTCTACAGGCCCTTGGCAAGAATCGGTAATCTCGGCCAATGAAATACTCATAAGCTTTTTGAATTTTTCCAGAAAAGAATATTGACCTGCACTCATAAATATTCTATTAGTTTTATCTTCGCTAACCAATTTTCTTTGTACACCAATTAATCTATCATCTAAGTTGATCCACTCTATTTCCTCTTTCTTTGGATATGCAAAAACAAAAAAAACATCTTTTAATGATTTTTGGAAAATCGCTATACAAGTATCGATATAAGCGCCAGGAAAAACATCAAATGGCAGGTTTACAACAAACGACGGGCTTAAGACTTTGCTCGCAAAATAATTCTTCCTGAAAGGAAGGTAATTATCCCCTGTTTCCCAGGTAGTAGGCACTATCATGCCAATTTGACCATCGGTTGCAAGTAAATTAGCGCATCTGCCAAGAAAAACAACCGATAAATCATATTTACCGGATGCGACAGGATACTTTTGAGAAAAAAATACTCTATCAAATTGCGACATCTGTTCTGTGGGGATGTAAGGTGGATTCCCGATTACTAAATCAAATCCGCTTTCATCTACCCTGTGTTTCAATTGCAGATCTAAGAATACTTCTGGAAATTCCAATTCCCAATGAAAATACTGATTTGGCTTTTCCATCACAAACGCCTGAGAAAATTCTCGTTTTTCTATCAGGCGGGTGTATTCATTTTCATCAACGAGATCGCCAAAATACATACCGGTATGCACATTGCAAATCGCCTTGTAACCTTTCAGGTCTTCTTCAATCTCCGCCAGCCAGGCTTTCTTTTCTTCCACATCTTCGAGTGTTGTGGAAGCATGCGAAGCGATCAGCTGCGATTTGGCGATGGCATCTTCCACCGCGGCGCGGAAGTTCGGGTCGCGTGCGAACATGTTCATTTGGCGCGGTTCCTTCTTAGCGGTCGAGAAGGGGTAATTGCCGATCTCATCCAGGCGCGCGCCTACCAGGCTGTTGCCGCATTTGAGATGGTGGTTCATGAACGAAAGCGGCTGGTCTTTGGCCATCGAAAGGATCCACAGCGAGAGTTTGGCCAGTTCCACCGCCAGCGGGTTCAAGTCCACGCCGTAAATACAGTTTTCCACCACCCAGCGCCGCCAGTAGGCGGTGCCGGTGGGGGTCTCGCCTTCGATTCCCAATTCGTTCAGGAATTCGGTGATGAAATTGGCGATCAGGTTGGCGACATTGACCAGGAAATGACCACTTCCCATTGCCGGGTCAAGCACCGAGAGCGCCAGGATCTTCTCGCGCACAAACATCCGAATATTCTCTTCGAGCAGTTTGGCCAGGGCGGCGCGCTCGGCTTCGTCCACGGCATGCTTTAAGGCCTCCAGATTGGCTTTTTCCTGCGCCATGAAGTCTGCCTTGAGTTCTTCCAGTTTTTTACCCACCGTATTGCGCACGATATAATCTACAATGTATTCGGGCGTGAAATACGAGCCAGTCGATTTGCGCTCACTTGGATCACTGCCAAAATAGACCGCACCCGCCGGAAGGGTTTGTCCTCGCACCGCCTTTCCGCCGCGCGAGATCGGGATGAACTCGATTTTGCCCTTGGTCGCGCGCACTTCAGTATCTTCTTTGGTGATAAAAAGTTTATGTTCGAGCAATCCTTCATACAGCGTACCTAAGTGGCGAACGCCCATATCGCGGTAACTGATCGGGCGTTCCTGCCCGTTCTTCTCGTGGTAGGTGATCAGGTTAAAGAGTGTCTCTGCCAGATAGCGGTCGGCATTATGTGTCTCTTCGATGAAGCGGGTGAATTCACTTTCCTGTGGACTAAATAGACCGCCGTTATAGGTCTGGTCGATATCCACAAAGATGGCTGAGAGCCGATTCCACAGCCTCCCACCACCAGTCTCACCATTATGCAGACTGCGGGTATCCGCATCAACCTCCGCTAGCAAGGCATGGTTTTCGTCACTCAAGAGCCCGCGCGCATCCGCGTAGAATAGGAACAGCAGACGGAACATATACAGCATTGCGCCATGATAGATTTTACGGCGCAAGGATTCGTCATCCAAGTCCACCCCCTCTCCTGTAGGAGAGGGCTGGGGTGAGGTGCGCAGTTCTTCCACAAGGCCCATACACAGGTCTGAAAGGACGCCTTTGCCACCTTCCTCGCGCTGTCGAAGGGCGTTGGCCAGTTCTTTTTGGATGTAGTCAATCTTGTCTTTTGACTCTTTCTTGAAGCGGTCGAACTGACACTTGCCAGCATCCTCTACGGCGAAATTGCCCGCCTTCATGAACTTGTGAAAAATCTGGTAGGCTTCCTTGGCTTGGTCGGTGAGAATGCTTTCCAAGTCGATTTCGAGATAGGTTTCATAGGGCGTCGCTTCGTCAAGATGATAGATGCGCCACAATTTTCCGTTGGTCAGCAAACCCCACTGCAATCCCTGCTCGCGCAGAGAGCGGATGGTCTTTTCCGCCCAGTTGCGCCCCAGCAGGGTATTATCCAGGCTTTCAGTAGGCAAGGTCATGTAACACAACGAAACAGGCTGCTCCACGCTGCCCATTGGATACAACAGGGTCAGCCCAGCGCTTCTTTCCATGGCATTGAAGCCCAGAGCTGCTAATACTTCATGGATGTATGATTTCGTCCACGCCTCCAGGCTGGATGTATCCGCATACTCGCGGTATTCGCGCAGCACCTTTAGAGAAGCTAGCACCTCAGCTTGCTTAGGCTGGCGCGTAATTTCTTCCAGGTAGATTTCAGAAAAGAGAGTCTCGTTGTGATAATAGGCAGGCATGGTACGGGTTCCGTGTTATTGTGATTTCTTTAGCGAATCCAATGCGTTTTGGATCACCTTTTTCAACTCGGCCTCGGTGAAAAGCCCGGATTCGCTAAGCGTCTTGATGAATGACCCAATAGTAACCTGAGCGGCGTCCTTGGTTTTCGGGAAAACAAAAGTAATCGCTTCATCCACAAAGGATGTCTGCTGTTGCGAGCGCTTTATAGTGAATGGCTCAAGTTCATCAATCACTTCATAGGTCTGGACAGCGCTGAAATTCCCCTTTTCATCGCTCACCACAAACTTCACTTTATGATTGCCTTTGATCGTAAGCTTATCCCCCGGATTCAGTTCATGGCGCTGTTTACTGGTAGCGGGGTCTGAGCCATCCTCGGTGTAATAAATCTCACCCTGACCATCTTCTGTATCAGCGCGCAAAATCAATACGCCCTTGTACTTGACCTGGTTACCATTCTGTGCCACTTTGTTCTCAAACTCCACTTGGAGCGTACCATGCGGTGCATTGGTCTCGATGTGCGCCTTGCCATTGCGGATCTGTTGGACATAGGCTGAAACGTCGTCTGACGTCCAATCGCTGACTTTTCCATGTGAGTAAGCTTCAGGCAGGGTCACGAACAACAATTCATGGATATTGGCATAGGTGGTGAATTTAACCAGTGGCTTACTATCGTTATTATGGAATGTGTAACCCACATAATCTTTTTGGGTGGTGCTCAAGCCATTGTGCCAGTTTTTCATGGCTTCTTGGATGTCCACATCCAGGTTGGAGGCTGCCTCAAATACCTTTGCAATTTCCACCAGAATCCGCTTTTCCACCGTTTCCTGCACCCCTTCGGTCATGGTTTTGAAGGTCTTCAGGCGCATCTCGATAGGCATAAGTTTCGCCGCTGATAAGATTTCACCCGGCGTTTGCCCGAGCAGTTCCAGCAACTCATGTTTGATATAGCGGAAGGGATCTTTTGTCTTTGCTTGGCTGAGCACCTCGGCCAGGGGTTTATCGTCCTTTTCATAAAATCCTAGGGAACGGGCAATGATGGGTAAGTCATTCCACCAGTTCGTAATGGCCTGGAATGCCTCGTTTACTGTGTACACCTTGCCTGCTGGGGAAGGTTGGTTTGTAAAGATTTGCGTCACTTTTGCAAAGTACGCTTGGTCTTCTGGGCTGACCGGCTCGAATAGAATGACCGCCGAGGGGGATTGCCCCTGCACCAGGTTGAGCAAATCTTCGGTGGACGCAAACTGGATATCGGTCAAGGCGATCGGCTCTCGCTTGAAGCGCATACTATCTCCGTAGAACCGGCGAGCGAGTAATAGCATGAGAGTTATTGCAATGTCTCCCTGTCCGTATTCTTGATAATAGGGCTTCAGGAATTGCAGAAGATTCACCTGACCTTTGCCCTCTAGCGTTGCTATGTCTTCGAGCAATTTGGCATAAGCGGGCATCGCTGTACGAAACTTATTCAGGTTTTTTTCGGATTCAAGATAACGCGTATCACCTTCTGATGACGATATACTCAAAGCTTGATGCTCAACAAAGCATTTACGCAAATATTTTGTGCTGCCTCGGTTATCTGCCCAGGTCCAATTGATCCGAATTGGCTGTGACAGATCACAGAGAATATCACCGGCTTCCTTGAATACGGCGCGGACTTGTCCACCTAAATTAATGTGCTTTTTGTTGAACTCAAGATGCCCAAAGGTATTACGCTTCGTTCCATAAAGTTCCTGCATCATCCAACGTGCCGCATCGTGGCGTTTGTCTTCTTTTACTGGGATTTCGGTGGCTTTTACGCCAAACCAGAACACTATGGAATTTGAAAAGTAAGCTTTTTTTGCATCATCTAAAACCTTGGTGGCCTCATCACGGATTTTCTTTCCTTCCGTCTTTTCGTAAGGGCTGAAATTCTGGGCTTGTTTCTTGAACCAATCGCTCTCCAATGCCTTCAGAGTGAAAATCGCGCCGTACACATTAATCGGGTTGCGAGGGACAGCGATTACCACGCGTGGCTGATCATTCTTGGCAACAACCTTTTTGGCTTGATCCACATCGTTTTCGTTTTCGCAAAAAACATAAACCGCCGAGCCTTCGTACCCATTGGTCGCCCCGGCGATCTGTTTGCGCTCCTGTTCCAAGGCAGCAAAATAGGGCAGAGATTCGCCGCTCACTGTGTGCTTCTCTAAAAGCATTGCTGGGCTGGCAAAGTGCACTTTTAACCGCTTATCTTCGCTGAATGTGTCATTGTAGCCTTTGGCATCCAGGTAAACTTCATCGTTCTTTAAAGGATTTAACTCCAGAAAACAATCCAGCAAATTTGTAGGACGATTATCCGGGTTGGCTTTGAATTGCTCCACGACGCGTTGAATATCTTTACGGTCACCGGGCAACAGTTCATAGACACCGTTATTGTTATAAAGTATGCCAGCTTTAGCAAGTAGATTTAGACGGTTTTCAACCTGGGTTTTTTCCTCCGTTGAAACTGCATCCAGGGCAAATTCAATGTTTTGGGCTGTGTTTGCAATGGGTGCTTCTTGCGTGCTAGCAATCTCATTGATCAGCATTACCTTGATAATCCGTAGCATCAATTCATCTATTTCTTCGAAGAGCTGCTGTTCTGATTTTCGCGCTAGGTAAGCATTCAACTCACGTAAAGTAGCTTCATAGTTTATTATTGCGGACTTAACTTTGTCCACAAGGTGGGTTTTCGTCGCGTTCAAGTCATCTTTGAAGTAATCAATCAATAAATCGGGGGTGTAAAGTGCTAGTTTTTTCTGTTCAATTATTTCGTGATTCTCGATAAACCAAGGGTATGACTGGTCTTGAACGTTGATCCAGCCTTGTTCTCCGGTCTCAAACTCCGGAGCAAAGAACTTGGTTACCGAGCGGTTAGCCGACCCTGCATCTCCTGCGAGTTTGAGCAAGGCATAGGTTGCCAGCGGGTGCATCGGATAGATATTTTGGATGATATTGTGATTGATTTTAGGAGCAGGCAGCCAATTGAACAGGCGCAGGCGATTGCACTCACTTGAAAACCAGGTGAATTTCCCCGCCTGCGATTGCACATACTGGTTCCATTCCGGTCTCTCTTTCATGGGCTGTACAATGGAAGCGATAAGATCCTCCATACCCTGGGTCATAAGACCGATTTCAGTAACGCGCGCCTCGAGGGTTTCGGCGTTTAGGTCGCCAATCTGGCCATGGCTGCGGAACGCCTTGTGCCCGGTTCCAATAAAAATAACCGCTCCTCCTTTTTCAAGTGTAGAACTGGCACAAAATTGTGCAAAATCCAACAATGTCGAGTAAATTACAAGGTTTTTATCAATGGCATCGCCAAACTCATCGTAAAGGAACACAATGCCCTTGTAGTTCGCTTTGAATTCTGGGTTCTTCAGGAAATCGCTGATGATGTCCCGCAGATTATCTTTTTTATAGGAAAATTCCGAGTCAGTTACAGATTGAAAGCAATTCTTGAAAGCTTTCAGTGCTTGCTCATCAAATTTCTCCAATCCATCGATTAAATCATTGATCGTCCAACCGGGATACAAACGGCTGATAGCTGTTTCCAAATCGGTAAGAAAACGGGTTTCATCTCGGCGAGTTTGCCAATCGCTAATACGGCGCAGTGCCTCGCGGTAATGCGTATCCAACAAAATGTCAGATTCATCCGCCAATGACTCTTTGAGCGCCCGTAATACCGCTCCTTCAAAATCCAGGTTGAGATCAAAACGACAGATCGCCACCAGGTAACGCCCCGATTTCCGCGCTTCCTTGAGTGAAGCTGCTTTGCGTTCCTTAAGCTCTTCCCCTGGTTTTCGTAGGACTTCACTCTGAGCGACTTCATAGTTTTTAAAAAAAGCTTCTAATTCAGGCACATCACTTGGATTCGCAAAGTAATTAGCAAGCATTAGAAGTATGTGCGATTTGCCCGTGCCATAGCTCCCCGAAAGAAAGTAACAACGGCGGTCTAATGGGTTGAGTGCGTTGGCAATTTTCTCGAACACCTGGCGATGAGCGGTAATTGGTTTATAGCGTGCCATGCGCCAGCGGTTTTTTTCGAGGTCGTTATATTCCGCGTACACGTCTACATAGCTGGTATAGCCACTGTTAATCTGAATGATTTCCCGAATTTTAGTCATGGTGACGAAACCCTCCTACAGAATATCATTGAAGTCAGAAAGTCGAAAAACTCGACTCTGATCTTGTGAGTCGGAAATCTGCAGTCCTTCAATTTCTAGGGAAGTTTGCAGGCAAATCATCAATCTTGCCTTCATCCCTTCTTTAAAACCATCCCACTGGTTCTTATCAAGTAATCCAAAGAAATCTTTCTTTTCTGCCCGGCTCCATGTATCCAATAAAAAGTCTGCCCGGTCAATCACGAGAAGTGTATGACCTTTGCTTTGTTCAATGAGTAATTCGCGAAATTCCTCCGGGCTAAAACGATCAATATGCTCACTCAATTCTTTCGTTTGAATAAATAAACCCAATAAATCCAGATATTTTCCGCTCAATTGAACGCAAACCTTTTTGGCAAACTGCGTAACCGATGGCCCTTTTTCAGGTTCGGCATGCAGAATAATCGCCCGGTAACGTTCTTGTTCAAGATGTGCAAAAAACTCAAGCGCATCAAGTGGCATATCAACCCCTATAAATCAGAGACAATGCACTTTCCTGAGTTATGGATTCAGATAATCGCACCTGGTCAAGGTCTGCAAATTGTTCCAAGCGAATTAGGTTATTACCATGCAGCTCACCAAGGATAGCTCTCACTTGATATTCTGGAATATTGAACACTCTTCCAGGGCTATTTTCAGCTAAACAGACATCATTTATTTTCAGAGCTGATGCTCCTGGAGAAAAACGATCACGATAATTGAGCAGGCAGAAAAGGAAAGCTAAGCCCGGAATTTCTGCGGGGTTTCCACGGACAAAATTGCCGTTACTTTCCTGTTGCAAAATATTTAAGCGCGCTAATTCTGAGCGCGTATAACCAGCAAGCACTGCGCCCACTTCTTTGGGTAGCTTCTCAGTGATAGTTTTTTCGGAGAATTGTGTTACAAGATCGGAGAAATAATTGTTACTAACATATTCGACAGATATATGGTCACGAGTAGGAATAACCACATTAATGATCCGATGCCATACTACCCATTCTGGATTACTCGAAACAATAAAATGAATGATCCATAGAGTCTCGATTCTCTCAAAGTATGGATCGCCCTTAATAATCGCATTTCCTAACGAAGTAAGTCTAGCAACACGAGGTTGAACCAACCCAAAGCCAGTCATCATACTGGTCAGGTTTTCGACTTGCTTGTCTGGGGTACCCAAGGCTGCTACAATTTCCTGACGGGGTATTTTTTTACGCCCCTCTTGCATAAGGAGATATTGTAAAATGCGTGAAATTTGGTCAAAGCGAGGGCGGTATCCATTGGTAAATTGGAGCTTCATTTTTCCTGCCTTGGAATCCTGATAATACTTGTTACTCTTTTTATGCGACAACGGTTTTTACCGATAAACCACCAAGATCCACCCTCTAGACGATTCGTTCAAGGAATCGCTCCTCTAATAATCATTATTATACAACGTAATATCAACTCCTTCCCTATTGATCCCCTCTATCGCCCCTCCCCTCCTTTTCCTGCTATAATCCCTCTGCTCCTTGCCCCTCAGAACTAGCTCCGGCAGCTGGCACCTGCCTCCTTCCCCCCGCAAAGGGGCGAGCTGGTGTGGCAAGGAGCTTTATTTCTCATCCTTCAATTCTTCTTCCTATTAACCAAAGTGGGGATGGTTCATGTTGCCGTCGTCACAGTAATCTTCTGCATGATCGCAAGGTTCGAGATGGTCATTGGAAGTTTCCAAGTTTGAAATGGCTTTTGCTGGTGCAAATCTGGTGCAGATAGGATGAGTAAAGCAATGCAAGGCATAATGCCGTGTGTTTTTTTCAAAGTGGTGCGATAATACCCGTTAGCAATATTCATCACGCCACTGCTACAGAATCACTACATTCGGTTTAACATCAAAGGATAGAGATATGACTAAAAAACCGAAGATACACTTTCGCTATAAAAAAGGAACCTTATGTAGGGTTGAAGGTTGCACACAACCTGCTGAATATGAAGTCTACTTACGTGATGTTTATCCACCACCAATGAGAACGGAATTCTACGAACAGGATAATACATGTCCCTTCTTGTGCGAAAAACATTTCCAAGAGGACAGAAAAAAAGATCCACAATATACTAATAAACACGTTGCGAATGGCACTACGGAATATCGTCATCTTCGGGAAGCATATCCCCATCTCTATAAATCAACCAAGTAATATTCAATTATGTAAATACGGTTTACATACCTAGCAACGAATGATGGGGCTACATGATCATGACATGTATAGTGATAATTATGCAATCATTCGCCTTTGGAAGCACTTTCTACAGCTACCTTACAGCTACCAGAATAGAATGAATGTATTTTATTGGTGCAAACTTCGTGCAAATGGGTTAGAGAAATTTCTGAAAAAAAGATAAAGTGCCTAATCCATAAACACCTTACCTTTTATTATTCACAATCCAGCATTATCCACCGGACCGGCTCGTCGATGCGCTGCTTCGGTGTCCAAGTTGGTTTGCTTCAGATAGCGCTGTAAAACGCTGATGCCTTCGTGCCCCATTAGTTTTGCCAGGGTGAAGATTTCAGTTCCGTTTCGAAGCATGGCAAGAGCAAATGCTCGCCTGAAATTATGTTTATACTCGCACCTTACCAACTCGGGACAGGACTTAGACTTGCTCTCCTTGCTTCATACCTGCTGCAACCGGCTGCAACGCCGGTAACACGATATGGAAAACATGGACGTGATGGACAGACGAACCCCCACAGGTGGCGATTGGATAGGTAATGTAACACCACCTGTAGGGGGTGGACACAGAGGACAAACTCAAGAAATCACTCACATTGATGAGGTCGGGGGTTCGAGCCCCTCCGCGCCCACAGAAACGGGACCTTCGGGTCTCGTTTTCGCGTCACATGGATGTCCCCGTTGAGGGGAGATTCAGGTCGGGGGTTCGAGT
>Ga0315291_10004626_pt1 | contig 17463 bp, 12 predicted proteins | sample YL17G12_20_MG_FD_203070 | JGI IMG/M metagenome (GOLD analysis project Ga0315291, IMG submission 203070) | Sediment microbial communities from Yellowstone Lake, YNP, Wyoming, USA - YL17G12_20 | ecosystem: Environmental > Aquatic > Freshwater > Lake > Sediment | place: USA: Wyoming | collected...
TTTATTCAGGTTTTCTATTTTAGACATTTTAAAAATGTCCATTTTCAAAAACCCAATCGACTTTTTAAAATTTTGAAATTTCTTGAATAGTGGTTGGTTCCTTTTTAACACAGAATAACTAAGTTTTTAAATTTTGTAAAAATATAATCTATTATGGTAATGCATTTGTTTAAATGTTATAAAAATAATATAATTAAAAAACTATTAAATCATATTATTACTCTTATAAATGCTTTTTGTAAGATAAAAGACCCTTATTATTTACAATAAATTGTTCTAATTCATTAATATCTATTTCATTTGTTTCCACATGAGACTCCCAAAAGTATTTACAATAAGCCCATACAAAATCACAATCGCCTTTATACCAATGATCATATCTTTTTAATAACTCCAAATATAACTTACGTGGTAACAATTTTAAAGATGTACGAGGCAACACATAGCATAATTGAACTATTTCCGAAACAGGGGTTGGGGACTTGTATAAAACAAATTCATTATTAAATATTGGAATAAATCTAATTAAATCTTCAAGCAAAGGAGGATAATTATATTTATAACGCCAACGCCAATCTGGACAACCAGATGTATAATACTTCATATTCCATTCAAGTCCTTCTAAATAATTTATAGCAATATTACGTTTTTGTTCATTATTATTTTCTGATTTAATTCCAAATAACCCAAGATAATATCTTGATTGCCAGTTTGGTTTTACAGGATTTATAAAATGCTCCATTTCCCTATCATACATCGGCGTTAATTCAAAATTTTTAAATTTATTTTCACCACTTATATTTGGTAATTGATGTTTTTCCTTATTATTACGCGACCGATGTTCTTTAATAAAAAACTCCTCTTCTTGATTGACTAATTGTAGTACAATTTTTCTAACATTTCCCCAATAAATAGTTTTACCATCAGTAAGATTTAACTTAGAATTTCCAATGGTTGCTTTATATGCATTAATCATTTTATCAACTCCTCCAGTTCTAATATTAATTGCTGGAAAATGTGGTAAAAAATCATTTCCTAAAAAGAAACAAATAAAAATATAATCATGAACTATATTTATTTTTTGCTGAGGTGTTAATTCTGTATTATTATTATTCATATATTTTGTTAATGTAGTTGTAAATTCAGGAATATCCAAGAAATAATTGGAATTTGGTTCTAAAGAACTATCAATTGATTGAATAAAATGTGGGGTTTCTCTGAATAAATATATATTTGGGCAAACAGGAAGATGATTAATTGATAACATAATTAAATCAGCATCCAACCCATAAATAATAGTTGTTTCTAATAAATGTTTTTCTGGATTTGAGCGAATGTAATCAAATAATTTATGTTCGCCTTCTCCAAATTGATTAGAACCAGAAATAATAATATCTAATTTAGGTTTATAACTAAAATGTTTACTCACAATAGAATTAAGGTCATTCATAAATTTAGTTCCAGGAGTAATAGCTGCAGTATTCCAAATATCTTCAGTTTCATTTTTATAAATTGTACGTGAAATTTGATTTTGATACCAAGATTTATACCTTCGAGACCTTTGTTGTTCTAATTTAGCAACAGGAGCAACCCCATCAAACGCTATAATAACAGTTTGTGATGGGTTAATAATAGAGATATATTCTTCTATTTTAAAAATAACTTGGGTTATAATGTTGTCTTGTATATTTTCAGTAAGTTTATCAATTTCTATTTTTCTATAAGCATCATAAATAATAGAATTACAATCTAAATACAGATTATCCACTTTTAGAACATCTTTAATATATTTTTTAATAATACTAGGATGATTTTTAATAATATGTGAAAAATAACTAGGGATCCCCATTTAATATAATATATCTAGTTATGTATTTAATATTGTTATTTATTATATTAAACGTTTCGGTACATTCGTAAGAGAAAACATATATATAATATTTTTATATAATATAATATAATGAATAATTCAAAAAAAGAAACGTTAAAAAAAACAACTACAGAAATTGTTTTATTAATTGAGAAAAAATTATTATTTTTTCAGGATGTTATTCAAAACACAATTTTACATGTTCAAAAAAATAAGACATTGAATATAATTAGTGTTAGTGAAGTAAATAGTTGTATTAATATTTTATTTGAACTAAGTACAAAAATAAAGGAAATTAATGACATTAGTATAAAAAACAATACAGATAATATTATTAATATTCTTCAAATTGTTAATAATGATTTATCCAGTTTATTTAAAGCATTTGGCACAGATTCATTTGAAGATTTATTATGGATATGTTTTGGAAATAATTCCGTAAATACTTATGCTAGTTCTGATATGGATAAGTATAAATTTGAATTATTAAAAAAGTATTTTCATCCAACAAGTTATAAATTATTAGGAATTAAAAAAACAGAAATAACAAAATCAGATGATAGTAAATTAAACGAGAAATCAAAAAATCTAGATAGCGCTGATATTAGTATTAAAATAAAACCATTTCATTTAAAGGTATTTGGTATTCAGTTGTTAGTTTACAATCCACAACATAAAAAAAGCATTATAATAACAGGAATTGTGGATGATATTATGATAGATTTTTTAAATAATAAATATGTTAATTTAAAATATAAATTAATTAAGGAAAATGCGCCAAACTCTCAAGAATTTCAAGTAGATACATTTACACGATTTATTCAGTCGCTTAATTTAAAAGATTATCTTATTTCAGAACCACATGATATTTATACAAAATATGCAGGATATTTAAGTAATTTAAATATATTGAGACAAAAAACAATAACTCAAGTAGTAAAAGAATTTATAGGGTTAGATTTGTTTATAAAAAGAAATACAATAATACAATTGTTAGTTAAAATAGATAAATATGATAACCAATATTTGGCTTATTTATTATATGACATTTTATCAAATGATACAAATGGTGTAATAGATAGTCAAGAACAAACAATTATATTTGATAGTTTTCCCTGGTTGATAAAACAATATTTTAAGGATGCAATGAAAAACACAATTCAATACACAACAGATTTATTAAATTTTGATATACAAAAAATTCCATTAGAACAACAAATATGTTTATTAAAAGTACCAGATTCTGTAAAAGAAAAGGCAATACAAAAATTAAAAGAAATAAAAGCAAAATCGGAAGATTCTGGTTCAAAAGCGAGGCAATACTTGGATGGATTATTAAAAATACCATTTAATATTTACAGAAAAGAACCAATATTAAATATTATGAATGAAATAAAATTAAAATATATTAATATGCTTCAAATAAATAATACTACAAATCTAACAATAAAAAATAATTATACTAGTTTGGAAATATTAACAGCATTAAAAGAAACAAAAGAAATTGATATAGTAAATATTATAAATAAACATGTAAATGCGTTAGAGTGTAGTGACTTAAAAATGATTATAATAAAAATTAATAATGAAATTGTTAAAAACAAATTAAAATGTACAAAATTAAAAGTTAATGGGCGAAATATAACAGAAAGACAAAATGATATTTTTGAATTTGTTCAACAAAACAAAACTAACAAAAAATTATTAAATGATTTGTTTAATATAAATCAAACAAATACAAAAGATTTATTAGAAATAGAAGAAAAATATGGTAACATACATAATTATATGAAAAATGTTAAATCAACATTAGATGAAGCTGTTTACGGGCACGATAATGCAAAAAAACAAATAGAAAGAATAATAGGTCAATGGATAAATGGTAAACAGGATGGGTATTGTTTTGGGTTTGAAGGTCCAGCAGGTGTAGGAAAAACTACGTTAGCAAAAAAAGGATTAGCAAATTGTTTAAAAGATGAAAATGGAGTTCCAAGACCATTTGCAATGATACAAATGGGAGGGGATTCAAATGGATCAAGTTTACATGGGCACAACTATACATATGTAGGTTCAACATATGGTTCAATAGTTCAAATACTTATTGATAAGAAATGCATGAATCCGATAATTTTTATTGATGAAATAGATAAAATATCAAAAACAGAGCATGGAAAGGAAATAGTAGGCATTTTAACACATTTATTAGACCCTGCTCAAAATGATTGCTTTCAAGATAAATATTTTTCTGGAATTGATTTGGATTTATCTAAAGTTTTATTTATTCTTTCATATAATGATGTTGAAGCAATAGATAAAATTATGTTAGATAGAGTTCATCGCGTAAAATTTAAAAGTTTAACATTAGATGAAAAACTTGTAATTTCAAACACACATATTTTACCTGAAGTATATGATAAAATGGGATTACAAGAAGTGATACATTTTTCAACTGATGTATTAAAATTTATAATAGATGAATATACCCTAGAACCTGGCGTAAGAAAACTAAAAGAAATTTTATTTGAAATAGTTGGTGAAATAAATTTGGAGATTTTAAAGAATTTTAATACAACATATGAAATTCCAATTAATGTAACAATTCATGATATTAAAACAAAATATTTCAAAGATAAACAACAAATCAAACATAAAAAAATACATAATGAAAATAAGGTGGGGATAATAAATGGATTATGGGCAAATGCTCAAGGAAAGGGTGGCGTAATTCCCATTCAAACAACTTGGCGTCCAAGTGAAACTTTTTTACATTTACATTTGACCGGAATGCAAGGAGATGTAATGAAAGAATCAATGAATGTAGCGTTAACATTAGCCTGGAATTTGACACCAATTGATAAAAGAGATGAACAAAAACTAAAGAATAGTTTTAATGGAATTCATATACATTGTCCAGAAGGAGCAACTCCAAAGGATGGACCGAGTGCTGGAACTGCAATAACCATAACTATTTATAGTTTATTAAATAATAAAAAAATAAAATATAATATAGCAATAACAGGTGAAATAACATTAGATGGAAAAATAACAGAAATAGGAGGTTTGGATTTAAAATTTTTAGGAGGCATTAAAGCAGGAGTGACTGAATTTTTATATCCAAAAGAAAATCAAAAAGAATACGATAGTTTTATGGAAAAGTATAAAGATGATGAACTAACAAATGGAATAAAATTTTATCCGGTTGAAACAATACAAGATGTACTTGAACTAGTTTTTGAATAATAATATTATATTTTTTTATTTTAATATAATAAAATAGTATATGTCAGATTTACAAAATGCTCTTTTTGATAGTACAATGAATATTTTTAATTCTTTGTCATTTTATTCACCAATAATTATTTGTGTTAGTATAGTTTTATTTTCAATGTTTACTTCCACAATGGAAAAAGCATTTGTATTTTTTGTATGGATATTTATAATAACATTCATTAGAATAATTGTATTTAAAGGATTTAAATCAAACCAAGATTTTGGTTCAAACGAAATGCCAAATATATGCTTAACCGGTTTATCCGAACTATTTATACCTAAAGATGTAACCTATAGTACATTTATACTATCATTTACAATGATGTATTTGATTACACCAATGATAATGATTTCTAAACAGAATAAGGTTAACGTTATTAATTATGGAATTTTAGCATTTTTCTTAGCATACATCGCGCTTGATTTATTTATAAAAAACTTATTATCTTGCATACAATTATTTTCTTCTTTAGTGATTGGAGATGTATTAAGTGGGTTATTTTTAGGAGGGGTTATATCAGGAATAATAATGTATGGGTCAAATTTAAAAAGTTATTTGTACATTAATGAAATAAATACTAACAAAGAAGTGTGTTCAATGCCTTCTAAACAACAATTTAAATGTCGTGTTTTTAAAGATGGAACCTTAATTGGTAATATATAATATTATTATTTATATAATTACAACTAACAATAAAGTGTTAACAATATACATTGATATTTTATTTATCAATAAAAAAGATATTGGATCAAGTGGTCTTTTACTTTTTGTTTTATTAATTTACATTTTAGCTATTAAATTATACTTAACTAGTTAATATTACTTAATAATACAGCATTAATTATATCATCATTAATTCTCCTCTTCAATAATAAAATCTATTACATTTTGTTTTGGTATTTTAATAAACTCTTTCCAAAAATCTTTCTTAAATTCTTTGAATAAATTCCAATCTACTCTAAATGATGAAAATGAACAACTTTTTAAAATTGTATTAAATTTATCACTTTTTAATGCTTTTTCAATACATTTCCCTTGTTCAAAGTTATTAATTTTTATTCCAATTGCTCCATTTGTGAGTCCATATTCTCCATTTATATCAATTAAAACGTCATTAATGCCAGCTTCGCCAATTATAACTTTTGGTATATTAAAATGTCCTTTATTATTTACATTGCTATACATATATCTAATACCGCTTTTTGGTGTTGAATGAACACAAGTATATTTAAATTCTTCTGTTTTTGTATGAGACATCCATTTTTTTCTATGTTCATAAGCAGATGGACTATAAATTATTTCACATTTTTCAGAACCATTATTTGATAATATTTTATTAATTTCTAAAATATTTGAATTAGGCAACCAACATAATTCACTTAAATTAATTTCTTGTTTTTTTCCATCTTCATCTACAATAATTGTGTTTTTATATTGAAATTTATTTTCAAGTAAATACCAATCATATCTTGTTCCACAATTAAATACCTTTTGTCCATCTTTTATTCCATGCATTTCTAAATATATCATTTGATTTTCTTTTGTCATTAAATCAAACATTTGTGTAAATTTTCCTCTATCAGTATTTGGTTTTCTCCAACCTGGAGGATGAACAAATAATAAATAGCAATTTTGCAATAACCATTTTTTAATAGTTTTTTTTGTAAAATCTTGCCAAATAGTATTTCCGGTAGACGTATCACCATTTGAATTATAAGGTGGATTTCCGATAACAGCATTAAATCCTGGTATATTCCATTTATCTGTAATATTTAATTCAAGAGTATCTCCTGTATTATTATTAAACTCAAAATCTATTTCATTTATTCCACAAATACTTTCAAATTCGCAACACAATAATTGAGTAGTAATGAAAACATTTAATGCCGTTAAATCCGCATAGTAAATACATTCAGTCAAAATAATACGTATTCTTTGTTCATTATCTGGATATAACTCTTTAAGACCTTCATCAAATTTTCTTACAATCCCCAACACAAAATTTCCTTTACCACAGCAAGGTTCGAATACTTTTTTAGGTGTTTTCCAAAAATCTGCTGGTATTGAATTTAGCATTTCATCAACTAATTTAACAGGTGTTGGAACTTCTGCATTTTTTTTCTTTTCATCATTAGTAGGTATAAAATGTTTTGCAATTAACTCGCGCAACTTATTAGCCGGGGCAATGCTATAAATTTCACGAATGTTATTAACAATTTCAGAGTTATTATCAATAATATGATTCATTATATTTACTATAATACTATAATTATTATTATTTAATTCAATTTTTTTGTCTTTTAATAATGAAATAATTAATTCTTTGGTTTTGTCACTTGTAAATATGTCTTTAAAATCAAATATCTTATATGACCTTGAAATTAATGCTAATAATGGAAACAAGAAACTTTTACATATTTCATAAGTTTGATTAATCAAAAGTTCAATTTTAGCAGTTTCTTCTTCATTTAACTTAGTTTCTTTTTCATTGTCATTGTTATTCTCACTATATGGTGCGTCAATTTCTGTTTTTGTTTTATCGCCTTTAGGGCAATCTTGTTGTTCTCCCTCTAAATCTGAATTAATATTTTTTGTTAAAATTAATTTAGTAATTTTATCTACAATAAAATCGTGCAATTCATCGTCGCAATTAATATCTTCTAAAATAAGAGTGTCATCTATTTCTTTCATCATGTTATTAACTTCTTTTTGGTAGTATGACATAATCTCAACATTTTTTAATTTTCCATTATTAATTTGTTGTGGGTCAAATAAGAATATATTGTTTTCAAATAAATAAAATAATATTTCTGCGTTTGTTTTTGTTGTTTTAGTATGTTGTCTATATTGTTGGATTATATCTATCAAATGTAAATAAGTTCTTTGGATATTCATATCTACATTTATTCCAATTGTTTTACCATCTGCCTCTGTTAAAGCTCTTGAAAATCTTTGTTTTTGATTATCTAAATTATGTCCATCATCTAATGATATTGTAACATCACAATCGTGATATGTAATGCCTACGCTTCCTTTATTACCTAATAATAAAATACACCCTTTTTTATTATTATTTCGAGTGTTTGTCATTATGGTTTCTATGAATGTATTATATTCTTCTTTTACATTTCCAGTATCTTCTGTGGCATTAGAATATTCTATATTATAATCGCCCCATAAATTATGTGTTTCTAAAAATTGTTTTAATGTTTTTTGTAATAATGATATAGTGTTATTTCTTGTATGAGTAGGAAGATACAAAATATTCAATAATGGATTATCAATTGTTGATTTTCTTGAACCACGACTGGTTTGTGTATTTTCAATTTGTTTCATTATTGTTGTTCTCATTCGATTTGCTGAAATAATAGAATCCAAGAACCCGATTAATATATCTGTTCCATCAGTGGTTTTACATAATTCAAATTCTTCAGCATATTCTACTTCTTTTTTTTCATTAATTATTTGTGTTAATGCAAATAATGAACTACAATTATAACCAAAATTAGTGTTATGTTTAGTATTGTATGTCTTTATTTCATCAACTAATAATTTCGGAAGAGAATGCTTCATTAACACTTGAGTAGGATGTTTAGAGTAATCTTTATCCAAAGTATTATTGTCTAAACACTCTGTAAATGTATGTCCGTGGCGATTAACCATAAATGCAACATCAATATATTCTTTATTTTTTATTAATTTTTTCATAAATGCTTCATCCACCATATCCCACCCATAACAACAAGAATTATGACTCATATATTAATTTAGGATTGAGCGCGTTTATCTATCAAAATGGTTAATGTTTGACATCATCCAAGTTTTTAAAGAAGCAAGCATCATATTTCTATGAAATGACTCATTAATTAAATTCATATTCCCTCGTGTATTAAAATTTTTAGAAAATACATTATATGTGTCAACAACATTTTTTGTTTCATAATATGTTAGATTTTCATATTTAAATGGTTTATTATTTTTTTTTTGATTAACAATATTATGAAATACAAATAATACATTAATTATATCAGTTTTATTTTTGATATTGTTAGTTTGTACTTTAGACCAAAATATTTTTGAGTGTTGAGAACATTCAGGGCATGGTAAATTATTACAGATTTGAATAAAAATCCTAATTAAGTGTGGACCAACAACATGAAAACTGGTTTCTTTAAGTTTGGCAGCTAATGTATGCATAAATAACCAAGTACTAGGACCCCAATACATAATATAATATAAGTAATATACAAAATAAATTTAAAGATATTCGGCAAAATAATATAGATGTTAAATAATTATACAATTGAAGGAAATATCAATTTTCAAGATGAATTATATAAACTCCTAGATATTGATAGCGACGACGAGGATAACTTGTGTCAAATAACAGGTATGCCATTAACAGATAAACATGTAATATTAGAATGTAACCATCATTTTAATTATGAGGCATTATATAAAGAAATTTATAACCAAAAATATAAGTTTAAAACGTATGATATAGCCACATTGACACAAAAACATAAACAAAAATTTAAAGAGTCGAAACTAGATTATTATATAAAATGTCCATATTGTAGAAATATTCAATTTACAATTTTACCTTATTATACAGAACTAGGGTTAAAACAAATATACGGAATTAATAGTTTAGATAAAACTTTGCCTAATTCTATTGTTATATGTGGTTCTTCGTATGGTAATGTAGAATCAATCAATTGTGATAATTATACATACAAATTATATGGACAAATATTTAAGAAAGGTAATTGTTGTGAAAAAATAAATAGTTTTGGTGATGAATGTCCCTATAAATATGTAACATTCATTTCAGAAACTCAATCATATTATTGTAAACATCATTATAAAGAAGCAATTAAAAGTTTAAAAATGTCAGAGAAAAAGAAACTTATGGATTCTAAGTTAGCAAGTAAGAAAGAACGCGAAGATAAAAAAAATAAATTATCAGAAGAAAAGAATTTAAAACAAGGGGTTAAAAAGACTAAAGTAGAAAATATTGTAGAACATGATCCCCTTGTAATTCAGCAGTATGTTTTAGAAGAGGAAGTAGAAGGTTGTAGTGCAATATTAAAAACAGGGTTAAATAAAGGCAAATTATGTGGATGTAAAAAAATAGAAAATAATGGTTTATGTAAACGTCATAGTGTAAAGATGTAAATAATAATAAATAACTAACTTATTTATTATATAATATAAATAAATGCTTAAAATTATATAATAAATAATAAATAAATGAATATTACTGATAAAAATGACATAAGCAATAATGAGATACTAGAACAAACAAATAAACCAAGTCCAAAGGACGAGTTAATAATTACTATAAAAGAATGGATAAAAATGGATAATGATATAACAAAATTAAAGTCGGAAATTAAAGAAAAAACACATAAAAAAAAAGAATTAACAGCATCATTAGTAAATGTTATGAAGAATAATTCAATAGATTGTTTTGATATAAATGGTGGTGCATTGGTATATAAACAAAAAAAGAGTCGCAAAACAATTTCAGGAAGGTTTTTATTAACTCAATTAGAAGAATATTATAAAGATAGTCCTGAATTGGCCAAAGAAATTGCTAAGAAAGTATTAGATAATAGAATAGAAGTTGTAAAAGATGAAATAAAAAGAAAAATAGATAAATAAAATTAAATGAAAATTAATTTAAATACTAAAATATGTATATAATTATGGAATATACATATTTATTGGAAGAAAGAGCAAATAAAGATATAAATCTTGAAATTGAAAATGGTATGTTAATAATTTATTTATTGTGTTATCATATAAATAACGATCATAAATATCCATTTTTACAATTTATGATGGACAAAACTCCTTTTTGTAATAATATAATTAAAGAGCAACTAATTTTGCCTTATATAATTATAAGTGAGAAATCATCGGACACGGATATAGAATTAGATGTATTGAATAAAATTAAATGTAGTTTAAAAAACTTAAATTGTGATTATACAAAGGTAACAGAACATATGTATAAAGGAATTATAGTAGATTCTCCTGAAAAAGTATATGCACTCGTAAATATGTCTGAAATAGATATATATGGGTTATGTTTTGAAAAAAATAGTCCTTCTTGGTTTGCTTTGACAAGTGAAATAATTAATATGAAAATGGTATGTAATATTCCGATAGATGAAGAATGTTCAGAGTTATTTAGTAAAAATATAGAATTAGGTGTATTAATAAATCCAAAAACAAATAGTAATTATATTCTTCCAGATCCAGTATATACAGGTGGCGAAACAAAAAGGGTAGAATTTGATTCGATATTTGGTAATCGTAAAAAAAAGATATATAATAGTTGTGGAGAGTATTTTTATTTTTATAGGACATTTGAATATGCTGTAAGAGATGGCGGATGGTTAAAAGATTGGGTGCAGTTAAAAAAAGGTGATATAAAAAATGGTAAATATGTAGGTGGAGGAATAAATAGATATGCCTTATTTATTGAAGGGAATATATATATAGAAAAAGAAAAGGAGTTTAGTTTAACGGATGACATAATAGAAAATGATTATGGTGAATGTATAATATTAAGTAATGTATCAAATGAAGATATGTTAGTTAAAAATTATTCGAGTAGTGTAAGTTTATCGTATAGTAGATAGTAAAAAAGTGTATGTATATATTATATGTCAAAAATAACTATTTTAGGCGTGTCAATATTATTAATATATGGTATAAGTAGAATATTAGAATTTTATGGCATAGGTATAAATATGTATGGCAGTTATTTAGCATTTTATGTGTTTGTATTAGTATCATCCTTTGTACTTCAAAGTTAAATATTTCGACAAAAATGTTGTTTATAAACGTACATTTCAGAAAAAAAGTACTAGAATACTTTATTTATTTAATTACTTATAACTATAGTCTAACTACCTATTTTAATTGCGCGTCGTTGTTATCGTTGACGTGGTATAATTGGTTGATAACAAATTTTTGGTGTATATTCATGTAGAAATACATTCCCAGTTCAAACATCATATTTGAATACAATTCTGTGTTAAATATGTTGTGTGTATTTGTTCGATTTGCCCATTTGATGTTGTCACACTTTTCCTGTGTATACTTATACATATGTATATAATAATCATCCACAAATCTTCTTACCATAACAACATCTTCTGGGACGAAATAGTCTGACACAACCGACGCCAATACCTCGGCGTTGGAATTATGAAACATTCGTTCTATAATTCCTTGAATGTGTTGGATTCTGCCTCGGTTGTCCACTAGATTTAACCACTTATATGTTTCTTTATTACCTGTGTCTTCTTGGTCTTTTTTAAGGATTAATAATTCTTTGATAAACGTCTGGGTTGCGTATTCCAACTTTGCAATCATTTCCTCGGAAAGACCTGCCATAACGTTGTTAAAGAAACTTGGAGTTGATGTCATTTTAAACGAAATGTTTGTATAAGGTTATAATTGATTTGTGTTTAAAAAGTATTTCAATTTTTAATAGTATTCAAATTTATAATAACTAAAAAATGTTATTTGATAAAAAAGTACTAGAATACTTTATTTATTTAATTACAATTTAATATTAACTAACTATTTTAATTGTACTAGAGATTTATTGTTATCAGTTACGTTGAATAGGTTATGTTTAACAAATTCTGTATTTAGTTGCATGTAATAATACATTCCGTGTTTAAACATCATAATTGGATACGTTGTTGGGTTAAAATCTTCGGGCGTTGTCGATCGTAGACGGCGCCACATTCCTTCACATTGTTCTTGAGTATGCCTATGCTTGTGTATATAATAATTATCTGACAATATGTTGAACAAATATTTTACAAGTTCTGCTGGAGATGAAAATGCAAATACAAAACTTAAATATGACGAAGAAAGTGATGACATATTACCAACTGGAAAAGAAATAATAAAACAATACGACGAAGATGAAGATGATATAAATGAAAAAGACAAAGATGAAGATACAACTGACACAAATGTGGATATATCTCTTACAAAAGATATTTTGTCGTTTATTGTTCCTTTAAGTTGCATTTTAACTGTAAATACAAAAGATATGGATATTTTAGAAATGTTAAAAGTCATTAACTCAACCCCTTCGTTATTAAGTGTATTTAATGAACAATCATTTATATGGTGGAATAAACAAAATATAATAATAATGATTATAAAAATAATTGAAAAATATATTAAACAAAATTCTTCTATATATAATATAGCATTTCAATTTAAGATGTCTTTACAAAGTTTAATAGATAACCCCAAAGATTTGTTGGAATTAATTGATAGTTGTTTGAAACCAAAGCAAAAGGAGAAGCAAGAAAATGGAGAAGTATTTACACCTATGCCTTTAGTATTTGAAATGTTGGATAATTTGGATAAACACTATATTACAGAAAATGGAAGAAGTATATTTACTGAAACAACCTTCAAGTGGTTTGACCCGGCTTCTGGTATGGGTAATTTTCCAGTAGCGGTTTATTTGAAATTGATGGAAGGATTAAAATCTCAAATTCCAAATGACGAAGAACGCAAAAAATACATTATAGAAAATATGTTGTATATGAGCGAATTAAACAAGAAAAATGTTTTTATTTGTAATCAAATATTCAATATGAGTAATCAATACAAGTTAAATCTTTACGAAGGAGATACATTAGAATTAGATATCGTAAGTGTTTGGGGATTACAGCTCAATAGTTTTGATGTGATATTAGGAAATCCTCCATACAATAAAGGAGGGATTTGGTCTCATACAAAAAAAACGGATAGCGAAAAAAGAGAAGTGTTATGGATGAACTTTATTAAAAAATGTTTGAATGGTTGGTTGAAACCAAACGGATTTTTAGCATTTATTACCCCGCTTTATTGGTTAAAATTAAACATTGAAGTTCATAATATAATGTTAGAGAAATATATTGTTTGGTTGAAATTGTGGGACGACTCTCAATCAAAGGGGATGATAAACGCAGATATTCCAATTTCATTATTTATATTACAAAATACATTTAATATAACAAATAAAAAAACAGACATTATTAGTGAAATTAAACGCAAAAAACTTACAACAACATCATTTGAATATCTCAACAAAAATTATTCTATTCCATTAGCATTCCATAGTATATTTGATAAACTCATTCAGTTTATAGAAAAACATAATTGTAGTTTGGAATACAAAACAAAAACCATAAAATCATCTGGAATAAAGGCAAAAATTCCAACTGAATATACATTAGAAGATATGTGGGCGATTGATACATATACACTAAACGAAGGCATTCTAGTTAAAAAGGCAACCGAACAACACCCAGACGCAAATAAACGAAAACTTATTATTGCTAACAAAAGAGGATTTAAAGGAGCGTTTATTGATGAAGGAAATTTAGCTTTGACTGGATGCAATAAATACTATATTCTTGGAGATAATTTAGAATTGATTAAACAAATAATGGGATTTAACATTAATATTGTTATTAGTGATTTTCTTAAATATTCACAATCATTTTTAGATAAAGAAGCATTCAAATATATTCCCGACATTCGTAAGTTGGGAATTGACAATATTACAGAAGACAAGTTTTACAAGTTGATAGGATTAACGCGTCACGAAATAAATCAAATACAAAATCCGTCGTCGAATAACCACAACCAAGACGACAATGATGAAGAAGAAATAGGAATTAAAGTAAAACAACAAGTTAAAAAGACAAAAAGAATTGTAAAGCCTAAAAAAGAACCAATAGAACTAATTATTGAAGACGAAAATTATGAAGAAATAATCAGTTAGTATTAGACTTAGAGTAGTTGTTAGACTTAGAGTAATTAGACTTAGTTAGTTAATTAATATAAATTAATATATTTTTTATTAAAGTTTAATTATTTTTTATACTTAAATAAATATATTGCCTAGTCAATATATTTATAAACATTAATTAAAACAAAATTAGTTTGTTTTAAATTTTAAAATAATAAATATATATAAAATAATGTTAGATGAAGAACTTATTCCTGTTGTACACTCTTTAGAACCAAATGAACTAACAAATAATAATGAAACACAATCTAATGAAACCATTAATGAACTAACAAATAATAATGAAACACAATCTAATGAAATTCTTAATGAACTAACAAATAATAATGAAATACAATCTAATGAAATTCTTAATGAACTAACAAATAATAATGAAATACAATCTAATGAAATTATTAATGAACTAACAAATAATAGTAACATAAAAAAAGAAGATAATGTATTTGATTTTATTAAAAATCCTAAAAAATTAGAGTTATTAATAAAAACAAACGAGTTATTAAATGTTAATAAAAATCAACATAATAAATTATTGTTTGTGTATTCTACTCCAAAAGTAGGGTCAACTTCTATTGTTAGTTCATTAAGAATTTTTGGAATAACAAAAATAAATATTATTCACATTCATGACGAAGAAATGTTAAAAGTGTTAGGGCATATTAGTGATATATCAATAAATGAATTAATATTGTATAATACATATTTGGGAAAAGATGTATATGTGATTAATGTTTATCGAAGTCCAATTGAAAAAAAAATATCCGTATTTTTTGAAAAAATAGGGTCTTATCATTTTAATAATCAAGATAATAATGTAAATAATTATAATATAATAAAAGTAATAGAAAGGTTTAATAATATATTTCCTTGGATTGGAATAGGAGATCATTTTATTGATAAATATAATGTAAAAATTCCGGAAAATTTTGATTATACTAACAAATATGCATTAGTATATGAAAATGGTATTAAATATTTAACATTACGATTGAAAGATTCAAATGAATGGGAAAATATACTAACAAATATATTTGGATTTAAAATATGTATAATAAAAGATTATGAAAGTTTAAATAAACCTATAAAGGATTTATATAATTTATTTAAATCTTCTTATAAAATTCCAATAAATTTATTGAATGAGCAAATAAATGATAAATATTTAAAATATTACTATTCTAAAGAAGAAATTCAACATTATTATAATGACTGGTTAATTAAAAGTACTGCAGTAAGGGATAGTTATACAAAAGAACAATTTATGTTATATGAACAAATTACAATAGAGAATTCATATTTGGAAAAAATACAACAAGATCACTATTTTGATGAAGGGTGTATTTGTAGCGCATGTTGTATGAAAAGAGTAGAGACAATTTCAAAAGTGCTTCGTGGTATAGAAGTAAAAGAAAGAATAGTTCATACGGAAGCTAAAATAGAGTTAATACAAAAAAAAGTAATAAGAGCAAATAGACTAACTGATAAAATAAATAATATAATAAAAAAATTACCGCCTAAATCTAGAGGAAAAAATTTTAATAGTGAAATGCACAAAATTGTTTCAAATAATAAATAATAATAATATTAAAAATCTTCATAACAACTTATATTAAACTTTTATTTTACGACATCTACAAGTTACAGAATTTCTTACTCGATTATTTGTACAAGGTTTAAATTTTTCTGGTTGACATATTTTACGTTTGCGAGTATTATTAAGTTTATTACATCTACAAGTTATAAGATTTCGAACTTGAATTTCTGCTGAACAAGGTTTAAGTTTTTTATTTTCACACCCAGTTTTTATTTTATTACATCTACAAGTTATAGGATTTCGAAGTTGAATTTCTGAACAAGGTTTAAGTTTTTTATCGTCACAATTAATTTTTTTTTCATTAGAACTACTTTTTGCAGAAAAAGATTCTGGATTTTTATCTTCAAGCGAATAAAGTGAATCTGTGAGTGAACTAATTGAACTTTTAAGCGAACCCAAAGAATTTTTAAGTGAACTATCGTCTTTTTTAGAAGAAGACTTAGTTTTTGAAGTTAGGTCAATACTAAATTCGACTTCAATTGTATTAACTGATTTTTTAAGCGAACTAATTGAATCTTTAAGCGAACTAATTGATTTTTTAAGTGAACTATCATCTTTTTTAGAAGAAGAGTTAGTTTTTGAAGTTAGGTCAATACTAAACGAGACATCTTCAATTGTATTAACTGATTTTTTAAGCGAACTAATTGAATCTTTAAGCGAACTATCGTCTTTTTTAGAAGAAGAGTTGATACTAACCGAGACATCTTCAATTGTATTAACTGAATTTTTAAGTGAACTAATTGAATCTTTAAGCGAACTAATTGAATTTGTAAGTGAACTTTTACTTTTTTGAGTAATATTTTTAGGGGAAGATTTAGACGAAGATTTAGACGGGGATAAACTACTTAAGTGAACCGAACTAATTGAACTACTTGTTTTTT
>Ga0315291_10004629_pt1 | contig 17450 bp, 12 predicted proteins | sample YL17G12_20_MG_FD_203070 | JGI IMG/M metagenome (GOLD analysis project Ga0315291, IMG submission 203070) | Sediment microbial communities from Yellowstone Lake, YNP, Wyoming, USA - YL17G12_20 | ecosystem: Environmental > Aquatic > Freshwater > Lake > Sediment | place: USA: Wyoming | collected...
GACCATAAGGAAAATGCCTCATCCTCCGGGGTTGAGATAGCAATGGTTATTTTATTCTTCCCCTCCTCTGGCACCAATTTATACACCACCGGCTTTTTCAAGTCTAAAACGACTCGCGTTATCTTTTGAGGGACCTCCTGATACTGGCTGGTTCGGATAGCAGTGATGGTTTTTGAGGGAAGCTCTTTGAAATTATTTCGAGAGAGCTGGTGCGTCACATTATAGCAATCTATGATCAGCCGGTCTGGCTTCCCTTCTTTGGGAGGCTCTACCGAATGAGAAAACTCAAAGGCGCTGTCAGCATAGATAGTTAAATAGGTGAAATCCCCCCTTTTTTCCAAGCTCAGATTCATAACCTTCGATTCTGCCCGGGAAAGACTGACCGAAAAGAGAAAGAAAACTAAAAGTAAAACTACTTCCAAAATATTTTTCTTATCTTTTCCCATAAAGAGATTCTCCCATTTTCTAAAATTCTAATTTTTTAATTTTTTCCTCTTCCCGGATATAAAAGGTAGTTAATTTGAAAGAGGCGGAGATGGTGTTTTTATCCCTTTTCTCCCCTTTGGCCTCACCGGGAACCGCCGTAATACTTACCTCAGAGATATTGCTTAAGAAGGGGAAATTGGCCACATTGCTGAAGAAGGTCCCCAGCTGATGATAGGCTCCGGTAAGTTGAACTCCGAACTCAGAGGCATTATAAAAACTTATCGGTTTGGTCTCCTTGGGAACTATCTCAGTTATTTTGGTTTGAGCCACCTGGGCAGCTGAATGCATCTGATTTAAGAATAAAGGTATCTGTTTTTCCTCCGGTAAAAGCAACTCCACTGTTTTATATCTATTTAAAAGCTCTTCATATTCTCTTTTTAGGTTGTCGATCGACTTAGCCTTCATCTCCACATCCTTAAGTTCAGTTAAAATCCTTTCATATTTGATTTCCTTCTGGTGGATTTTCTCCGCATAGCCGGAATAAATCCGGGCATACCAGAAGTATAACATCAGGAACATCACTAAGATGCCCAGCATACTTTTTTGAACTTTGGAGTCTTTTAAATCCATTTATCCTCCTGCCATTTATCGTATCTCAACCCTTACAGGGTTGACTTTTCCGCCAGAGGCGGAATTTTCAAAGCTAAAGCTTTGAGTTACAGGGAACTGACAAGCTTCTATCCCTCCACCTCTTTCTCTGAGGATTTAGTTTTTATACTTTTCTTGGTAGTGATTTCTTTTTTTGCCTCTTTGGCCTGAACAGGTGCCAACGTCTGTCCTGGAAATAGAAGATCTCCAATTAATTGAAAAGTAAATATCTTCTGATTTTCCACCTTAGCGGCTCGAATATACTGAAACTCCATATTTTTGAAAAAGTTAGAGTCAGATAATTTAATCAGGAAGGTGGCTAAATTATTTATGGAAAAGGCATAACCCTCTAAGGTGATCTTGGGCAAAGACAAAGCCCCAGCAGCTTTTGAAGCAGTGGTGTCCCCTTTGGTTCCGGCACCAGATGCTGGGCTGGGAGTTCCGCCAGCCCCAGGAGTTCCGGTGATGGAACCAGCACCGGCGCTGCCTTTCTCCTTAGTGGATAAACCAGAGGTCTCTTTGAAAGAGGAAAGCCACACATTTTCCGGGACTCGCAAGCTTAAATCTTCCATTATCTCTATCCAGGCGGACCGATTTCGATCCAGACTTTCAATGGCTGACATCCGATCTAAAATCTTCTTTTTTAGGTCACCTAAAGCATCTACCAGCTGAATGGTCTGCCTTAGTTCCTCTTTTTTCCTCTCAGCCTGGGTGATCTTTCTGTCCAAGCTTTGAATCTCAAATCCTTGAAAAATGGTGATCAAAATAAGAACTAAGATCAGACCGATCCCCCCGGCTAAAAAGTAAATTAGCCCTTTAGTGAAGACAAAAGCTTTTCCTCTCTTTTTTAATCCCTTGGGCAAAAGATTAATTTTTATCATACTTTTATACCTTCCTTGCTGCCAAGCCTATCGAAACAGCTAAAAGGGGAGCAATCTTTTCCAATTGGACCTCTTTGAACATTTCCGGATCATATTGGATCCTTCTCAAAGGGTTAAAAACCTCTGTGGGGACACTCAGCTTGGATTGAATGAACTCAGGTAAAAACGGGATCAAAGCCCCTCCTCCGGAAAGAACTATCCAATCGACATCGGCTACTTTAGCTGAGGATTTGAAATAGGAAAAGCCGATCTCCACTCCGGACAAAAGCTCCTCCGAAGCACTGACCACCGTAGCCTTAAGCATATCCTGGTCGATAGAGGAGCCCATTTCTCCTTTCAAAGCTTTCAAAGCTAATTCCTGGTTCAATCTGAACTCTTTCATTATAGCTTCATAAATTGCTCGGCCACCATTGGAGATATCCCGAGTGGAATGGTAGATCCCATCCTTTATGAAAATTACATTAGTGGTATCGAAACCGATATTCAAAAGAGCGGTAACTTTTGAGGGATCGGCCTCATAGTTCAGTTCATAAGCGTTCAAAATTGCGAAGGCATCTGTGTCCACTATGACCGGATTCAAGCCGGCATCGATTATCAAGTCCAGGTATGATTTCAAAAACTCATTTCGGGCGGCAACCAATAGAACATCCATTTTATTGGTTTCCTCATTCACATTAATAATATGGTAATCCAAGGTGACATCTTCCACATCAAAGGGGCTTCTTTGCTCTGCCTCAAATAGTATAGCCTGTTCCGCCTCCATTCCAGTTTTTCTTTCCATAGTGAATTTATCGGTGATGACCCCGTGCCCTGCCACAGAGATGGCTACGTCCCTTATCTTGGGATCGGTCTGATCGATCAGGCTTTGAATATGGAAAATCAAGGAGTCTCGATCTTTAATCTCCTCCTCCACAATGGAATCGGCAGACAGCTCCTTAATTCCCAGCCGAGCCAGAGTGTATATTCCCGCTTTCTCCTCCAGCTTAGTCAACTTGAGAGAGTTAGCTCCCAAATCCAAGCCTGCTACTGTTTTTGATTTCTTTCTGAACACCATATCTTTTCCAAAGGATCCCCCGCCTCTGGCGGGGGAAAAGTTTGAGTTTAATTTTTTTGCTTCTTTATTCCAAATTTTTAAATCACTAATTTTGTTATCGACTTTTTTTAAGAAAATTTGAGGGAGAAAGTGGAAAAAAATAAAGAAAAAATACCCCCCCCTTTTTTAGCATCTCACTAATAGCTCATTTTCACCATCTTCACTCGACCGGTAGAAGCCAAGACATCCACGATGATATGATCATAGATATCTGGGGACACCATCTCGACCGAGCCTGACGTAGAAACCGAACCATTAGGTTTGAAAATCACTACATTGTTCGAAAAAGAGGTATAACTGAAATTGACGTTTTGTGGCAGAATTTGAGTCTGCATTACCGAGTCGTTACCATCGTAGGTGTATGAGCCTGGATTAGATTTATCTTTGAAGAGCATGTATCGATTACTTTGCGGATCAAAATAGACCCCGAACTGATACTTCTGGGTAACCGCATAAGAACGGGCTAATCGCAAAGAGGAGAGGACATCTCTTCCTGATGTCTTGAGCTTAAGACCATCCACTATTTTTCCAAAACGAGGGAAAGCCATAGCGGAAATTACTCCGATGATAACCACCACGATCATCAATTCTATAAAAGTGAAGCCGCCGGGCAAACCTCTTTTAAAAACCTTCCAGACAAAACTTTTTCTATTTATTTTCTTCAACATCTCACTCCTTTTATCCTCTGTTCCTATTTTTTTACTGTTTACTGTCTACTGTTTACTGTTTATAGTTCTCGCCAGGTTCCTGGAACTATTCGGTAGGTGTAAATCATTATTATCCCTCCTCCCGGCATCCCCGGAGGCAAATTCTCCACTAATGCCGGAATCTGAAAAAGATCCGGAACGTTACTAATCGAAAAATAGTTAGATACCATCGCGCCAGCTATCTGATTCTGTTTGGCATTGGTGATTGTTTTCTGAGCGTAGAAAGCGCCCATGATATTCAGCTGGGCATCACCTGGTCCGGTCCCAATTCCTAAATCGTTAGCTGAGATTATACCCAGGACATCATCAGCAGGAAACATCCCCTTTGAAAGAAGATGAGTACTTATGTAAGAGCTCCCTTGGGATACTAAGGTCCCTCGTCCATCATAGATAACGGGATCCTTTTTTCCACTGATGTAGACATCTCCGGTGACATAGACGATCCCGCTGATGCTTAAATTGCCATTAGCATCCATAGAGATACTGCCATAAGAATTGGAAACCTGGGCTTTACTGACTCCCGGCGTCAAAGTCAAATCTCCAGTTATTACTAAAGAATTACTGTGTAGATAATTCAGATAGGTTGTATATTCGATTCCGGTATTTGGGTCGGTATAGGGATTATTTAAGCTGGGGAATTGCATCTGGTCGCCTAAATCGTAGCTTTCACTGGTGCCATTGTCCGAATAAACCTGGCTGGCACCTTTGTTCCCACCATAGCCATCATTAACATAACAACCATCCATAGTCTCTTTAATTGGAGGAGAGCCTCCAGATTGATCCGGAAAACCGACCGAGGCTGTACCCGAAATATCCACCCTTCCATGTTTAACTCTTAATTCCGCATCTAAAGTATTCACTGCCTCTCCATTGAAAGTAGTTGTATCTAAAGCCGGAACTCTGGAAGAAAGGGTAGAGTTCATTCCCTGATAATTATTATAAATATGAGCAGTTCCAGTAGCTTCATAAGATAAATCTGCCGCAGTCAGAGTTCCATCATATTGGCCATTACCATTTTCATCCACATAAGGTTCGGCTGGGTCCCAGACCCCATCATTGTCGTGATCAACAATAAAAGGCTCTCCGGGGTCCCACATACTGTTTGAATTCAAATCAGTATATTGATCCGGATCATCCCATAGCCCATTACTGTTCTGGTCTGTGTATGGTTCCCCTTCACCCAAAATGTGAACTGAGCCATGCAAGGAAACGTTCCCGGCTATAGCTTTACCAGTCAGCCCGGTCCCAGCAAAGATGATATTATTCCAGACACTCAGTGAATTTTTTCGTCTTCTTACCGTAACTTGAACCGTCCCCTTGCCATCATAGGAGTTTCCATAGGAAGTCAGGGTTTTATATGGGGCAGTCCCGGTCACGTCAACATTAAAACTTCCATTCCCTAAAAGAGAAGAGGAATTAATTATCCCTTCCAAAGAGTCGTTGTTCATAATATTCGCATTATCTTTTAAAACCCTCATCCCCAATTCCAAGCCTCCCTCAGCCACATAGAAAGCTGAAGTTTTCTCCTTCTGATTTTGAGTAATGTTCATATCGTTCATCGATGTGGTGACGGCGGCGATGAAAATCAGGGTCAACATAATCATCACCAGCAAAGCGATCAACAAAGCTGAACCTCTTTCATCTTTCATTATTTTCATCATATGGTCCTCCTATCCGCCTTTTGGCGGAAAAATATAGTTAAGCTCTATTGCGCACCTCAGCTCTCGAGGTTAAAACTCTTCTTCTATATTTATCCCCGACAAAATGAGGATCTTTCCTCTGTTCTCTGGCTGTAATCTGGACCGTGACCAATTTATCTACCTTCTGAAATTGTAAAGATTCAATATTTTCAGCAAAGACCTGAGGGGTTGCGTTATTTAACCTTTTCATCAAAGCCGGGTGTAGGCTATCCTGGCGAGAGACGTAGTAAACTAAGGTATCTATTTTCACTGAATCGTTATAAAATATCTTAATGGAATCTGTTGCCACGCTAATTGAAGGATGACTGGCTGGAAGTCCATATCCAGCTTTTCTTATATTAGTGGAGATCTCATCTAAGGCTACCCGGACATTCTGTTGCATCTCCGATATATCTTCCTGCACCAGCCAGTTATTGTGCTGAGTCATATAGAACTCTAAAGAAAAACCTCCGATCACACAGGTTAAAAATGCGGCGATCAAGACCTCAACCAAGCTTAATCCGGTCTGATTTAAAATCTTCAGTCCTTTCATTTCTTTACCCCTTCATCTTATATGTATAATAGTTTATGGAGCGAGCTATTCCTTTCTGGTCAGCCCAGGAGACGCTCACCCTAATTCTATAAACGCCTAAAGGGATGGTGCCATCTGTGATTCTATCATCCACCCGGGTCTCCCGGGTATAGATATTGTAAAGTTGAGTTTCCTGGGTATACCAGGGTAAGGGGCTGAAACTGGTGGCACTTTTAATCTGCTCCATCCGGGCTTGGACTAAGGCATTGGCGGTGGTTATCTCACTGGAATAGGAGTTACTATACAAGGAGATAACCATCATCGGAGCTAAGCCCAAAATCCCAAAAGCCAAAATCACCATAGAGATCATTACCTCTAAAATGGTGATTCCTTCTTTTCCGCCGAAGGCGGATCTACTTTTAACGATATTTCTTAAGACTCTTTTTAGCATCTTCTCTCCTTACTATTCAAAGACCACTCTTTTGACCACCAGAACTAATAGCAACCCTTATGCCAAGCAAAAAGATTATCTCTTCTTTAGGTGCTGCGACATAAGTAGATGAATTGAAATAGATTAGCCTCAACGAAGATTTGCCAGAAAAAAACCCTGTTTCCGTATTTACCTCTCGGGCTATTAAAAAATGGAGATGAGTCAATAAGGTATGGGAATCTTCCTATGGCGGAGATGCATCTCAAACCATTTTAGTCAAGTATTCCGTTCAAGTCGAAAAACCCACCTACTGGCTGTTAGACAGAAAGGGCTTGTTAAAAAACCAACCCTTTGAGGCGGGATGAATTCCCGCCTCTATATATGACAATAACTTATCACCAATAGGGCAGGGCAGTTAGCCCTGCCAACAAGGTTGGTCAACAGTCCCAGAATGTCTGATCCACCGGAAGAGTATAAGTATAAGATATTTTACCATCTTGACAATTTTTGATTTTGTGTTAAATTGTAGAAAGGTAACTCATCCCGCCGAATGGCGGGATAGCTTTGAGAATTTCGCCAAAAGGCGGATCCGCCTCTGGCGGAAAAGTCAACTCTGAAGGGTTGAGATACAATATAAGGTAAATGGAGGAAGATGTGAAAAAAAATATTCTTTTCTTAACGGTGCTATCTTTTTTATTGCTCAGCTCTATGCTCTTAGATAATTCTTCGGGTCAGAATATGTCTAAAACTATAGGGACTTTCGCAATCGGATCTTTGGTAAGCCCCAAAGATAATCCGGTGATTTCACCCCGGTTTTTTGATCTTTTAGAAAACCAAAGACCAGACCAGAAGGTAAAAATATGGGTATTCTTTACAGATAAAGGCATTTTCAGTGAAGAAAAATATCGTCAAATCGAAAAAAAGGCTTTATCCTCACTCACCTCCCAGGCATTGAACAGACGAACTAAGGTACTCCCAGGGAAGGTGGACTTTAAGGACTTTGAGGTCTGCCTATCTTACATAAAGGAAATTCAAGATCTGGGGGCAAGACTCAGGCGCACAAGCAGATGGCTCAATGCCGCAAGTTTTGAAGTAACCGCCTCCCAAGTAGAAAAAATAGCCTCATTGGCTTGGGTAAGATCGATCCGACCTGTTTTGGCTTATAAAAGAAAGCCCGAGACAGTCGAAAATCCACCTCCGCTGGTGAAAATAATGACCAAACCTTTCGCTCTGGATTATGGGTCATCTTATGACCAACTTCAACAGATAAATCTTCCGGCAGTTCATATTTTGGGCTATAAGGGCCAGGGGATATTAATCTGCATGATGGACACTGGATTCAGAAAGGACCATCAGGCATTCAGAAAAGCTTTTGAGGAAGGAAGGGTTTGGGCTGAACACGACTTTATCAATAATGATAGTAATACTCAAAATGAACCTGGTGATCCAGCAGGACAGCACAATCATGGAACATTCACTTGGTCTACCTTAGGAGGAGCTTGCGATGGACAGCTTTATGGCCCCGCCTATATGGCTAACTTCATTTTAGCTAAGACCGAAAATATCGCTTCTGAAACCCCGATAGAGGAGGATAATTGGGTAGCCGGGATGGAATGGGCTGACTCCATAGGAGCTTTTGTTATCTCCAGCTCTTTAGGATATATTGATTGGTATACTTATTCGGATCTGGACGGCAACACCGCCGTCACCACCATAGCTGCAGACATTGCTGCTCAAAGAGGGATAGTAGTGTGTAACGCTATGGGAAATGAGGGTCCTGCACCCGGTTCCTTGATTACTCCAGCCGATGCGGACAGTATTATCGCCTGTGGAGCGGTCAGAAGCGATGGTGCCTTAGCTTCCTTCAGTTCCCGGGGACCAACCTATGATGGAAGAATAAAACCGGAGGTCTTAGCTCGGGGGGTATCCACCTATTGTGCCGTTGCCAGTGACACTAATCTTTATGGTTGGGTAAGCGGGACCTCTCTTTCCACCCCTTTAATCGGCGGCTGTGCTGCGGTTTTGCTCTCTGCTCATCCGGACTGGACTCCAATGAAAGTAAGAGAAGCTTTGATGATGACTGCAGACAATGCGTCAAATCCGAATAATGATCGGGGCTGGGGAATAGTTGACCTCTTAGCGGCTCTGAATTATTCTTTTCAAACCGGGAATGTGGATCGCGACTTAGATATCGATCTGGCTGATGCGATTTATTTAGCTGATTATCTTATAAAGAGCGGACCGGCTCCTAAGTTGCTCTACGAGGCGGATGTCAATTGCGATTCCCAATACAGTCTTGCAGACGTGATTTATTTGGCCCGGTATGTGCTCTCCGGAGGCTCAGACCCCTGTGTCTATTAAGTGCGGATGGGGTTCTTGCAACTTGCAACTTGCAACTAATAGAGTTTCCCTAATATTGACTTGGATTTTAATCCTTTTCTCTTATTCCCTCATAGAGTCAAGAGATAGATCACAGAGCTATATCCTTTCCCCAGAGCAGACAGACAGGCTAAAAGAACTAAGATACGAAGATGAGCTCCCTTTAGCCAAGCCAAATCTTGAAAACCTAAGTTTAACCATCGACCCTCAATATCATACTTATGATGAGATGGTAATGGAGTTAGACAGCCTGATGAATTTATATCCTCAGATTGCCAAAATGGAGAGTTTAGGAGTTTCGACTCAGGAAAAAAGAATAATCTGGGGATTCAAGATCTCAGATAATGTGGGTTTGGAGGAGGATGAGCCGAGAGTCTTATATGTGGGGGTTCATCACGCCTGCGAAGTGATCGGGCTGGAGATCTGTATGAGGTTAATAAAAGACCTTCTATCTGGATATGGGATCGATCCTCAGATAACCGAGTGGGTAAATAATACTGAAATATGGTTTATTCCCAATTTAAATCCGGATGGGCACTCGGCGGTAACCAATGGAATAAGCCTCTATTGGCGGAAAAATGGCAGGGACTTGAATCATAATGGAATTCTTTATGAATTTCTCTGTAATAATTGGTGGACTTGTTCCACCGAAGGAGTGAATCTGAATCGAAATTACGACTTCAACTGGGCTTCGGGAGGTAGTGGTGATCCGTGGCACTATGACTATCGGGGAGAGACCCCTTTTTCTGAATCGGAAAATCAAGCTATAAGAGATTTAGCCTTAAAAGAAAAATTCGCTTTATCCATTTCTTATCACAGTTATGGAGAAGTGGTTATATACCCCTGGTGGTGGGATGGAGCGTCTGCTCCGGATGGTCCCACTTTAGATGTTATTGCCTATAACATTGCCAGCCGGATTCTTAAAGAGGACGGTGAGGAGTATTATAATTATGAGGTGAACAACGCTTTGTCCGGGATGAGCACCAATTGGTTTTATGGAAAATTAGGGACTTATGATTTCACCATAGAAGTTCTACCATACCCTCTTTTCATTCCTCCCGGCTCCCAAATTGAAGGTGTCTATCAAAAGAACAAACCCGGAGCTTTATATCTTCTCCAAAGGGTTTTTGGTCCTTCTATCACCGGTCATATTACCGATTCTTCGACCTCTTTGCCTCTTAAGGCTACGGTTAAAATTCTGGAGATAACCCAGTATTTCCAGGGAGAGATGGAGCAACGGGAAAGCGATTCTTTGTTTGGTAGATATAGATGGCTTTTGCTCCCCGGAAATTACACTTTGGAAATTTCTGAAACAGGATACTATAGTGATACTATTCCTATTAATGTCAATTCCGGTCTTCCTATTATTAAAGATGTGGCTTTGGTTAAATTCTACATTGGAGATGTAGATCTGGATAGAAAGATAGGCTTAGCCGATGTCATCTTCATCGCCAATTATCTATTAAAATCTGGACCTACTCCTGCTCCTATTTATTTAGCGGATGTTGATTGTGATACCAAAATAACTTTGGCTGACGCAATCTATTTAGCCAATTATATCCTAAAAGGCGGGTCTTCACCTTGCAGTCATCCGTAATCTTAAAGAGTAGGGGTTGGATTTATCCGATCCCGCCAAAGGCGGGACTTGATAAATCAAGCCCCTACAAATGGGTAGCTCAGGGTCCCTGAACCCGGGGCAATTTCTATGTAGCGGAAACCTTCAGGTTTCCAAAAGGAAAATGTCCCGCCTGAGGCGGGACGCTACATTTTTAAAACCAAAATGGGTAGCTCAGGGTCCCCACACCCGGGGCAATTTCCGTAGGGACAGACCTTCAGGTCTGTCCGGACAGGTTTGAAAATGCGAAGTCATCAAGACGCATACGCGCATCTTGACGACCTGTCCCTACGAACTCGGTAACACAGGTTGTCCCAACCTGTGTTTTCCAATTAATATTCGATATTATATTTTTTGATCTTCTCAAAAAGGGTGGTATAATCTATCTTTAATATCTCCGCAGTCTTTCTTTTGTTTCCCCGGGCCTGGTTTAAGATTCTGATGATTAAACCTCTTTCCGCTTCTGCCTGGGCGTGCTGTCCTACTTCTTTTAATCCGGCACCCTCTCTCAACCTGATCTCATTGGGGGTCTGGATGCGGATAGCTAAATGTTCTGGCTCAATCTTTTTACCCTCACATAAGATTATAGCTCTCTCTATAGTATTCTCTAATTCCCTCACATTCCCGGGCCAATGGTATCTTTCCAAAAGCTTCATCCCTTCCTTGGAAATGGTCTTTTTAAGTTTTTTCATCTCATTGCAATATTTTTCTATGAAATAGGAAGCCAATTCAGGAATATCTTCGATTCTTTCCCTCAAAGGAGGAATCTGTATGGGAAAAACTGAAAGTCGGTAATACAGATCCTCCCTGAAACTCTTTTTTTCAATCGCTTTTTTCAAGTCAGTATTAGATGCGGCGATCAATCTCACATTTACTGAAATAGTTTTAGTTCCACCCAATCTCTCAAAATTTTTCTCCTGCAGAACTCTGAGTAATTTTGCCTGAAGGGCAATATCCAAATCTCCTACTTCGTCTAAGAAAATAGTCCCGCCCTCTGCGATCTCAAATTTTCCCATCTTTCTGGCGACCGATCCGGTGTAAGCTCCTTTTTCTGAACCGAAAAGCTCATTTTCCAAAAGTTCGTGAGGAATGGCGGCACAATTTATCGCCACATAAGGACCATTTCTCCTCTGGCTCAAGTTGTGGATAGCTCTGGCAAAAAGTTCTTTGCCGGTTCCTGATTCACCTAAGAGCAAAGCCGAAGTATCCGAAGGAGCCACTTTTCTCACCAATTTCGATACCTCTTTCATCTTCTCACATTTTCCAATGATCTCCGCATAGCCAAGATTATGGGCAAGCTCCTCTCTCAATAAAACATTTTCCGCTAAAAGCCTTCTATTCTCTAAGGCTCTTTTTATCAAGACATTCAGATGGTCAGGATCAAATGGTTTGGCTAAATAATCAAAAGCACCCTCTTTCATCGCCTGAACTGCAGTTTCGATGGTTCCATAAGCGGTCATAACAATCACTGCAATTTCAGGATCTGACTCCTTGACTTTGGCTAAAACCTCCAAGCCATCCATCTTGGGCAGTTTTAAGTCAGTCAAAACCAGATCGTACCTTTTCTCTTTAGCTTTCTCCCATCCAACAGCACCATCCTCAGCTGTTTCTACCTCGTAACCTTCCGTCTCCAGAGTCTTAGAGAGCATCTTCCTCACATTTTCTTTATCATCAATCACCAAAATCGAAGGCATAATTTTCCTTTCCAAGATTTAATCATTACTATTATCGGAAGAAGTGGAAATAGTTGAATTGATATAAAGGAAATTTTATTTAGGAATGTAGGGGTCGGATTCATCCGACCTACCGTAGGGACAGGTTTTCAAACCTGTCCGGACAGAGGTAGAGGAAGGCTTTAGCCTTCCATAAAATACAATTGGAGGTCTGAAGACCTCCGCTACATAGTCTCACACTCAAGAAATCGTAGCCCCACCTTGCCCCGGGGTGGGTGCATTTCCGCGTAGGGGCGGAGTTTAACTCCGCCCTGGGAGGGAGGGTGGAGACAAGCTCCACCCCTACGCGAAAACTTTTTAATAATCAACAAACGATAGCATTTCATCTTTGGTCGGGCGTATTCTCGTCCGACAGAATCGTCGGACGCTACGAAATACCAGCCCTGGGTTCAGAGACCCAGGGCTACCCCCATATTGCGGGCGTGATAAATCACGCCCCTACAAATCAATTCGTCATTCGTCATTCGACATAGATTTTATTGCATCAGCAGTTGACTGGTCCCATCCTCATTCTCTACCACCGTTATCGAATTCTCCACCGAATCTTTTATATCATCTATATGGGTGATTAAAAATATCTGTCTGAATCTATTTTTCAATTTAGCTAAGCCATTTAAAATATTTTCTTTTCGAAATTGGTCCTGAGAGCCGAAGATCTCATCTAAGATTATAAATGAGAATTCCACTCCGCTTGATTCAGAGATCATCAAGGAGATGGCTAATCTCAAACATAAATTGGCTAAATCTTTTTCCCCACCGGAAAAACGCTCAATGGAGAATCTTTCCCCCTGGTCATAGATATGGATTTCATAATCCTCATTTAATTCTAAATCCTGATATTTCCCGTCAGTCAACTCAATGAAAAGCTCTTTAGCATAATGGGATAAAGTGGGCTTTATTCTATCGATCAAGGAAACTCTGAACTCTGAGAAAATTAAATCCAGTTTTTCCAGATAAAGCCTCTTTTCACTCAAATCTTTTATCTCTTTCTTAATTCTTTCCGATTCCTCTATCTCCTTTTCCAATCTTTCAATCTCTTTCTGTTCCATCTCCTTTTTATGCAAAACATCTTTTAAATCCAGCTCCCATTGATGTAACTTGCTCTTTTGTTCCTCCATTATTTTTTCTTTGTTCTTGAACTCCTCCTCAGAAAAAGAAAGATCATCTATTTTTTTATTTAACTCTTTTTCCTCTTTTCCTAAAATTTCAACTCTCTTTTTTAAATCACCTATCTCTTTTTCTAATTCCAAAAGCCTTTTGGTCTCCTGCTCAATCTGAGTATATCTTTCTTTTATTTTCTCTAACTTTTCGAAATCTTTTTTAAATCTTTCGTGCTCTGCAAAATTATATTCAACTTTGCCGATTCTTTCAATTTCATCTTTTAAAGCAGAAAGGCTTTTATTTTTTTCTTCCACCGATTTTTTAATGTTTTCCTCTTCACCAGCAATCCTCAAAAATTCCTCATAAATTTTCTGTAATTTTTCTTTTTCTTCCTCCATCTCAGCTTTTTTCTCCTTTATCTTTTTCCCTCTTGACTCAGATTCATCTTTTTGTTCTTTTAACTCTTTTTCCTTCTCTTCTATCTCCTTCAGTTCGCTTAAAAGATGTTCCCTAATTCTTTCATAATCCTTTCCCATAGGTCTTAAGCACCGATCGCAGACCGAATCAGGTCCCAACTCTTCTATCCCCGCAAGCTGTTTTTTAAGTTTATCTTTCTCAGCAGTTAATGTCTTATAATCAGTTTGCAAATGAACAAAAACTTTCCTCTCCTCCTCCAAATCCTTTTCTATCTGAGCCAAATCCTCTTTTAATCTGTTTAATCTGCTGTGAATTTCCCCCCCTTCAACTAACTTAATCTTTATCTCTTTTAACCTCTTTTCATCTGACTCAATCGAGCCTTCCAAATTCTTTACCTGTTCTTCATTAAACCTTTTCTGCTCTGCCTTTATCTTCATCTCATCTAAACCTTTGAGTTTATCCTTAACTAAAGCATATAAATCTACTTTGGGTTTCAAAGTTTTTATCTCCGAGGCCAAGGTCAAAAGCTCTTCTTTCTTTTTTTCGTTTTGTTCTAATTGAAGAATTAATCCCTTTCTTTCTGTTGATTTAATGCTTTGTTGTTTAGTTAAATTATTATATTCCTCAAATTTCTTTTTCCAATCCCCTACCTCTTCCTCTGCTTTTTTATAAGATTTAGAGACCTCTTCTAATTCCCTTTTCCTAATGGTTATTTCCTTATCGAATTCCTTAACTTTTTTCTCTTTTTCCTTTTTCTCCGAGCTCAATTTATCTATATCTTTAAGATGAATTTGGGCTGAATCGGTCTTTATCTCAACCTCTTTTTTATCAGTTCTTAGATTTTTTAAAGCATTATCAATGTTTTCAATTCCTAACATCCTGACTAAAAATTCCTTTCTCCGGAAAGGCTGAAGGTCCGAGAGCATATTCAATTCCTTCTGAGGAGCATAAAAGCTGGTGATGAAAGCCCTATAGTCCATCCCTAAAGTTTTCTCAATAAAATCCTGAGTAGCGGTTACCCCTCGGGCAACAATCTGATTATTGACAATCACCGAGGCGTCCTGGGCATTGGTAACACCCTTCAGCTGGCGAACCACTCTGAAATTATCCCCCGCAATTTGAAAGTCTAAAATCACCCTGCAAACTGCATTGGGAAAAGCGGTGATCCTTTTTATCTCATCTTTTCCAGTTCGAGCCGCCTCATTCCCATACAAAGCCCAGGCAATAGCTTCCATCAAGCTCGACTTTCCAGCCCCATTGTTACCGATTATTCCCACCAACCCATCTGGAAAATCGGTCTGGGCAAATTCAAATCTGCGATAGTTCTCTAATTGAAGCGCTTGTAGATACATCTTTGCAATGACAAATGATTGATGACAGATGACGAATTAGTTATTCGATATTCGTCATTAGTCATTATTTATTCGTCATCCGTCATTCTTTCGGTCAAATATTTTAAACCCAACTCCTTTAATTCTTCCTTATCCAACCCTTCTATAACTGTATTTTTCAAATACTCTTCAAACTCAAAATTCAGCTTTCCGATCGAGGGCTTAGTAGGGGCGTATTGCGATACGCCCTTACTTTCCTCAGTTTTTTCCAACCTCAAATCAAAATAAAATGCTTTTGACTTCATCTCAGCAATTTTTCTAAAATCTATGGAATTGTAAAGATGTGAAGGGATATCAGTTACTTTCAACCTGACGATCTTTTCCTCTATATTTTCAGACTCAATCCTCTGTTCGATTTCATCATAAATTTTTTCCGGGTCCACCCTTCCCAAAACAGAGACATAAATACATGGGAGTTCAATCATCTCCCTGGTGGGAACTTTATGAAATTTCAGGTGGACAGACTGAAAGTCTGTCCTACCACTTTTAAGTTCTTGGGGAGGTGCAGACAAATCTACCTCCAAAAATCCCTTTGGATCGCCTAATTCTGCCATAGATAACCTTTCAGTGGAGCCTGCGTACCACACATTTGGTTTAACCTGACAGTTTCTGTGATAATGCCCCAAAGCCACATAGTCAAATCCCAATTCAAAATAGGATGAGGCTATTTCCTGTTCTGATAACTCCCCCATAGAGAACTCAGGAATCCCTGCAATTACACCGTGTAACATTAAGATATTGTATTTGACTTTAGGGTCTATTTTTATCTTTTCCAATTCCCCTTGAAAAGTATCTGTGCCGGCGCAATGAGGGATGGCGTGGACTATAGCATCTTTTATCTGAACCGTCTCATACTTATCTTTATAAACGGGACATATCCCTGAAAAAAGCTCAAATATCCTGAATACCGAACCTACACTTCTCTGTTTTGGAGTATCATGGTTGCCGGAGATAACCACCACTGGGATATTTGCCTCTGAAAGTCTGATAAATTGTTTCAGTCCGATATGAATGATCCTGTTGGTCGGTCGGACCGAATGAAAAAGATCTCCAGTATGCAAAACAAAGTCGGGCTTAAGTTCAATTATTTTATCGATGGCGGAGATGAAGGAATTGCAAATATCCTCCTCCCTTTGATTCACTCCAGAAGGGGCAATTTTTCTCCCTAAAGTTGCTGCTCCTAAATGGGAATCGGAGATATGAATCAGTCTCATATTTTAAGGATCCCGGAGTATGAACCTTCAGGTTTACCAAGAAATTTTCTTGGGAAGAGTGACGAAATATGGTAAAGCTAAAGCTTTACACTCCAATTTCTTCTCTAATATAATATCTTCAATACGAAATCACAAGCTCAAGTTGAAATCTAAATCTCTTTGAAATGAAATCTTAGAAAAAATTTGCGAGGATAAATTCCCCGCGCTCTGGGAAGTTGAACCATCAACTTTAGTAGTGGTAGACCCGCCTTGCCCCCAAGATGGGTCAAATGTAACAATCCAGATATTATCTTGAATCAAATATATCTATTTTCTTCGTAGGGGAGGGGCTTGTCCCCTCCCACTTTTTTCTTACATATTCGCGTAGCCAAGCCTTCACACTTCGTCCTGAGCTCAGTGTCGAAGGAGGGCTTGGCAGCAGAAGTCTAAAACCTCTGCTACGCGAACTCCTTAAACTACGAGCGGGAGCGCACACTTCGTGCCGAGCTCAGTGCTGAGGCAAGGGACTCCCCTACAAAATTTTTGGTCGGCAGATAAATTCTAAAGGTCGTTCCCTTTCCTATTTCACTCTCCACCTCTATCTTCCCCTGATGAGCAGTGATAATCTTTTTAACCAAGCTCAAACCTAAACCCATCCCTTTTTCCTTGGAACTAAAAAAAGGATTAAATATTTTCCCTAAATTTTCTTGAGGGATACCGCAGCCGGTATCTTCGATGGAAATCTCAATAAAATCTTTTTCCATTTCAAAAGAAACAGAGAGTTTACCACCTTGGGGCATAGCCTCAATCGAATTTTGAAAAAGATTCTGAAAGATTTGTTTTAAAAGCAAAGGATCTCCATAAATCGAGGGAAGACTCGGTGGTAACTTTAAATCGAATACCACATTGTGGGTACCTTCTTTAACCATCTTTAATGCATCTTGAATAATTGGCGCCGAATTAAATTTCTTCGGGACTATCTCTAAAGGCTTGGTGACATTCAAATATCTTTGAAGCATCGTCTCCGTCTGCAGGGATTCATTTATGATTCCGTCCACTATGTCTCTGGAAGAATCATCCCCAGGTAAAGTTTTTTTCAAAAGTTTTCCATAACCCAAAATAGCCGCCATAGAATTCCTAAGCTCATGGGCTAAACCTGCAGAAGTCTCCCCTAAAACCGCCATCTTCTCCTTGAAAACCAGCTCCTTTTGAAGATTTTTCAGCT